>Ga0136846_1233940_pt1 | contig 17392 bp, 12 predicted proteins | sample HopSoiMetagenom2_FD_96841 | JGI IMG/M metagenome (GOLD analysis project Ga0136846, IMG submission 96841) | Grasslands soil microbial communities from Hopland, California, USA - 2 Assembly 2016 (version 4) | ecosystem: Environmental > Terrestrial > Soil > Grasslands | place: USA: Hopland...
AACCTGCTCGACAGTGACACCACGTTCCATGGCATCGAGAATCCGCTGCGAACCGCTTTCAGAGCCGATCCACACCCGGAAGCAACCCATCTCTGCGAGTGTAGTCACGACTTTTTCGTTCAGCCGGTCGGCGCGAGAGATACACTCAAAGGGCAGCCTGATGCCGCGGCGCCTCAACTCGCCGGCATACTCGAACAACCATCCGTGATGAATAGTGAAAACGTCATCCGCCATCCATCCCATCTCAGGCTGATACCGCGTGATGAGCCATTCCAGTTCGTTCGCAACAGACACCGGCTTCCTACGACGGTGGGTCTTGCCGAATACCTCGTGGCTACACCATCGGCAGTGATACGGACAGCCTCGCGCCGTAATCAGAGAAACGGAACCCATACCGTGATGCTTCCGCCATGTGTCTACGTATCGACTCATGTCGATGCACTCCCGGGCAGGCCACTGTTGCGTGTCAATATCTTTTATCTGCGGCCGCGGCTTGGTTCGGACCACAGAACCGTCAGCCCCAACAAACGCGATCCCCTCAATTTGCTCCAGATTTCGAGCTGGGCTATGTAGCGCCGGAACGAGTTCTTCCAGCGTGATCTCCCCCTCACCGATCACAACCACGTCCGCTCCGGCCGCCAGATACTCGTTGACGTAAGCTCCCGGCTCTGGCCCACCGACCACCGTCTTCCATCCCGCTTCTTTTGCGACCTCTAGGATGTCGACCACATTCGGCCGCGTCATCAAGTTGGCGTACACGCCAAGCACCGAGGGAGGCCCTTTCCGCAGCACATCGAACAACTCCCGCCGTGAAGAAAACGTCGAGTCGAACACTTCTGCCTTGACGCCCTTCTGTCGGAGATGAGAACAGATATACAGAATCCCCAGCGGCGGATACGGCTTCATGATCTGAAGCTCTTTGGGATCCTCGTAAAGGAAATAGCCGTGCGTGAGAAGGATATCCATAGCAGATCAGTTGGCGAGAACATCAAGAAGCTCGTCGAAACTCGTCGCGTACACGGGAGCGGACAGCCGCACCAACGATTCGCCCGGGAAGCTGCTCAGCATCGTAGGTCGGGGATTGCGGCACGTCTTTTCGAGCCTCATAACGCGGTTCCACAGCTCTTCAGGCCCCCTGTGCTCGCGTTCCAGGTTTTGTCCTGCCGAACAGGAGTTCCAGGAATCCACCTGCGCGTGCAAGGCATCATGGAGCGCCCGGTAGAACTCGTTGGTGTACGCTCCCTGGAACATCATCGCCATGTCTTCGCTGTCTGACCAGTTCGTCTTTGCGCCAAGCTGTGCCTGCACGCGGTCGTAGAATTTTGTCCCCGGTAGCGGATACGACACAGAGACACCGATGTCGTCCGGCCGAGTATCACGCACCAATCTGATCGTGCTCTGAATGTCCTGCCAGGTTTCTCCGGGATATCCGAACTGCAAGAAGTAGCAGGCCCGGATGCCCTCGTGGCGCAGATTTTCGCGAGCTTTGGCAATCTGCTCCACGCGAGTGCCCTTATCCATGGCGTCGAGGACCTTTTGCGATCCCGATTCAACTCCCATCCATGCCTCGGCACACCCAGCTCGGCGCAATGCGCGCACGTTATCTCGCGTCATAAGGTCCACACGAGTCTGCATTTTGAAGGGAATCGCGGCGTCGCGCCTTTCGACCTCAGCGGCTAACTCGCGGATCCACTTGGGACGAAGGCCAAAGATGTCATCGGCAAACCAGAGATGTTCGGCACCGAGGTCATGCTTGAGGTGGCGCATCTCTTCAGCGATCGCCTGTGGGGAGCGTACTGAGAACGAATCGCCATAGATCGGTTTTGCACACCAATTGCAGCGATACGGACAACCCCGGCTGGCTACAATGTTGAGGGAGAAATAGCCGTGAGCCATCTTCCACGCACTTCGATACTGATCGATATCGATGAGATCCCGCGAAGGGCATGGCAGCTGGTCCAGGTCGCGCATTAGTGCCCGCTTCGTCGTCCGAACGACGGCCCCACTATGCTCATCCACATACGCCAAACCAGGAACCTGTCGCAACTCCTGCTCGTTCTCCCCAAGGAGATGCGACACTGCTTCCAGCAGCGTCCATTCCGCCTCTCCTAGCAACACGCACCGGAACCCCCGCCGCAGATACTCGGACGCATGGTCGGAGGCATCTGATCCGTTCACCAGGACGGTGGCTCCGGCCGTTTGCGAGAACTCCAGAATCTGAAACGCAACTTCCCGCATGCGCGTGAGGCACATCTTCGATAGGAAGTTGAAATTGTCTTCGTATACCACAACAAGTTTGGGACGATGCCGATCGAGCGCCATTAGAAAATCCGTCGCTGGGTCGTTGAGCATTGTGTCGAAAACAGCAACAGATACTCCGGCTCTTCGAAGTAGAGCGGCGGCATACAACGTGCCGAGCGGCGGAAAAGGTTGCATCTTCCGCGTTTGCTTACGATCGTAGTACAGGTGATAGGAGTGAGTCAGAAGAACGTCGGCCACGGCAGTTGTATCCCCCGGTTCGTTAGTAATCTGATCAGCACGCTTGCTCCGTCCGTTCTGCTAACGCACGTCCCGTCAGGAGCGATCGCTTTCTGACAACCTTCTCAACTGCCCGCGACACCCACAGTTCCCACGGAAACGAGTAACGACTCTTGCCGATCCGCCAACGAACCGGCGCCCCCAAGATTCGCCGGACCGAGCGCTTCGCCCATGGAACTCGCTTCGCCACCTTGCGGATCTGATTGTTCAAAAGGAAATAGTCCAAACTGCGATGAAGCTTCCGCAGGTTTTCTCCTCGCAGCCAGGGCAAGACGTTCGTACCGAGCGCCAAGGTTTCCCATTCTTCGAGCGACTGCGGCTCGCGCACTCCCATTTCCTTTAGCTGCGGCCAGATCGGAATTCCTGGGTAGGGCGTGAAAATGTTCGGCGAAAAGCTGACGTTCGGATAGTCCCTGGCTATATCGGTCATGATCCGAAACGTCTGTTCCCGATGCGCTTCGGTTTCCCCCGGATATCCCAGGATGATGTTGAACACCACATGAATGCCCGCAAGATGCGTCTTGCGTGCGGTCTCGACCATCTGCTCGACGTGCTGAAATCGCTTGTTCATGAGGGTTAGCACTTCTTGAGAAGCGGATTCGGTCCCGAATCCGATGTGATGTACACCGCTTTCGGCCAGCAAGCGCACATCCTCTTCGCTCATCAGCGACAGAAAATCCGTGGAAGTCTGGAAGTCCCACTGAAACTTCACTGCGCTTGCGATGATTCCCTTTGCTATCGCTACCGCGCGTTTCCGATCGACCAGGAAATTGGAATCGAACAGGGGAACGTGTTCGATGTCGTACCGCGGCACCAGGTCAGCGAGTTCGCTGACCACTCGCTCCACCGTGTAAGCGTTAAAGCGCCTCTTATAAAAAACCATGTCGGTGCAGTAGTTACATTGGTATGGACATCCCACGCTACTGGTGTATGCGAGTTGCCTGACGCCGGACGCCGCCGCATAGATCTCCGGATCCGCAAGATGATAGGCAGGTGCAGGCAGGCTGTTGATGTTCGCTACCGGACGTTCGGGTTCATGAACGATTGTTCCGTCGTTATCTTTGAAGGAAAGCCCCCGCACACCGTTCCATGCCTCACCGGCAGCAATGCGTTCAACGAGTTCGAGTAGAGTTAATTCCCCTTGTCCGCGCACAACGGCGTCAACGAAAGGTTCCCGTAGTGTCTGATTCGTGGCGAGACTCGCGTGCCAGCCGCCGAATACAATTGGCACATCAGGGTGTGACTTCTTGACGGCGCGAGCAACTCGCACCGCTGCTCCTATATGCGGACCGGTCAGAACCGATATGCCAAGGCAGAGCGCATCTTTGACTTCCCGCAGGATAGCTTCTTGATAGTCCCGATAAAGCAGGTTATCGATTAGCTTGACGTCGAATCCGGCCTGCAACAAAGGAGACGCGAGACACAACAGCGAAAGAGGCGCACCCAGAGGCGGGCCGTCATAAGGCGGGTAGAACAGAACGACTTTGTTTCTCCCAGACAAATCGTGTCACGCTGTGAATTTCGGCTACTGCAATCTAGGTCTGTAGGCACCGCATCTGTGTCAGTGGATTGTTAATTTTCTGTCACTTCTGCCGGGCGTGCTGCGGACGCAAGCAGGAAGTCTGCGAGTTCACAACCTCACTGCTATCTCTAATTTGCAGAACTTTGACAATGCCGAGACAAAACGTAAATTCCCGATTGGTAGCTTTGCAGGCGAACTGGCAGTCCAAGCCTGACTCGCGAGGATTGCGCTACCGCCATTCGACAAAACACTCGTTGCGACAATGATTCTTTTTTACAATCCGAAGGCCACCAGGGCGAAGAATCGCCGTCTTCCACTGTCGATTCTTTCCATTGCTGCCGTTATCGACGGCAAGGAAGATTACGAGATTGTCGACGGCAATCTCGATCCCGATCCAACCAGGACTCTGCTGTCAATCATCCGAGAGCGAAACGTAGAACTGCTTGCCGTAACAGTGATGCCCGGTCCGCAGACGGTTGGCGCCGTGGCAAGTTGTCGTGTGATCCGCGCGCAGTTCCCGAATTTGCCGATCGTCTGGGGAGGATACTTCGCCTCGAACTACACTGCGGCTGCCCTGAACGCCAACTACGTTGATTACGCGGTACGGGGCCAGGGAGAGCAGACGTTCTTGGATCTGCTGGACGCGGTGCGCGGAAATCGCGATTTCAAAGACATCCCCGGGCTGTCGTACAAGACCTCGGAAGGCATCGCCCGCCACAACCCAGAACGCCCGATGAGAGGCCTCGATGACTTTCCCTGGTATCCCTACCATAGGCTGCCAGTCGAGAAGTACCTGCTCCCAACCTTTCTGGGAAAGCGTACCGCTGTGCATCAGGCGAGCATTGGCTGCCCGTATCGTTGCAACTTCTGCGGAGTGGTAACGTTCTCCGGAAGCCGCGAGAAGATGGAGTCTCCCGCCCGTACCGAAGGCATGCTGCGGCATCTCGTTCACACCTACGGGGTCGATGCCGTGCAGTTCTACGACAACAATTTCTTCTTGCGGGAGGAACATACTCGCGAACTCGCGGAACGGCTCGCGCCTCTGAACCTCCGCTGGTGGTGCGAGGGACGGGCTGACATCATGATGAAGTATTCCGACGCCACGCTCGAAGCACTGCGGCGCGCGGGATGCGTCATGATCTTTTTCGGCGCGGAGTCAGGCTCCAACGAACGTCTGAAGCAGATGAATAAAGATCTTCGTGCCGAGGACACCGTCGCATTGGCATCACGTATTCGCCGTTTCAATATCATTCCTGAGTTTTCGATCATTTTCGGCGATCCTAAAGACCCGGAAACTGACACGCGGGAGTGCATCGCTTTTGTTCGGCAACTCAAGCGACTGAATCCCGACGCTGAAATCATCGTGGAGCACTACACGCCCGTGCCTCAGCGCGCTCGCATGTACGGCGATGTGGAAGACAAAATCCAGTTCCCCACCACGCCGGACGAATGGGCAACAGATCATTGGCAGCGCTTTGCGACGCAGAAAGATCCACAAACTCCATGGATCAGGCGAGGGACCAAAACACTCATCGATAACTTCGAGTTGGTCGTCTCCTCGCGTTGGCCAACGGTACAGGACATACGCCTTCCAAACTGGGGACGGATGGCATTGAAAGCTATGAGCAGTTGGCGCTACAAACTCGGAATTTACGGAGCCCCCTGGGAATTGAAATGGATGCAGCAGGTGATCGAGTTGCGCAAACCGAAGGCTGAGAGCTTGTGAACCTCCGCTGAGCGAGGCCGAGTCGATGGCAATGGCACCCCAAGAAATTCCAATCCCCTCAGAGCCCTACTTGTCCAATGTGGCGGAAGGATACGAGCGCTGGGCGCGCACCTACGATCGCTGTCCGAATCCTTTGCTGGCGCGGGAGGAACGCTATCTCTTGCCGCTGCTCGGAGACGTACGGAAAAAGCGAATTCTCGACCTTGCCTGCGGGACAGGACGCTGGCTCGAAAAACTCGCCGCGCAGGGATCACAGCTGTGTATGGGAGTGGACTGCTCGGCCGCCATGCTTGGCATCGCGGCCGGAAAGCGCAGCGCGGCAGGACGGCTTACGCATGCATATTGCGAGGCCCTCCCATTTGCGAGTGAGGCTGTCGAACTCGCCATCTGTTCTTTCGCTCTGGGCCATTTTGCCAACTTGGATACATTTGCGGCAGAAGTATCCCGCGTGAGCAAGCCTGGCGCAGACCTGTTTCTCACTGATCTTCATCCGGAAGCCTACAACAATGGCTGGCGAGTGGGCTTTCGCGACGAAAACGACGCCGTCGAGATTGAAACTCATACGCGGACTGCCGACGAGAGTCTAGCGACGTTCAGTTCGCACGGCTTCAGTTTGGTCACAACAGAATCTCTGCGGCTGGAAGCTCCCGAGCAGATCATCTTTGCTCGCGCCGGAAGAGCCGACCGCTTCGCAAGTGCAGCGCAGGTGCCAGCCATCATCGCGTTTCATTTCCGGCGATCACAACTGAGTAACGAGTTCTGGGAAACCTAATGCATTTTGATCGTCTAACTTCCACCGCGGCCGCAAAGCGATGAAGCAAAGGCGGCCTGAAGAAGCAATCGTCGAATTCTTAAGCCACTCGCCTCATGCGCGAGGGCACGGTAGCCTCCCAGATCTCAGCGAGAGAAGATGGAACAGAGTTCTGCAATGGCTCGACGATTCGGGCTTGGCCTTATATTTCCTGCAGAAACTCAAAGATCGCAATGCGATCGAGTCCGTGCCGTCGTGGGTAGCCTTGCAGTTAACGACGACCTTCACCTTGAATCAACGACGGTCCGAAGCCTTGCTGGTGCGGTTCAATGCCATCAATACACAATTCGGACAAGCCGGCATCCCCTTTACAGTGCTGAAGGGCTTCTCGCTGATTCCAAATTTCTGCCCGTCTTCCGCGCTTCGTCACCAAAGTGATTTTGACTATCTCGTGAACGGCAACTCTCTCGATGCCGCACGAGAAATCCTGTTGGCGCTTGGCTACACACCGAAGCCGTCCACTTCGAGCTTGGAATCCATTTATCTGAGCCCAAATGCCGCAACACCTTCCCGTAGCGGCAGGCAATACTCACCCGACGCTCCGCATGCTGTCGAACTGCACCTCGATGTTTGGGATGCCCAACTCTATCGCCTTCCGTCGCTGCCTCAACTCTTTTCGCCCGAAGAGACCAGAACGTTTCATCAAAACGGCGTCTCCTTCCCAGCACTCAGCGACGAAGATGCGTTTCTGCTCCAGGTGATACACGCTTGTCACCACCTATTCACGCAATGGGTTCGAATCTCTTGTCTATTTGAGATCGGATACTTTCTGGCTCGGAGATCTTCAGACTTTCTGCTTTGGAGCCGACTTGAACAGCGCGTCGGTACACATGTAGTTCTGCGGGAACTTGTAGTCATTGCCACTGAAATGGCGGCGAAGATCTTCGCCTGCCCTGTTCCCTCTCTCGTGAGCCGCTGGGCCGGAGATCTTCGTCCCGGCGCGCGGCTATGGCTCGACAAATACGCTCGAACATGGGTCTTTTCTGATTTTCCGGTCTACGAGTTGTCTCTGTTCCCAACCTCCCAACTCGTTCGGTTCCTGTATCAACAATATTCGCCAGACGGAGCATTCGATGACTCCACCACCCAAGCTACGCCCAGATCATCGCGTCCGTTCCGAATGCTTTCGGCAATCAAGCGCAACCCGGCCCTGCTTCTGAATGGCCAGTGGTGGAGACAGCAACGCCTGCTGCGCCGGACCTTGTTTCACGGACTCGCGACTTTCCGATATGCCTGCGAAATTCCACGCTGGCGGTGGCTGATGCGAACTGCCGCCAAGTCCAGTCAGGGCCAAGCAGCACGGATTAACGCTATTGCGCAATGCCCCGCATCGAAGTCGTGACCAAGATGCCGCTCGGTTAATCCACGAATCAAGCTGCGGCCCTCCTGCGAACGTCAGGCTTTCGTCATAGTTGTATGCACTTACACTCTGCTCTCGCGTGCTATCTCTCTGCGCAGCCTGTTTTTGCAGAGTTTTAACAATTCAGAGACATCCCTCAGCTGTGCAGTTGATAGCTTGTCATCTCTAGGCAGCCAGTCCAGAGCGTTGTAACACTCCACGGCCGTTCGTCGGACATTGAAAGAACGAAAGGCAATCAGGTGAAATCGTCGAAGAAAATCGTGTTCTTTGTTGCCTCGTTCTCCAGCATTGAAGCAACAGCCCCGCTCGGGATTCTCGCCATCTCGACGCCTCTGCTTGATGCCGGATACGACGTCCGCATCGTTGATGCTTCGATCACTCCCGACTACAAGAAGCGCATTCTCGAAGAAGTTAAAGATGCCCTCTGCCTGGGAATCTCGCTGGTCACCGGCCCAATGATCCGCGAAACTGTCGAGATTGCGAGAGCAATCAAAAAGTGGAATCCGGACTTCCCGATTGTGCTCGGCGGGTGGCATCCCTCGCTGTTGCCGACCCAAACTCTAGAGGCCCCGTATGTCGACATCATCGTCCGCGCACAGGGCGAAGAGAGCATGCTTGCGGTCGCCGAGCGCTTGCGCGATAACGCACCATTGGACGATGTGCTTGGCATCGGGTTTAAGCGCGACGGCAAGCTGCATTTCACTCCTGAGCGTCCTCTGAAGAGACTTGATCAGATGCCGGCGAAATCTTACCAACTCGCCGATTTCGATGCGTACGAAAAGATGTGTGGGCGCCGCTGGGCTATGTACGTCTCCAGTCTCGCCTGCCCTTTCAACTGTGCCTACTGCACCAATGCCGGGGTCTATGGTCGCAAGTGGAACGCTCTACCGGTCGAGCAGGTGGTGGAAGAGACGATCGATCTTACCCGCCGTTATCGGCTCGAACTTCTGTGGTTTGCGGATGACAATTTTCTGGTCGATCTCGACAGGTCGCTCAAGATCGCTGAAGGCCTTGTTCGAGCCGGAGCTAGTTTCAAGTGGAGTATCCAAGCCACTACGAACCTGACGGCCCGCTTGACCGTCGAGGAATTGACGCTCTTGAAGCGATCCGGCCTTCACCAGATCTGCCAAGGCATTGAGACTGCATCGCCGACCGTAATGAAGCTGATGAACAAAGACTTCCAGGTTCTCGGCGACATTTATCAATCGACAGAACGCTGCATCGGGGCAGGTGTCATCCCGTCCTTCAACATCATCTTCGGCTTCCCCGGCGAAGGCCCGAAGGAACGCCGCGAGACCGTAAATTTCATGATGGATATCTGCAGAAAGTTTCCCGGCGCAGAGTTCTGGACGAATATCTTCACGCCTTATCCCGGTTCGCCCATTTTCAATCGAACAGCGGAGTTGGGCATAGAAGTCCCCACCTCTCTCGAAGGATGGGCCGACTACTTCCCGCGATATACCGTGCTGCCGTGGCTCAAAGGCAGGGATCATCAGAGAGTTCAAACGATGCGCGATTACCTGCGGATCGCTTTCGATCGCGAGCCCATTGCGAAAGCCGGGCACGGCAAATTCGCCAAGGCTGTACAACATCTCACGGCTTACCCAGCGCGCGTTCGTCTGAATTATGATTTCTACAGCTTCGCGGCCGAGCTTTGGATCAATCGCCAGCTGAAGAACATCGTCAAGCTGCCCAAGCCAAGTGTCGACGCAAAACGACTCCAGCCCGAAACCGCACCGAGTTACTAACTGAGTTCACAAACGAAGCTGGGCTCTGCCGCATTGCTACACAATGTTACGCTCCAGAAAGGAGTGGCCGTTCGAGAACCTCTGGACAACATGGTAGTGCTCCGCCAGATAGCGACGGAGCGGCCCCAAATTGTTCCCCTCAATAGCGCTCGGATCGTCGAGCCCCACGTACCAACTCACAAACCGAACCTGATGCGCATCCAGTGACCGCATCAGATCGGTTACCTCATCCGTCGTCGTAAAAGCGAAGGGTGTGACATAAGCCACACGACTGGGATTTCTCAACCGCAGATCGAAACAAAGCAACTGGTTCCCAAAGAAGTAATCCCCCGGACGCGTCCTATGCTGCAGCCACTTCGTCTCTTCGTACAGACCACGATCGAGGAATGCAGTCCTGCCTGTTGGGAGATCCAGAACTGCGCGCCAGCGTATCTGGGTGACGATGGGACGCACAATTGCAAGCACTAGCAAGATTCGCCACAAGGACCGCCGCACGAAGCGACCCAGACTCGCGTGCGAGCTCGCGAACCATACAAGCATGAGGAGAGCTGGCATCGAAATCGTATAGAGCCTGTTCCAGGCTGGCGCGGAAGCTATTGTCAGAAACAACGAGATCCCCGTGACATTGATCAGCACCAGGCGACTCCAACTCTCACTCCGTTCTCTCCGAATGCGCCCCCAATACACGAGGAGAAAAACTGCGTAGATCAACGGCACGAGTCCATGAATTAGAGGCCAGGCGAGCAGGTCGGGCCAATTCGCGATTTTGTGCGAGGAAGGCCACCCTCGCAGGTATGTGCTCCAGCCGCCGATCTTGTAGGTCGGCACATATTTGAGAACGAAAAATCCCGTGTAGTACGCGAACTTTCTTAGACCCGTTTTCCATACAAAATAGCCATTGAACGCAAACACCGTCGCGCCGTAGAAAGCCCACAGCCAAGCCTGCGCCTTGAACAACCTGCTCCAAGTCTGCGCGTTCCGGCGATGCTCCCATATAAGGAAGACTGCCAGACAAAGTGGTCCCAGTATCAGCGATTGAGCGAAACAGGTTGCAATGCCCCAGAATAGCCCCCCGCACGCCACTCGCATCGGCGTGCGCTTCTCAATCACTACGGCAAGCGCGAGGGTGGCAGCGAGCGTGCTGTAGAGGTGGTGGGTAGCATCCGGATAACTGGAGTAAGGCAGCATCAGGAAGAGAAGAGGCGGTAGATAAACGGCAGTTCCCCGCAATATTTTTGAAGCAATGAAGATACTGAGCCAAACCGATAGCACTCCCGCCAGGACCAGCATCATCTGGGGAATCCAGGCCTTCACGCCGAACAGCTCGAACAGAACAAAATAAAGAACGTCGGTACCCGCAAACGTGAATTGGTCATAGTCCCTATAGATCGTTTGCCCTTCATACATTCGGACGGCACTATGCAGGTAAATGGATTGGTCCCCAATCGCAACACGCGGAATGGCGGGAGCTATGAAAAGCTGCAAGTAGAGAAAGACTCCGGATAACGCGAGAACAAGCGGCAATGCTGGCACCGTGAGTTTGTGCCAAGGGCTCTGCAGATCAGAATCCGAGGGCGACCGTGCAACCTCGCTGAACTCTGCCGTAGATTTCCCGGTGTTGCCGACGGCCGGAGCTGTTCTCTGGTTCACAGTCACTATCTTCCCTGACTCAAAAGGTGAGCCGTGCCGTCCACTTTCTCACATCAGCGGAGCCAGCTTCTGATTAGGTCTGCGGCGATCTTCGGATCATTCGGATAACGCAGTTCGTACGCCGGCTTTGTTGATACACATTCCAATGCCGCACGAATCTGTGCGTCAAAGCGCGGGTCTTCTTCGAAGAGAAGGCACTCGCGCAGCCGACACACAGCCTCCTGTGGGGACATTTCGCGCAACCGGGTCTCGCCGTCAGCGCCACGCGCGAGGAAAACGCTGCAGAATGGCGCGACTGATCGGGCTTTCGCCGCCTGCATCCGCGACTTGTCGTAATAGAAGAACGACGTTCCGCCATAGGCCGAGTGGAATCCCAGGTTCTCCAGTTCTGGGAGGAACTGCAACGCGGTCGGACGAAACACTGCGTTGAGTGAGTCTCCCCAGACCACGAAATCATTCCGCTGGTCCAGGAACAGCATCTGATCTGCAAGAAACTCAAGACCACCTCTCGCCGCAATGTAACAAGCGGTCGTCTTGCCGGAATTTGGTAGACCGAAGACCATCACTCCGCGATCCTTGTTTGCGACGCAACCGCCGGAGAGTGAAACAAGTCCCAGCGACGAGGCGGTAAGACAGAACAGTGCATCCAGGGGATGGCGTGTCCGAAACATCGCCTGTTCATCGAGAAAGACCTCAGGGATGAACGCAACTCCTTCCCGCTTGTTCAGGTCAGCCGCCAGGAATCCACGCTGACCAATACTGGCGTACCGAAGTCCCTTTCCGCAGAATGCTGAAACCGGCACGGCTGCCGACGTGACGGCGCCATCCGCCTCGCACAGCAGTCGCCACCTGAATTCAGGCTCGCAAGTTCTGCCCTTTTGCTCGCGATCGAAGAATTTCAAAACAAGATGTAGAAGACCTTCGTTGTTCGATTCGAAGCGGACGCTGCGGTTCATCCACTGGAGGCATACGGCCAGCGGCGTCCGGCAAAAGCGACGTAGCACATCGTGCCGCTTCTGCGTTCCTGTCTGGCGCTCGCATACGATGGTGGCACCAGCCTCATCGATCTGCGGCGGGCGTTCACAAGCTTCCATGCTTTGCAATCCTCCTGGGCTGCTCACTGTGCTGTTCCTGGCAAGAACCTTCCAAGATGCTCCGCGACGCGGTGGGGATCAGTTCCGTAACGCAACTGCCACGCAGGTATTTCCAGCAATTTTTCCATCACTTGCTCCTGCCTCTCCTGTGCATCCGGTGCTTCCGCCAGCAACTCTCCCTCGATTCGTGTTCTGGTTTCAGATCGTCGCATGCGAGTGATGCGGCAGGCCTCGTCTGCATGTCTCTCCAGAAAGATCAACGCCCTTGGCTCGCAAGGCTCACGGTTGGGCTGACTCTCAGCTCCGTCAACCTCCGAGTAGAAAACAGCCTCGCCATTTTGGACATCCACAGCCTTTTTCGAGCGAAGTTGTTCAAACCACTTCGCGGCGTCCTCCCTGATCTTCACTGGCCGGGGAAGCCCGTATGCCCGTATGGCGCCCTCGCCGAGAGAACAGAAAACCCGGTCATCAGAGAGCACTCTGTGTCCCGCATACGACATCGCCATCGCAAGAGTGGATTTGCCAGAGCGCCCGGTGCCCAGTAACAGCACCCCATCCTCGCCTCTGGCAATGCACGCCGCGTGCAATTCCAACAGGCCAACGCTCCCGGAAACTATCGTCATTAGCATTGGGAAAATCGTCATACGCCAATAGCGAATGTCCTGCGCCATCGCCAGCGATACACGCCCGATCACTCGGCGAGTAGAGAGGTCCGCCAGGAACGAACTCTTGGAATCGAATCCAGCAAAGACCAGGTGATCCAAGCCGCGCACGTACGGCTTGGGCCACGGCCCCTGCGCCCCATCTGATTCATCCACCCACACTCGAAGGGAGAAGCCATTGGCAGTCAGAGTATGCCGATCTCCATTGCGCAAGAAGCTTCTTGTCGCTGCTTCCAAGACCGCCTCGGAATTCGTCTCCAATCTGCAAAGGGACCCCGCCGCGATGTACTGCTCGGAAAGGGGAGTTTCGGCATATTTGTGCAGGAAGTCCGGAGCACGCAGATGGGCCGGCATATTCATCGGCAACAAGGAAAGCGACACGTCCCCAAAAATCAAGCAATGTTCGTCAAAGTTGAACGGTGCCTTGTCATAGCTGTGTCAACGAGTTGTAAATGTTCTCGGGCGCGCATCTCCTTCCGCACGTACCCACTTACTCGTAAGTCGCAACGAGAGAGCCGGATCCTGCATCTCACCTCGCGAACTGTAACTGAGCCCCGCTGTTTGGGGAGTGAGAACATAGGGTATGAGAATTGCTCTGGTCGCCGCGCCCTTTATTGCTGTTCCCCCGGCCGAGTACGGTGGAACTGAGCTATTCGTGGCTCAACTGGCCGAGGGGCTTCGCAAAGGTGGCGTCGACCCTGTCGTATATTCCAACGGCGAATCCACGGTGGATACCGAGCGCCGTTCGCTGTACGAACACTCCGTTTGGCCGATAAAACAACCCGAACGAGCCTGGCTCCGAGAGCTAAACCACAACTCCTGGGCGATTCAAGACGCAGCGCGCGACTGCGATCTCATCCACGCGCAATCTCCCCAGGCCATTGCCTTCTCACCTTTCGTGGACCGCCCCTTTGCTCTGACCCTCCACGGTCCCCATGAAGATCATCTGAGCCAGTATTACGCCCGCTATCCCGAAGTTCAGTATGTTGCGATTAGCGACGCTCAATGCAAACGGGAATCGATGCCTAGGTTGCGCACAATCCATCACGGCATTGACCTCAGTCTCTATCGCTTCGTTGAACAAAAGCAGCAATACCTCAGCTTCATCGGACGAATCGCTCCCATCAAAGGAACCCACATCGCAATTGAGGTTGCTCATCGGACTGGAATCCCGCTGAAGATTGCCGGTGAAGTTCAACCTGTGTTCCGTGAGTATTTCGAGAAGAAGATTCGGCCGCGTATCGACGGCCACATGGTCGAATACGTCGGCCCTGCGGATCTTAAGGCCAAGAACGAACTCCTGGGAAACTCAATGGCCATGCTCTTCCCCATCCAATGGAGTGAACCTTTCGGACTGGTGATGGTCGAAGCTATGGCGTGCGGCACTCCGGTGCTCGCCCTGTCGGGCGGCTCGGTAGAGGAGGTAGTGCGCGACGGTGTTTCGGGACATGTCTGTCGTTCAGTCCGCCAGATCACGAACTGCCTAAGCAGTTTGAACATCAAACCAGCGACGGTTCGGGCCTACGTGGAGGAGAATTTTTCGATCGAGAAGATGGTCGCAAACTATATCGCGCTCTATAAGGAGATGATCGCGAACAAAGACCACCAGCGTGCTGCCTGAGTCGGCGTCGATCTCAACTGCCCTCTGCGGCACTCACCTCATGCACTTGATTCTGCGCCGGTATAGCCCAGCTCTCAGAACGCGCCCGAAGTGATTCCGCCACAGCCCAAACCGAGCCCGCAAGCGCAGAAGCCACAAACAACATAGTCCACTGCAGACGACTGCTGGGCGCAGAAACAACACCTGGAATGTGTATCAGGAGCACAAAGATGCTGATCATGCACGCTTCAAGTGTCGCGGCCAGACGCGGAACTACTCCAAACAAAATCGAAAGTCCCGCCGCGAAATGCGCTGATCCCGTCAGATATGCAAAGAATCTGCGGTCCGGCAGCCATGCAGGCACCATCCCCGCAGTGGCATCCACATATACGAAGTGCGACAGGCCTAACACGAGGCACGCAGCGCCGAACAGAATCCGCAAAACAAGAGGATGGCCCAGAAACTCGAACCGCAAGGAGGTCCTCGATCGATCAAGAGAAAGAAAGAGACTCCAGCCGCCACAGACCAGGACCAGACTCTCGGCAACGCCGAGCCATAGTCCCACATTCGTGGGCGCACCCGAGACTCGCGGGCACTGAAGCACGAGGACCCAAGTCGCCAAATAGATCGTCATAACCAGTGCGCTGGCGCGCGCCGTACGTTTTAAGAGCATTCCCATGCCCGGCGCAAGCAGCAAAAGACCAGACACCACAGCGAGAATTCCCCGCCCTGGCACCCACTGCGGAACGGGCTGCCACGTGTAGGCGAAATCATGTGAGCCAATGCTCAGAACGCCGATTCCTGCCAGACCGATAGCGAATAGAAGATGACCAACCGTAAGGCGCATTTCGGGGATTCTCCAGAGTGGCAGTCCGCCGATTCTGCGCCAGAAGATATCGGAGGGCAATGTCCACTTGGTGCGCAGATATTATGACCACTTTGCTGTCAGAGCGCTGCGCTCGGGTTTTCAATGCGAGCGCAGAATGCTCCTGAGCTTCCTGATAGCGCCGGGTATCTCCGCAGCCGAAGTGTTGCTGAAACCGAGTATGAACCCCTGAGGCGCCGGTTGCTCCTGATACGAACCCGAAAGCGGCGCCAACCAGAGCCGCTCCTTCAAGGCACGCTCCGCGAGTTCGCGATCTCGGAAGCCCCGATGCAAGGTCAGAGAAAGATGCAAGCCGGCTTCCTCCCCTTTTACCTCGACGGGAACGCCCAGATCCTGCCTGATGCTGTGGAGTAGCGCACTCCGGCGATCGCGATACAGCAAACGCATTCGGCGGATATGCCGAGAGAAGTGCCCCTCTTGCATGAAATCTGCCAGCACACTTTGGAAAAATGTGGCGGGACCAATGTCCAGAGTGACTCGAACCGCGAGGAAGCGATCCAGAAGATCTGGTGGAATCACGAGATAGCCAAGACGCAGGGATGGAAACAGCACCTTGCTGAAAGTGCCGATGTATACCACTCGTGAACAACGATCAAGTCCCTGCAACGATGCTATCGGTTGGCTCTCATACCGGAATTCGCTATCGTAGTCATCTTCGATAATCCACGAGCCTGACGCGTACGACCATTCCAGCAACTGCAAGCGGCGGGAGGCGCTCATGGTTACGCCGAGTGGATACTGATGCGATGGCGTAACAAGTGCCGCTCTGGCATGCCGGCATCTCTCGATCCCCACTGCAACATTCAGGCCTTCGTCGTCCACCGGAACAGCAACAATCTTGCAACCGTTCAACGCAAATACGTTCCGAGCGAAACGATACCCCGGTTCTTCCATCCACACGCGGCTTCCCCGATCGAGCAGAACCCGGGTGGTGATCTCCACGGCTTGTTGCGAGCCGCTGACGATCATGACTTGTTCAGGCTCGCAACGCACCCCGCGAGCGGTCCTAAGATAGGACGCAATCGCGACCCGCAGGTCTCTTGATCCCATCGGGTCGCTGTAATGCATCGAGGCGAACCGTTGATTGCGGCATTGTCGAACCACCAACCTCGACCAGATTTTGATAGGAAATTGATCCAGGGCAGGCTGACCGATGCTGAAAGCCCCACGACGCCCGCCCAACCAGGGAAGAACGTTCTGCATCGATGGAAACGACTCGCAATCGCGGGATATTGTCCGAGATCCTCCTGTAGTAGCCACGGACGACGAACTCGGTCGCGCCGGTGACGGAACCTGGTCCGGCAGCATGCTCGAAATCAACGTGCCGGCACCAACGCGGCTTTCAAAATAGCCCTCCGCCAGCAATTGAGCGTATGCGTTTAACACTGGGATACGGGAAATACCCAATTCCGCAGCCAGGGTTCGAGTCGACGGAACGCGCTCATTGGGACGCAGAGCCCGCTCCACAATCCCGGTCCGAAACGCGTTGTAGATCTGTCGATGCAATGGTTCTCGCGCTCGTCGGTCAATTCGGATGATCGGCACAATTCCGGAAGGCGTTTTTTTCATCTGTCTGCCAAACATAGTGGTCATATGCAACCGATGTCAACCACATACGGTCGACGACCACTATTGCAGACGTGATCAGGCACGAAGGACTGACGTGAATAAAAGACGGGCAAATATGCAGTTGAACCTCAGGGAGCCGACTTCCAAAGCGTGGCGCCTAGAAGTTGACCCGGGCCAGGACTCTGCACGAATGCCACAAGCCTGAGATTCTTCGGATCGGTACCAG
>Ga0136846_1211140_pt1 | contig 17390 bp, 19 predicted proteins | sample HopSoiMetagenom2_FD_96841 | JGI IMG/M metagenome (GOLD analysis project Ga0136846, IMG submission 96841) | Grasslands soil microbial communities from Hopland, California, USA - 2 Assembly 2016 (version 4) | ecosystem: Environmental > Terrestrial > Soil > Grasslands | place: USA: Hopland...
CCCGTCAGCCCGATCTGTGGACGGCGCCGCCGGCTGTGGACCGGCAGTTGATCATCGGCAGGTGGCGGGGCGACACGCCGGAGGGGGCAGTCACCTGACGATGATCAACTCTGGTTCAGGCGGGTGAGGTGGGCGGGGGAGAGGGTGAGGTCGGCGGCGGCCACGGAGTCCTCCACGGAGGCCACCCGGCTCGCGCCGGGGATGGGGACGACGACGTCGGCCTGGGCCAGGTGCCACGCCAGCGTCACGCGGTGCACGGAGACGCCGAGCTCGGATGCCACCTCCGCGAACGCCGGCGCGGTGGACGCCAGCGAGCCGGCCGAGCCGACCCCGCCGAACGGGCTCCACGGGAGGAAGGCCAACCCGTGGTCGGCGCAGTGCGCGAGCTCGTCGGCGGAGGAGCGCCAGCCGGGCGAGAACTGGTTCTGCACGCTGACCAGCGTGTCGCCGAGCACCGCGTGGGCGGCCCGGATCTGGTCCGGGTCGGCGTTGGACAGGCCGATCATCGCGACCTTGCCCGAGTCGGCGATCTCCTTCAGCGTCCCGATGATGTCGTCGTAGGGGACCTTCGGGTCGGGGCGGTGGTGCTGCCAGAGCTGGATCGTGTCGACGCCCAGGCGCTCCCGGCTGGCGTCGACGGCCGCCTGCAGGTGCTCGGGTGAGCCGTCGGTGTCCCAGCCACCGCCGTCGGTCCGGGTATGCCCGCCCTTCGTCGCCAGGAACACGCGGTCGCGCACACCCAGCTCGTCGAGCAACGACGCGATGAGCCTCTCGTTCTCCCCCTGCGCGCCGGCCCCCTTCTCCTCACCGGGGCCGTAGGCGTCGGCGGTGTCGAAGAGCGTCACGCCCGCGTCGACGGCGGCCCGCACCGTGTCGGCGAGCTGCTCGCGCGGCGCCGTGCCGGTCTGGTCGAAGGTCATGAGCCCGAGGCCGATCGCGCCCACCTCGACGCGCCCGACGGTGTCGTTGCCGATCGTCCTTGTCCGCATGCCACCGACGTACCCGACCGGTCCGCGGGCAACCGGTCGGGCGACACGCGTCGGCCGGGGAGGGCGCTCAGGTGGTCGCGATGCCCTGCACCTTGTGCCCGGTGGAGATCGACTCGCCCGAGATCGCCGCCGCGTCGTCGGAGGCCAGGAAGGCGACCAGCGCGGCGATCTGCGGGGGGCTGGACTCCCCGCCGCGGGCCGTCTCGACCTCGTTCGAGGGATCGTCGACGACGGTGCCGGGGTTGACGACGTTCACCGTCACCCCGGAGCCCGCGTGCTCGTCGGCGAGGTTCTTCGCAGCGATGATGAGGGCGGCGTTGCGGACCGAGCCCGCGATGTTGCCGGTGAAGTACGCGTTCTGGCCGCTGACGGCGATGACGCGACCGTGCCCGGCCGCACGCATCCCCGGGAGCACGGCCTGCGCGAGGCGGAGGAACGTCATCGCCTTCGCGCCGACGCCGTCGAGCACGGTCGCGGGGTCCGACAGCGCGGACGGGTCGATGGTGTTCGCCGGGGGCGCCGCCGCCACCACGAGGACGTCGACGCGGCCGTGCTCCTGCAGCACCTGTGCGACACCGGCCTCGACGGACGCGTCGTCCGCGCCGTCGATCCGCACGTCCCCGCCCGACCGGGACGCCGTCACCACGGTTGCGCCCTCGGCGCGCAGCCGGTCGGCCACCGCGCCGCCGATGTAGCCGGTGCCGCCGACGACGACGGCGACCTTGCCGCTCAGACCCAGATCCACGGGATCACGGTAAAGGCGCCGGCGCCGCCGGACGACCTGGAGCCGGCGACGTCGCGCCGCTCGTGCCGGGCGGTAGCGGTGCTCGACCAGTGACTTGCACGGGCGCGACGGGCGGCCCCGGGGCGCGACGGTGGTGGCCGCACCGACGACGGCGCGGGAACCGCAGGGACTCCGCCACAGCTCCGCGCCGCACAACCCGGAAGGCACCTCGTGTCCCAGTACACCGCACCCAACCTGTCGATCGACGCCGCCAACGGCACCACGTACGCCTACCGCCGGTACGGGAAGCGCGGCACGGTCCCCGTCGTGTTCTTCCAGCACTTCCGCGGCAACCTCGACAACTGGGACCCCGCGCTGGTCGACGACATCGCGAACGAGCACGAGGTCATCCTGTTCGACGCGAGCGGCGTGGGTCTGTCGACCGGCAGCGTGCCGAGGTCGTTCCAGGAGTTCGGGCGCGACGCGCTGGCCTTCGTCGACGCGCTCGGCCTCACCGAGGTCGACCTGTTCGGCTTCTCCATCGGCGGGTTCGTCGCCCAGGAGGTCGCACTGCAGCGGCCGCACCTCGTCCGCCGGATGATCCTCGCCGGGACGGGCCCGCAGGGCGGCCGGGACATGCACGGATGGATCGACGAGGCCCGCGCCCACGCGATGAAGGACGTCCAGGGCGAGGAGGACGTCCTGTACCTGTTCTTCAGCCCCTCGCAGGAGAGCCAGAACAAGGGCAAGGAGTTCGTCGGCCGCATCTTCACCCGGACCGAGGGGCGCGACACCACCCCCGACCTCGCCGCCCGCGACGCGCAGGCCGCCGCGATCATCGAGTGGGGCATCCGCGACGTCGCCAAGCTCGCGCGCCTCGCGAACATCCAGGCACCGACCCTGGTCGCGAACGGCGACAACGACGTCATGGTGCCGACGGTCAACTCCTACCTGCTGGCCGGGCACCTCCCGAACGCCACGCTCTCGATCTATCCGGACGCGAGCCACGGCTTCCTGTTCCAGTACCCGCACGAGTTCGCCGGCGAGGTCAACGCCTTCCTCGCCGCAGGAGCGCGGGGTCCGCGGTGAACACGCGCACCCGCGAGGACGGCGGCGAGTACGACGTGATCGTGGTGGGTGGCGGCGCCGCCGGGGAGAACGTGGCCGACCGGGCGGTCCAGGGTGGGTTGACGGCGGTGCTGGTCGAGCACGAACTGCTCGGCGGCGAATGCTCCTACTGGGCGTGCATACCGTCCAAGGTGCTGCTGCGATCCGGCCAGGCCCTGCGCGCCGCCCGGGACGTCCCCGGCGCTGCTCAGGCCGTCACCGGGACCCTCGACGTGCACGCGGTCCTCGCGCGCCGGGACACCTTCGCGCACCACTGGTCCGACGAGAGCCAGGTGCAGTGGATGGACGGTGCCGGGATCTCCCTCGCCCGCGGCCACGGCCGCATCACCGGAGCGCGGGAGGTCACGCTCACCACCGCCGACGGCTCGACCAGCGTGCTCACCGCACGCCGGGCCGTAGTCGTGTCCACCGGGTCCGATCCGTTCGTGCCCCCGATCGACGGCCTGCGCCAGGCCAGGCCGTGGACGAGCAGGGACGCCACGAGTGCCGCGACCGTGCCCGACAGGCTCGCCATCATCGGCGGGGGCGTCGTCGCTGCCGAGATGGCGACGGCCTACGCCGGCTTCGGCACGACGGTCACCGTGATCTCGCGGCGTGGCCTGCTCGAGGGCATGGAACCGTTCGCCGGTGAGCTCGTCCTGACGTCGCTGCGCGAGCAGGGCGTCACCGTGCTGCTCGACACCAAGACGACGAGGGTCGCCCGCTCGGAGGCCGGCGACGTCGTCGTCGAGACCGGCGACGGCGTCGTGATCGCGGCCGAGGAGGTGCTGGTCGAGACCGGCCGGACACCGCGCACCCGCGACGTCGGCCTCGACGCGGTCGGGCTCACGCCCGGCGACTGGATCGAGACCGACGACACGATGCTCGTGCGCGGCTTCGACTGGCTCTACGCGGTCGGCGACGTGACGCACCGGGCGCTGCTCACCCACCAGGGGAAGTACCAGGCCCGAGCCGCCGGCGACGTCATCGTGGCCCGGGCGCACGGAGCGCCGGTCTCGGACGCACCGTGGGGCGCTCACGTCGCGACGGCCGACCACCAGGCCGTGCCGCAGGTCACCTTCACCGAACCCGAAGTCGCCTCCGTCGGGCTGACGAGCACGGCGGCACGCCACGCGGGCTACGACATCCGCACCGTCGACCACGAGATCGGGCCGATCGCCGGAGCGAGCGTCCTGGCCGACGGCTACACCGGAACTGCGCGCATCGTCGTGGACGAGAAGCGGAAGGTGCTGCTCGGCGCGACCTTCGTCGGCCCGGACGTGAGCGAGCTCCTCCAAGGGGCGACGATCGCGATCGTCGGCGAAGTGCCGCTGGACCGGCTCTGGCACGCGGTCCCCGCCTACCCGACCGTGAACGAGATCTGGCTGCGCCTCCTCGAGGCCTACGGCCGCCCGACGGCGTAGTGCCGGCTCGAGGTGCGACCCGCTCGACACGGAACAACCACTAGTCAGACCGACTCCGAGAGAAGATCGCCATGCAGACCAAGATCACGCTGATCATCGACAACCCGGTGGACGCCGACGCGTTCGAAGCCGAGTACCCGGCTCTCGCCGACCGCGCCGCCGCGTTGCCCGGGTTGGTGAGGCTGGAGTCCGCCAAGGTGCTCCCCAAGGAGGACGGGACCGCGACACCGGCCTTCCGCACGCTCGACCTCTACTTCTACGACTACGCGGCCGCGTCGAGAGCGGTCACCACGGCGGATGCGGGCGACTTCTTCGGGCAGCTGGAGGCCATGAAGGCCTCGTTCACCGGCCTGTTCTCGGAGGTCGAGGAGCGCTGGAACCTGGCATGATCGCGAGGACCCACCTCGAGGAGCGGCCATGGCGGGCAGGATCGCGGTGCTCGGAGCGGGCGCGGTCGGCGGCATGCTCGGTGTCCTGCTCGCCGACGCCGGTCACGAGGTGACGCTGCTGGCGTCCGACCGCACCAGCACCGGGATCAACGTCAACGGGCTGACCCTGCGTAGCGGGAAGTACGGCGAGCTACGTGCCGCGATCCCGGCCCGCCCGTGGCTGACCGCACCGGTCGACGTCCTGTTCGTCACGGTGAAGGCGCCGGACCTGCTCACCGCGCTCACCCGGGCCCCGGCGTCGTTGCTGCGCGACGCTGCGGTCGTGCCGCTGCTCAACGGCGTCGACCACGTCCCGCTGCTGCGCGCCGCGTTCCCGCAGAGCACGGTCGTCCCGATGACGGTGGCCGTCGAGGCGACGCGCGTCGCGCCCGGGGTGATCGAGCACCTGTCGCCGTTCGCCGACTACGCGATCTCCGCGGGGCACCGGGAGCCCACGATCGACCCGGCGGCGTTGCTCCGCCGCGCGGGCCTCACCGTCGACGAATCCGCCCCCGACGAGGCCACCCTGCTGTGGCGCAAGCTGTCCTTCCTCGCCCCGTTCGCGCTGCTCACCACCTCCGCGCTCGACGCGCTGGGCCCGGCCCGACAGGCCCGGCCGGACCTGCTCGACGGGCTGGTCGAGGAGACCGCGGCCGCCGCGGCCGCGGGCGGCGTCGCCATCGACCCGGCCGCGGTCAGGGAGCGGTTGCACAGCCTCCCGGCCGGCATGCGGTCCTCCATGCTCAAGGACGCACTCGCAGGTGCGGTGCTCGAACTCGACGCGATCGCCGGGCCCGTCCTCCGGGCCGCGCCCGACGGCGCGCCCGTCACCCGCCGCGTCGTCGCGGAGATCGCCCGTCCGCGAGATCGGCGAGCGTAGAGCTCGCTGTCCTCGCCCCGGTCGCGGCCACGGCAGCCGGCGCCGCGTGCAGACCCCGGCGTCTCCTCGGACTGGTCACGCGCGGAAGAGCAGGGCTCTGGGCAGCGTGTCGACAAGGTGGTAGGCAGCGCGGGATGGAGTTCAGGATCCTCGGTGCGGTCGGCGTCGGGGACGGCACAAGCCCCGCCGCTGTGCCGGCCGCGAAGCAGCGTGCGCTGCTCGCGATCCTGCTACTCAACGCGAACCAGCCGGTGGCCACCGACCGGCTCATCGATCAGCTGTGGGACGGTCGGCCGCCCGCGAGCGCCCGGAAGGTGCTGCAGACCTATGTGTCGAAGCTGCGCCGGGTGATCGGCGACGCCGCGTTGCTCACCTGCCCGACGGGCTACGAGCTGGTGGTCCGGCCGGGGCAGCTGGACCTTCATCGTTTCGAGGGCTTCGTTGCCGGAGCGAGGGACGCGGCACCGCAGGAGGCGGCCGAGCTGTTGCGCCGCGCGCTCGCGGAGTGGCGCGGACCCCCGCTGGCGGACGTGCGGCACGAGGCGTTCGCGCAGGTCGAGGTCGCCCGGCTCGAGGAGCTGCGCGTGGCTGCGCTGGAGGATCGGATCGACGCCGACCTCGCACTGGGTCGGCACGCCGAGCTGGTCGCCGAGCTTCGGGCGCTCGTGGCCGAGCATCCGTTGCGGGAGCAGCTGCGTGCGCGTCTGATGCTGGCGCTGTACCGGTCCGGTCGCCAGATCGAGGCGCTGAACGTCCACCGCGAGGGACGGCAGCAGCTGGTCGAGGAGCTGGGAGTGGAACCCGGCTCCGTACTGCAGGAGCTCGAGGCCGCGATCCTGCGCCAGGACCCGGCGTTGGGCGTGCCGCCGAGAGCCGAGGCCGGAGCCAGGCATCCGGGTGCGGATCCAGCCGCCCCTGGATCGGAGTCGACCCGATCCCTCGGGCGACGCGGCGGAGAGCTGCGCGTCCCCGCAACGTCGTTCATCGGTCGTGGCCACGAGCTGAACGTGGTGCAGGCGCTCCTGACCAGCCACGACGTTCGCCTGGTCACCCTGGCGGGCCCCGGCGGGGCCGGGAAGACACGGCTGGCGATCGAGGCGTCGGCGCGAGCACGGGCACGGTTCGCCGACGGAGTGGTGTTCGTCGACCTGTCCGCCCTCCGCGAGCCTGCGCTGGTGATGAGTGCGGTGGCAGAGGCCATCGGGCTTCGGGAGCTGAGTCCGGAGCGGGCGGTGGAGGACGTGGCCGAGTACCTGTGCAGCCGCCAGGTCCTGCTCGTCCTGGACAACTTCGAGCAGGTCATCGGTGCGGCGCCGGGCCTCGGCCGGCTGCTGGACGCGGCATCCGGGCTGACGATCCTGGTGACGAGCCGGGCCCGCCTGTGCGCTCCTGACGAGTACGTCTTCGCCGTGCCGCCGTTGCCGCTCCCGACCGTCGGTGCCGCTGCGTCCACACTGCGGACGTTCGACGCCGTCGCGCTCTTCGTCGAGCGGGGCGAGGCAGCGCAGCCTGGCTTCACGATCGCCGAGGGCAACGCGCACGATGTCGTCGAGCTGTGCAGACGGCTCGACGGGCTGCCGCTCGCGCTGGAGCTGGCCGCCGCTCGGCTGTCCCTCCTGTCACCGCGAGGGATCCTCGATCGCTTCGACCGCCGGTTCGACCTGCTGCGCTGCACGGGTTCCCCGGTCACGGAACGGCATCGGACGCTGCGGGCCGCGCTCGAGTGGAGCCATGATCTGCTCGCCCCACCGGTGCAGGCCCTGTTCACGGCCCTCGGTGTCTTTGTCGGCGGCTTCACGGCCGACGCGGCGGAGCAGCTCGCCGCTGATGGTGAGGACGACGTGCTGGACGGGCTGAGCTCGCTGCTGGATGTCAGCCTGCTGAGGCCACTCGGGGTGGCCGGCGACGAACCGCGGTTCGGGATGCTGGAGACGATCCGTGAGTACGCCCTCGACCGCGCCGCGTACTCGGGCTGCCGTACCGAGCTGCGTGACCGGCACGCGCGCTGGTGTCTCGCTCTCGCCGAGGAAGCCGAGCCGGCCTTGCGGGGACCCGACCAGGTGCGCTGGCTCGCCCGGCTCGATGCGGAGCACGACAACATGCGGGCGGCGCTCGAGTGGGCCGCCGACGGCGGCGCCCTCGACGTCGGGCTGCGGACCGGGGCTGCGCTGTGGCGGTTCTGGCAGGTCCGCGGCCACATCGAGGACGGCCGAACGCGCCTGGAGCGATTGCTGGACACGGGGCCCGGCTCGCCGGCGGCGCGGGCAGCCGCCCAGTTGACGGTCGCGCGCTGCGCGTTCATCCAGGGGGACTACGGGGCGCTGCAGCGGTACACCGACGCGTGCATCCCGGTCCACCGCGACCTGGGCGACGACCACTCGCAGGGCTTCGCGCTGATGATCCTGGGCGCGGCCACCGGCACCCGCGGCGACGTCGTCCGTGGTGTGGCCCTCCTGCACGAGGCGGTCGCGCTGTCGCGAACCTCCGGGAACCGGTGGCTGGAAGCCAGTTGCCTGGGCTATCTCGGGATCGTGCTGGCCCGGGGCGGCGGCATCGCCACTGCACGCCGTGCGCTGGAGGAGGGGCTGACGACGGCGCGGTCCCTCGGCGACCACCGGTGCGTCGGGTGGATGCTGATCACCCTCGGTCGGATCGCCCGGGCTGCCGCCGACCCCGAGCACGCCCGGGCACGCGTGGCCGAGGCCCTCGTGGTTCAGCAGCGGCTCGGCGACCGGTGGGGTGTGAGCAGCGCCTTGCGAGAAAGCGTCGCCCTCGCGCTCGATGGCGGCCACGCCGACGCCGGTACGGCCAGTGCCCTGCTCGCCGAGAGCCTCTCGCTCGCGCTGAGCGCTCACGACCGGCCCAGCGTGGCCGCCGGACTCGACCTGTCGGCCCGCCTGCGCGCCCGGACGGACCCCGCCCGGGCGGCGCAGCTCCTCGGTTGTGCGAGTCGCCTCGAGCGTGCGTTGAACGACCCCCTGGCCGGAGCCGCCGGGTCCGAGGACTGGGTCACCGCCCTGCACCGCACCCTCGGCGACCGCGCGTTCGCCGACGCCTGGGCCCGTGGCAGGGCGATGAGCCTGCACGAGGCGGTCGCCTTCGCACTGGGGCCGGCCGACGACGCGCTCTCCCGTGTGATCGGCGCACCAGGCGCCACCCGCCCTGGCCGCCTCCTCCAATGAGCACGACCACAGCGGTGGCCACCTTCGTGCCGCCCCCTCCGCAGCACGAAGCAGCCCGACGCGGATACCCGACCGCCCGGGGAACGCTCAGCGCGAGCGCTGCAGCGCTGCAGGCTCTGGCTGCGACGCCGCCGACGCCAGGTCGGACGCGAAGTCCTCGATCAACGCAGCCAACTCACGGGGGCGCTCGAGCGGGATTTCGTGGCCGCAGTCGAGGAGCTCGAGCCGCGCTCCCCGAACCGGCGCGACCACGCCTTCCGTCAGGGCCTCCGGCGTGAAGATCGCGTCGTCGCGGCCGCCGACCACGACGGTGGGCACGGTCATCCCGGCGAGGCGATCGGCGAACGAGGGCCCGGTGACCAGCTCGATCGTCCCGCGCAGGGCGACCAGCGGCACGCCCGCCGCATCCACACCGCATCGGTCCAGCACCTCCCCCGGGATCGGCTGGGAGGCGTACATCCGCGGGATCTCCGCCATCCGTGCGGCGTCGCCCTCGCGGCCGAACCAGTCCACGAGCAACTCGGGCGGCAGCGGCAGCGCGACCGCCGGGCAGCCCGCCACCAGCACCTGTCCTGCCACGCGGTCGGGGTGTTCACAGGCGACGTACTGCACGAACTTGCCGGACATGCTGAACCCGACCGACACGAACCGCCGCGATCCCACTGTGTCGGCGACGGCGACGGCGTCATCGGCGATCTGGTCGAGGGTGTACCCCGTGTCGGTACGACCCGAGTCACCGTGCCCCCGCAGGTCAAAGGTGATCATGCGCAGGCGGGACGGATCGAGGCACTCGACGACCTGATCGAAATACCGGCCGGAGCCGGCCCAACCGTGCATGAACAGCACGTCCGTCGGTCCGTCACCCACGACCCGGTAGGCGATCTCCACGTCATCGGTTGACCGCGTGCTCGGCATGGCTGCCCCTCCCTCTGTCGCCGATGTCCCTGGCAACACCATCGCCGCAGCCGGTCGAGCGGCGGTAGAGCCCCGGTATAGCGGCGGCCGGTCAGCCGAAAGCCTCCTCGCGCAAGAGTTCGTGAGCGGTCGGAACCGCCCGGGCGACGTGCACGACGCCGGGCCGGGGGCGCGAGCCGATCAGGCCGGGTTGATCAGCCCGGCGGCCTGGGTGCGGGCGGTGTCGAACCGGGCGGCGGAGTCGGCCCAGTCGACGACGTTCCACCAGGCCTTGACGTAGTCGGCCTTGACGTTGCGGTACTGCAGGTAGAACGCGTGCTCCCACATGTCGAGCATGAGGATCGGCGTGATGCACACCGGCACGTTGCCCTGCTGGTCGTAGAGCTGGAACACGAGCAGGTTCCGGCCGACGGAGTCGTAGCCGAAGATCGACCAGCCCGAGCCCTTGATGTCGAGCGCGTTGGCGCTGAACTGGTCGCGGAAGGCGTCGAACGAGCCGAAGTGGTCGTCGATCGCCGCGGCCAGCTCACCGACCGGCTTGTCCCCGCCGTCGGGCGACATGTTCGTCCAGAAGACCGAGTGGTTGAGGTGCCCCCCGAGGTTGAACGCCAGCGTCTTCTCCATGCCGCCGATCGCCCCGAACGAGCCCGCGGCGCGGGCGTCGGCGAGCTGGTCGAGCACGGTGTTGAGCCCGTTGACGTAGGTCTGGTGGTGCTTGGAGTGGTGCAGCTCCGTGATCTCGCCCGCGATGTGCGGTGCGAGCGCCCCGTAGTCGTAGGGCAGGTCGGGCAGGGTGTAGGCGGCCGCCCGCGGCGCCGCTCACGCCTCGGAAGTGGTGCAGTACCCGCGCCCGCGAAGCCCGTGCCGGGACCGGCGCAGCCGGCGCGCACTCGATCGTCCGCGTCATACGGACCCCGCGGAGACGTCGTACAGGGTGGCGGTGTCGCACCGCACGGCCTGAGCGCCCGCCCGAGCCGGCCGCTGACGAAGGATGTCCGATGTCGAACGCGCTGATCACCCCCGCGATGAAGGCGATCCTGACCGATCTCGGCCGATGGCACCTGCTGGGGGTGGACATCGCGGTCGTGCAGGCGTCCCCTCAGGACGGCGTGACGGTGGGCGTCGCAGGCGACGTGGCGTCGGCGCAGGAGGCGTTGGCCGACTGGTACCCGTTTCCGGTCGCGTGCTGGCGCTTCGAGTAGGCCGACCGACCGCGGGGGGACGCGTGTGCTCACCACCACGCCGTCGCGGGCCCTGACCACTTCCCCGTGCCGATCTCCCGGCGGATCCCGTCGCGTGGCACTCGCCGGTCCCCTCGGATCGCGGCGACACGGCTACGATGCCGCGGCGAAGCGGGTCGGGGTCGGGATCGGGAGGGTGCCAGTGAGCGGCACGCAGCCCGCGCCCGGCGATCCGATCCTGGACCTGCTGCCGCTGATCCGGCGCGTGGTCGGCGCGCGGGTCCGCGACGTGCACACGGCCGAGGACGTCGTGCAGGAGACGCTCGCCCGCGTGATGGCGGCCCGCAGCCGGGTCGAGGGCGACACGCTCGCCCCGTACGCCGTCGTCACCGCGCGAAACCTGATCGCCTCGATGGGGCAGCGCGAGCAGCGGGCCCGGCGCAACGCCCACCTGCTGGTCGAGCCGGTCGAGTCGCAGGGTCTGGACGAGGAGACGCTGCGACGGGAGGAGACGGCGCTCGTCGCGGCGGCACTGGCCCGGCTGTCGCCTCGGGAGCGGGAGATCCTCCTCGCCAACGAGGTCGCCGGGGTGGACACGGCGGCGCTCGCCGCCGAGCGCGGCTCGACGCCCGGGGCGATCGCCGCCCACCTCAACCGGACACGAGCCCGGCTCCGGGTCGAGTACCTGGTCGCGCTCACCGGGACCGAGCCACCGACGGACCGCTGCCGGCCGGTCCTGCTCGCGCTCTCGACGGCCGACCGGCGCCGGCAGCGGGAACTCGACGCCGCCGGCCACCTCCTGTCGTGCGACTTCTGCGCGCAGGTGAGCTCGGCCTTGTTCGACCGCAGGCCGGCCCCCGAGAAGGCCGACGAGAGCCGCATCCCTGTCACGTCCGACGCCGACGTCGTGACCGCGCGGCAGAAGGGCCGCGAGGTCGCCGCCCGCGCCGGCTTCGCGGTCACCGACCTCACGCTCGTGGCCACGGCCATCTCGGAGATCGCCCGGAACATCGTCAAGTTCGCCCGCCGCGGGGAGCTGACCATCTCCCTCGTCAGCGACGACGGGCGGACCGGGGTCACGATCGTGGCACGCGACAGCGGCCCCGGGATACCCGACGTCGGCCGGGCACTGCAGGACGGCTACAGCACCTACCGCGGGCTCGGTCTCGGGCTCGGCGGCGCGCGCCGGTTGATGGACGAGTTCGACATCGTCTCCGAGGCCGGGGTCGGCACCACGGTGACCATGACGAAGTGGCACGACGGCCGGGGAGGCAGGACGTGAGCGCGGGAGGGTGGGAGGGCGTGGCGACGAACGGAAGTCCGGAACAGGGTGAGGGCGGGGAGGAGCAGGGGGGCCGCACGGCCCTGCTGTCCGAACTCGTGTCGCACCTGAGGGACAAGCGCACGCAGCTGCGCGAGCAGTGGGCGCGCCGGATCGGCGACGCGCACCTGCTGTCGGCGATGACCGAGCAGGAGATCTTCACCGAGGCGACGTCGGTCTACGACAACTACGTCGGGGTGCTCGAGACCGGCAGCGTGCAGGAGCTGCAGCAGTACGCCCGCGACCTGTCCGAGCGGATCATCCCGCGCGGGGTCGAGACCCACGAGGTCGTCGGGATCGTCCTGCTCCTGCGCGACGTGCTGGCCCGGTCGCTGTTCGAGAAGTACCGCGACGACTTCGAGCTGCTCGACCGGGTCCTCGACGCCTACGAGCCCGCGGCGAACCGTATCGCCAACACCGTCGCCGTCAGCTTCGTCGAGGAGCGGGAGCGGGTGATCCGCCAGCAACAGGACTCGCTCCGAGAGCTCTCCACCCCGGTCCTGCAGGTCAGGGAGCGGCTCCTCATCCTGCCGATCATCGGGGTCCTCGACACGCAGCGGGCCCAGCAGCTGACCGATCAGCTGCTGCGCGGCATCCGCACCCACCGCGCGAAGGTCGTCGTCATCGACATCACCGGCGTGCCCGACGTCGACGAGACGGTGGCCGACCACCTGGTGCGGACCGTCGACGCGTCCCGGCTGATGGGTGCCGGAGTGATCATCACGGGGCTGTCGTCCGAGATCGCGCAGACGTTGGTGGCCATCGGTGCCGACCTCGGCAAGATGAACACCGTCGGCGACCTGCAGGGCGGGATCGAGGAAGCCGAGCGCACCCTCGGCTTCACGGTGACCAGGACAGCCGATGCCGGACACTGACCAGCACCTCGCTCAGGAACCGCTACGGGTCTCGATCCTCGCTCAGGGCGGCACCCTCATCGCGTCCATCCACACCGCCCTGGACGACAGCCAGCTCGTGCGGTTCCAGCGGGACCTGATGGACCAGATCGGTCGGCGGCGGGCCCGGGGTGTGATCGTCGACGTCGCCGCGCTCGACGTCATCGACTCCTTCGCCACCCACACCCTGCGCAGCCTCGGCGCGGCCGCGCGGCTCCGCGGCGCCCGGACCGTGGTGGTGGGGATTCGCCCGTCAGTCGCCCTCGCCATGGTGACGTGGGGGTTGACCCTCGAGCCGGTACACACCGCGCTCGACCTGGAGGAGGGCATCGCCCTGCTCGAGGCCGCGCTCGACCACGCGTGACGCGTCGACCCGAGCGATGACGACCTCCGAGTCCCGGCACGCGTGAGGCCGGGTGGACCACGGCCGGTCCCCCGGTGCGGCCGCGAGCCCGAGGGTCCGGGTGACGCGCAGGAGCCGCAGGAACGCGGCGCGACATGCGCCGACGTGGAGCGTGATCCCCCGGACCGCGGCCCGGCGCTGCACCTCGAGCAGGGCGTTCAGCCCGCCGACGTCCACGAAGGTCGTGGCCGTGAGGTCGACCGTGACGACGGTGTCGGGGAGTTCGCCGGCCAGGCGTTCGTCGAGGAGGGCGACCAGCACCGGAGCCGTGAGACGGTCGAGCTCCCCGGTGACGTACAGCACCATCCGGTGGCGGTCCAGCCGGTGCAGATGCAGGCCGAGAGCCTCGTCCTTCGGGGAGCCGGCCGGCGCACCGTGCTCCCGGACACGCCCGACGACCGGGATCAACGCGGTGTAGGAGCGGCGGTCGGCGCCGTGGCGGGTCCGGACCGGTGGAGGAGGGCACGGTTCACCGTCGCCAGCGCCCACCCGGAGTCGACCATCTGCGCCGTGGCCCGGCGCTGGAGGGCCAGGAACTCCTCGACCGAGCGCCGGTGGACGTTCCACCATACGTCGACCAGCTCGAATGCGCCGTCGACCCAGATCCTGCCGGAGAGGACCGGGCCGACGTCCCCCCGCCCGAGGAACGTGAAGGGAAGCCCGGCCACGCCGTCCACCCACTCCTGGAGCACACCGGCCGTCGCGGCCTGGCCCGTCCGCACGATCTCCTGCACCGCACCGGCCGCCGCGACAGCGCCGTCGAGCGTCTGCTGGACCGGCGGCCCCGCCGGGTCGTCGGGCCGCGACCGAACCGCAGCGGACCGGCCGTTGGACTCCTGAGACTGCGTCTCGGTCATTCGCTGCACACTCCCTGCGCGTGTCGCACCGGTGGTCCTGTCGGGCATCACCCCAGTAACTCCCGGGACGGCCCGGCATGACGCGGCGGGGCGGGGGCTGCGGGGCGTGCCGACCCGATCGCCCACACGTCCGCGCGATCTCCGGATGCGGCTACGATCCGGCACGGACGAGTGCCGGCGCGGGGCCCGGGGAAGAAGACGTGTGAGCGGTGTGCCGCGCAAGGAGGCCGGGAACGTGAATGGGCAGCGACGGCTCGTCGACGAGACCGAGAGATCCGCGGACCCCGCCGTCCTGTTGCCCGAGCTCGTCAGGCACCTGCAGAAGAACCGCAGCGAGCTGCGCCAGGAGTGGACCAACCGGATCACCGCCGCGCACCTGCTCTCGGCCATGACGCCGAACGAGGTGTTCACCGAGGTCACCTCGGTCTACGACAACTACGTCGCCGTCCTCGAGACCGGCAGCGTCGAGGAGCTGCGGCACTACGCGCGCGACCTGTCGGAGCGGATCATCCCGCGCGGGGTCGAGACCCACGAGGTCGTCGGGATCGTGCTGCTGCTGCGCGACGTGCTGGCCCGGTCGCTGTTCGAGAAGTACCACGACGACTTCGACCTGCTCGATCGCGTGCTGGACGCCTACGAGCCGGCCGCGAACCGCATCGCCAACACCGTCGCGGTGAGCTTCGTCGAGGAGCGGGAGCGGGTGATCCGCCAGCAGCAGGACGCCCTGCGCGAGCTGTCGACGCCCGTGCTGCAGGTGCGCGAACGCCTGCTGATCCTGCCGATCATCGGTGTGCTGGACAACGCGCGGGCCCAGCAGCTCACCGAGCAGCTGCTCCTCGGGATCCGCAACCACCGCGCGAAGGTCGTCGTCGTCGACATCACGGGCGTGGCCGACGTCGACGAACCCGTGGCGAACCACCTGGTCCAGGCGGTCGAGGCCTCCCGGCTGATGGGCGCCGGTGTGATCATCACCGGGCTGTCGCCGGAGATCGCGCAGACCCTTGTGACCATCGGCGTCGACCTCACGAAGATGAACGCGGTCGGCGACCTGCAGGGCGGGATCGAGGAGGCGGAGCGCCTGCTCGGCTTCACGGTCGTCCGGACGACCGATGCCGGGCGCTGACCCCCTCCCGCGGCTGCGCCAGAACTACGCCGCGGCCTTCGCACGCCACCTCTTCCACCGCGACGAGGCCGCGCTGTCGGCGGCCTACGAGCTCGGTCGGCACAGCCTCGCGACGGGCGTGAGCCTGCTCGACGTCGTGCTGATCCACCACGAGGTGCTGATCGAGGCGCTCAGCGGGCTCGAGGGGCCCCAGGAGCTCGCCGACGCCGCCGCGACGTTCCTCGTCGAGGTCCTCGCCTCCTTCGAGATGGCCCGCCGCGCGTTCCAGGACGGCCCGGGTTCCGCCGGCTGACCTGACCGCGGCACCGCCGGTCCGCGTCATCCCGGCGCCCCGAGTGCGTCCCGGTCTCAGGCGGCCGCGTGGCCGCGGGCCGATGTCGAGGAGCCGACGATGATCCGGGTGATGGTGGTCGAGGACAACGACCTCGTGCGCCAGGCACTGCGTGAGGTGCTGTGCGCCGAGCGTGACATCGAGCTCGTCGCCGACTACGAGGACGGGCAGGAGGCCGCCGAGCACCTGGACCTGGCGCCCGACGTGGTCGTCACCGACCTGTCCATGCCGCGGCTCGACGGCGTCGACCTGACGCGCCTGATCATGCGGACACGTCCTGCCACCCGGGTTCTCGTGCTCACCGCGACCCCGCACGGCCGGCGCGCGGACGAGGCTCTCGCCGCCGGTGCGAGTGCGATCCTCGCCAAAGGCACGTCCCTCGACGATCTCGTCGCCGCCGTCCTCGACCCGCGCCGGCCAACGCCCGCGCGGCGAGCACGCGCGACCGGTCGGCCACCGCGCTGCTGATAACGGGCGGCAGCCGGCGACCGACCACGTCGCCGTGCCCCCGCTCCCGTCTGCCTTCCTCTGCTACCGGCGGGCCGACGAGCCCTTCGCGACCGCGCTGCTCGGGACGGCGCTCATCGACCGGCTCGGCGAGCGCCGCGTCTTCCTGGACACGGTGTCGCTCGACCGCGGGCGCCCATTCGAGGCGAAGATGGTCGCGGCGGCGCGGCGCGCCGACGTCATGCTGGTCGTCGTCGGCGACGCGTGGGACCGGGGCCGCAACCGCGAGCGTCTCGACCGGGACGACGACTGGGTCCGCACGGAGATCCTCCAGGCGAAGGACGCGGGCCGGCGCATCGTGCTGGTCCTCGTCGAGCGCGACCCCGGTCCGATCGACCTGCCGGCCGCCCTGGACTTCCTGGGTGACTGCGAGACCGTCGCGCTCCGCAGGCCGGACGTGCCCGCCACGGTGGCCGGCATCGCCGACACGATCACCGGGACATCACCTGCCGCGCCGCCCGGTGGCCGGCTGAACCCCACGACCGTGGAACGTGCGACGCTGGCCATGATCGGCCATGTACTGCCGGGCAGGCAGCAGTTCGGTGGCAACGACGAGGCTGTGGCCCGCGCGGTGGCGGACCACCTCGGCCCGGACGAATGGCTGCGGTTCGTCGGCGCCGGCAACTCCCCCGGCCGTCCGGGCGGCTCGGGCGTGGTCATGGTCACCGACGAGCAGCTGCGCCTGGTGCAGCTCCTGCCGCGGCGCGGGCACCGGTTCGGGGTCGAGACCGGTGACGCGACGAGCCGGCCGCTCACCCGGCAGACGACGCTGCGGGACAGCCGGCGCCGATCCTCCTTCCGGGAGCTCGTCGACGTGCAGGTCGAGGCGCCCGGGTGGGAGCCCCTGCCCGTGCTCGGCCTGTTCCCCGAACCCGCCGAGATCCTGCTGGAGGTGGCCGCACGCGCGAGCGGACGCGCCGAGGGTGAGGCGGAGGGGTGAGGCTGGGGCGGAGGGGTGAGGCTGCCCGATCGGGAAACCCGCGGGACCCCATGAGGTCGACATCGGCGTGAGCCGCCGACCGGGGCCGCCCCCGAACTACCATCCGGCCATGCCGGAGCGCGCCCACTCCGAGCCCCACCGCCGGCCGCCCCGCCGGCCGGATGCGCCTGCTCCGGCCGCGGCGA
>Ga0136846_1233208_pt1 | contig 17388 bp, 17 predicted proteins | sample HopSoiMetagenom2_FD_96841 | JGI IMG/M metagenome (GOLD analysis project Ga0136846, IMG submission 96841) | Grasslands soil microbial communities from Hopland, California, USA - 2 Assembly 2016 (version 4) | ecosystem: Environmental > Terrestrial > Soil > Grasslands | place: USA: Hopland...
ATGCCGACCGTGTATCCGTTGGTCCCGGGGCACGAGATCGTCGGTCGAGTCACTAAAGTTGGCAGCGCAGTGAAGAAATTCAAGGCGGGAGATACGGTGGGCGTCGGATGCATGGTGAATTCCTGCCGGCACTGCGCAAATTGCCTGGCGGGGGAGGAGCAATATTGCGAAAACACTCCGATTCTCACGTACAACGCCGAAGACAAGGTTCTCGGCGGCGTCACCTATGGCGGCTACTCTGACAGCATCGTTGTGGACGAGGCTTTCGTGCTGCGCATCTCCGATAAGTTGAACCTGCCAGGCGCTGCTCCGCTGCTTTGTGCCGGCATCACCACGTTTTCGCCGCTGCATCATTGGAAAGTCGGCAAGGGCCAGAAGGTCGGCGTGATCGGACTCGGCGGGCTGGGGCACATGGGCGTCAAGTTCGCGAAAGCGTTAGGCGCTCACGTGGTGCTGTTCACCACATCGCCGAACAAGTCTCAGGATGCCAAGCGGCTGGGTGCTGATGAAGTTGTGATTTCTAGAAATGCCGACGAAATGCAAAAGCATGCGAAAAGCTTTCACTTCATTCTTGATACGGTCTCGGGGGATCACGACCTCAATGCGTACCTTCAGCTGCTCAATCTGAATGGCACGATGTGTCTGGTTGGCGCTCCGGAAAAGCCGGCACCGATCGCGGCGTTCAATCTGCTGATGCCTCGGCGCTCACTGGCGGGCTCCGCGATCGGAGGCATTGCGGAGACGCAGGCGATGCTCGATTTCTGCGCGGATAACGGAATCACGGCGGATGTCGAGCTGATCAAGATTCAGCAGATCAATGAAGCGTACGAGCGACTGCTCAAGAGCGACGTGAAGTATCGCTTCGTGATCGATATGGCGTCGCTCAAGTAGCGCGACGTCGCATGCATGGGACTGTAGACACATGTATTTTACCCTGAACACGAAACGTCAGTGCTTCGATAGGATGCGAGCAAACATCTGAGGCATGGACGAATGCTAACCGGCTTTAAGAGTGATGACGCCCGGCTTGAGCCGGGCGTTCTTCTTTTCCGCGCGCTGTTCACGACACCATGCTCGTGCTACGCTCATCGAATTCTGTACCGTGCGCTCATGAAGAAGGCAAAGCCAAAGAACGCCACCTCTCGCATGATCAGCGCAGCGACGGTGGAGGAATATTTCGACAAAATTCCGGAGCCGCAGCTGAGCCTTCTGCAGAAAGTGCGTGCCACCATCCGCAAGGCCGCCCCGGCGGAAGCGGTCGAAACCATCAGCTACGGCATGCCGGCGTTCAAATACAACGGTGCGTTGGTTTGCTACGCGGCGTTCAGTGACCAATGCAGCTTGTTTCCGATGGGGCGTGAAGCGATCGACGAATTCAAACCTGAACTTCGCGGCTTCGAAACTGCCAAGGGCACGATCCGTTTCACGGTCGAAAAGCCGCTTCCGGCTTCGCTGATCACCAAGATCGTGAAATTTCGCGTTGCACGAAACGAAGGCAAGGCTAAGCTGAAAGCTGGAGCCAAGAAGCGGGGTTGAGGGCAGGGCCAGTCTTAAGCGCGAAAAGCTTCGCAGGCAGAATTCAGTGAAAGGCAATTCATGCGCGAAAATTCAGCAGCTGCGCAGCACGTGGCCACCTCAATCGCGCCGATGCTATCGGTGCGGAACGGCGCCAAGGCCATCGATTTCTACAAGACTGCCTTCGGCGCGACCGAAGCTTTTCGTGTCGACGCCCCGGACGGGTCAGTCGTCGCGCGCCTTTCAGTGGAAGGCGCCGAATTTTGGGTCGCGGACGAATCGCCGGAGCATCACAACTTCAGTCCCGAGTCGCTCAATGGCAGCACTGCGCGCATGGTGCTCACGGTGGCCGACCCGGACCGAGGTTTTGATCGTGCGGTGTCGGCGGGCGCAAAAGTCATCGTGCCGATCGAGGACAATTACGGATGGCGGCTGGGCCGCGTGGTCGATCCCTTCGGCCATCATTGGGAAATAGGGAAGCCGCTGTAAAGCTGCCCTCCCACGTCCGATCGGCGATCGGCTAGCGCCTACTTCGCATCCTTCGGCTGAATAGAGAGCAGTTCGATTTCGAAGACCAGCGTGGAGTTCGGACCGATGTCGGCGCCGGCACCGCGGGCGCCATAGCCCAGGTCGGGCGGCACAACGATTTGCCATTTCGATCCGACGGGCATCAACTGCAGCGCTTCAGTCCAGCCCTTGATGACGCCGCTTACCGGAAACGTCGCGGGCTGGCCGCGTTTGTACGAGCTATCGAACTCTTTGTTGTTCAGCAGCGTGCCGCGGTAATTGCAGACCACGGAGTCGGCGGCGGTCGGCTTCGGTCCTTCGCCTTCTTTCAAGATTTTGTACTGCAATCCATCCGGCAAAGTTGTGACGCCCTGCTGATTTTTGTTGGCGGCCAAAAATGCGTCGCCTTCCTGCTTGTTTGTCTGACCGACTGCGTCGGTCTGCGCTGTCTGCCTCTTTCGGACGTCGCTCTGCAGCGTCATCAAGGCCGTGCGCGCCTCTTCGTCCGTCAGCAAAGTCTTGCTGCCTGCCAAAGTGTCGGCAATGGCGCGCGCCACGATTCTCGGATCGATGTCCACGCCATCTTTCTTCAAACTTTTGCCGACATTCATGCCGAGGGCGTAACTTTCTTTGTCCTTTTCGGTCTTGAGCACGAGAGGTGTGGCGGTTTTGGGGGCGGCCGCTCCGGTTCGGGGCTTCGTGCCGGTCGCGCCTTGGGCGGGTTTCGTCCCGGTCTGCGCCGGACTTTTTGCTGCCGGAGCGGCGCCAGCCTGCCCCGGATTATTTGCGGGCGCAGCCGTTCCTGGGGTGGGAGTTGCGCTCCCGGCTGGCGCCGAACTTTGCTGCCCTGACATCAGAGGCGCCGCGAGCAACGCTACGCAAATCGAAGTGACAACTCCCAATCGAACCGTGGCAACGAATTTCATCCATTTCACCTTGTTGAATTTTATTTTTAGAGCCATTCAAATATAGTGCCGACTTTTTCTCTGCAGTTCAGTTCACGCGGTCTTACTTTGTCGCTCGGCCACAAACCGCATTGGGCTGAAGCGTTCCCAATCCATGCTGACACGCTGCAATGTGATCCATTCCCGAACCAGGCGCGCGGTGATCGGAGTGAGCAGCACTCCGCTGCGAAAGTGCCCGGTGGCCATCAGTAAGCCATCGATATCAGTCGGCCCCAAAATCGGCAAATGATCCGGAGAATCCGGGCGCAATCCAGCCCAGGTTTCGTCGATGCGCGCATTGGCTAGCGTGGGCGCCAACTCGATCGCCGCAGCCAGTATCGTTTCAACGCCACCAGCGGTGACGCCCTTCTCGTATCCGACATACTCCACGGTGGCTCCGGCGACAATTCTTCCGTCATCGCGCGGCACGAGATAAACCTTATCCGACCACAGCACGCGATCGATTTTCAATCCGTCGGAGCGCAACGCGAGAATTTGTCCTTTGGCCGGACGCACCGGCGCATAACTCTGCACGCCTTCGATCTGTGACGAAAACGCACCGGCCGCTACCACGGTCCACTTCGCCGCCACCTTTTCGTCCCGCAGCCGCAACCCTGCGCATGGGCCACCTTCGCGCCAGATTCCCAAGACGCTGCTTTGCGCGAATATTTCCGCGCCGCTGCGTTGTGCGGCCGCGAGAACCGCCTTCGTGAGCAGCCGGTTGTCCACGGATGCTTCGTCCGGCCGCAGCGCAGCTGCTTCCAAGTCGGGATTCAGCGCCGGCTCCAACTCTCGAGCGTCCTCGTGTCGCAGCGGCTCGGCTTTCAACCCCAGCCCGTGGTGTAGCGCGATGATGGTGCTCAGATCGCGCACTGCGTCAGCGGAAAACAGCGCCTCGATGGTACCCTTTGGACGGAAGCCCACGCGTTGCCCGGAAATTTCCTCCACGTTGGCTACAAAATCGGGATACAACGAGACGCTAGCTTTTCCCAGCGGCACCATCGGGATCACGCCAGGATTTTCTGGAGCCGGCGACAAAATTCCCGCGCTCGCCCAGGAGGCTTCGCGCCCAGGTTCCGCGCGATCGAAGACGCCTACGCGCAAACCAGCCTGCGCAAGTTCCAGCGCGATCGCGCCGCCGATTAATCCGCCCCCGGCGATCGCTACGTCGAAACTCTTCATGAATTAATCTTATCGCATCCGGCGGGGCGAACACGTCTTCTGCGCGCGAAGTACGCAATGAGAGAAAGGATCGGGTCGAAGTGAGAAGTTGAGGTGGATCACGGACGAGAGCGGCAGCAGTGTTACAACGAACGAGCTAATTCTTCGGAAAGTACCTGCGCTTTTTTTGCTGCATTGCTGGCACGCATCCAGTCGCCGTTGCGAGCAGCTTCGCGAGCCTCGGATACAAAGCTGCGCACTTTCGAAACCAGATCGGATTGCTGCGGATTCAGCGTGCGTCCTCGGGACGCTCCCACATTGCGTTCCGCGATGCTGAGGCTGGAGTTGGTCTGCTGCTGCGCGGCTGCCGCTTCCTCTGCGGTCAGTTGAGGAACGATCGTTGGCGGCTCGAATTTTGCCGCGGAGCTTCCACCCGAAGGAACCGCCGGCACGCGCGGCCGCGGCGGCACCACATTCGCGCCGACCAGCGGCGATGGCGGCGGCTCAACATCCAGATTCATTTCAGGAGCGGTGCCCCGGCTTCTTTGTACGATGCAGTCACTAATTGCGGAACAATCGGATGCGCTTTGGAGTTCGCGCTCCAAGGGTAGGACTTCACTCGCGCTTTCACGCCGCGCTCCGCGCATCCTCCCGCGACTACCACCGCAGCGCAAAGAGCCGCCAGCCACACTCGCGCAGGAGCGTGGCACGACCTCAGCCGGAAGCGCATGGATACGGGGATTTTCATCACGCTGCGAGCGGTAATTCGATCCGGAATGTCGTTCCCCGGCCGACCTCCGACGTAAAGTCTATCGAACCGTTATGAAGCTGTACAATTCGGAACGTGCTGGCGAGTCCGATGCCGCTGCCGCCTGGCCGCGTGGTGAAAAAAAGCTGAAATATTTTTTGGCGGTTCTCCAGCGGAATGCCCTTACCGGTATCGCCCACGCTGATTTCCGCCATTTCACCGCGCCGGCTCAGCACCAGATGTAGCTTTCCGCCATTGGGCATAGCTTCCAACGCGTTGAGAACAAGGTTGAGCAGCGCCTGTTTCAGCAATGCGCGATCGACGTAAACTTCCGGCACGTCGATGGGCAAAAGCTGCGCAACTTCCACTTTTGCTTTGCGGAGTTGCGGCTGGGCGACTTCCACGACATCGCGCAAAATGTCAGCAAGCTGCGTGGCTTCGAGGCGGACTTCCATCGGTCGCGTGAAATCGAGAAATCGCTTGACCACCGCGTCAAGGCGATCGATTTCCTTGTCGAGTACCTGCACGGCCTGCCTGGCGTTGCCGTCGGTTTCATCGGGCAGCGACTCTTTCAAATTCTCCAGCCACAAACGCATGGAGTTGAGCGGGTTCTTCACCTCGTGCGCCACACCGGCCGTAATGCGGCCGAGCGCGGCGAGGCGTTCGCTGACCTGCAATTGCGTGTTGATGCTTTCGATCGAATCGAGATCGCGCAGGGTCATCAGCGCGCCCATGCGTTCGCCATCTTCCTGGATCGATTGCACGCTGACGCTCACGCGTTTTGGGCCTTCGATGGTTTGCAGATCGGTTTCCGCCGCGATTTCGCTGAGTTCGTCGCCCTCGATTTGCAGAACCTGGTGCAGCGGGTGCCCAGTCGGAAAAATCTCGTTCACGCGTCGCCCGAGGAAATGACTGGCCGGTGCGCCCAGAAATTTTTCGGCCGAAGGGCTGACCATCACCGCGCGGGCTTCACGTGTGAATAAGATCAGCCCGTCTTCCATCCCGGCCATCACGGAGTTCATGTTCTCGCGCATGGTGCTGAAGATTTCGTGCACGCCACGCAGTTGCTGCCCGACCTGCGTGATTTTACGGCTGACCAAGCCTAGTTCGTCGGATCCTGCAAATCCTTTGACTTCAGAGGAGGGCGCATCGAATTGACCCGCGGAGATCCGGTCGAGTTGCGCGGAGATGTGGCGCAGCGGCGCGAGCGTGGCTCCGCTGACCACCGCGGCCAGCACCGTGGAGATAATCAGCGCCAGCAGGACGATGGTTTCGAATTTCCTGACACTGGGGAGAATATCGTTGAGCAGTAAGCCCGACGAGAATGCCACGCGGATCTCCCCGAACGGCTGGCGATTGATGTTGAAGGGAAAATCATATTCGTAAATTCTTGGAGGTCCCGCGAGAATTCTGACTTGATGGAGAGTGCTGTTCTGCGTCAATTGCGACAAAGGCAGGCGCCGCGCCAGAATTTTGCCAGGCAGGAATTCGTCGGTGGAAACCAGGACCAGGCCGTTCGTGTCGGTGACGGAGACTTCGTAAATCGCCGGCGTGTCTTTCGCGGCTTTCAGTTGCGAGTGCAACCCTTCATCAATTTCAAATGCATGGCGCACGTAATCGTGCAGGTCTTCCGGGTCATTCGAAGAGGGCCGCAATCCATCGTGTGCGGCATCCGCCATTGCGCGCGAAGCCTGGTCGAAAACCTGGTGCGCAATTTCCGTGGCCCGCTTGTCGATTTGCTGCAATACCTGCGCCAGCAGCTGCGCGACGAAGACGGCCGACAACACCACGACAACGAGCAGCACGAGACCCGTCATTACCAGGGTTAATTTGGTGCGCAGCCGCAGCTGCATTGTGCGTGTCTACTCCGCGTCGGCGTTCGTTCCGCCGTATTCCTTCAGCTTATTGTGCAGGGTTTTGAGACTGATTCCCAGCAAGTCCGCGGCGCGTGTTTTGTTGTTGCCAGTGGCGTTCAGGGTTTGCAGGATCAGCTCGCGCTCCATCGCGTCCACAGTCGTACCGACTGGGAATTTAATGCCCGACAGATCGCTGGGGCCCTTCGCTTGCGATTTGCCGAATTCGTCCGGCAGGCATGCGCGCGTGATCAAATCCTTTTCGCACATGATCGTGGAGCGCTCCAGCACGTTGCGGAGCTCGCGGATGTTGCCGGGCCACGTGTGGCTCATGAAAATGTCCAGCACCTCGGCGCCTATGCCCCGAACGTGCTTGCCGTGCTTGGCGTTCACGTCGCGCAGGATGTGATCGACCAGCAGCTGAATGTCTTCCTTGTGATCGCGCAGCGGCGGCAGATGAATGTGGAAGACGTTCAATCGAAAGAAAAGATCCTGGCGCATCTGCCCGCTGCCCACGGCTTGTTCTGGATCTTTGTTGGTCGCGGCGAGCACGCGCACATCCACCGGAGTTTCCGTTTTGCTCCCGAGGCGGCGCACTTTGCGATCTTCCAGCACGCGCAGCAGCTTGGCTTGCGTGGGCGCGGGCATCTCGCCGATTTCGTCCAGCAGCAGCGTGCCGCCGTCGGCGAGCTCGAAGCATCCGATGCGGCGTTCTGCTGCGCCGGTAAACGCGCCGCGCTCATGGCCAAAAATTTCGCTCTCCATCAGGCTTTCCGGAATCGCGGAGCAGTTAATGGCCACGAATGGTCCGGAAGCACGCGGCGAAAGTTTGTGAATGCTGCGCGCCACGATTTCTTTTCCCGCGCCGGTTTCGCCGGTGATCAGCACCGAGGCCGAGCTCGGCGCGGCCATCTCAACAATACGCATCACTTCCTGCATGGGCTTGGAGCCGCCGACCAGATCTCCCAGGCGTCCGGTTTCGCGCAACTGCCGCTGCAAAACCGCGAGCTGGCGGGTGTCCCGCGCTTTTTCCAGGCAGCGATCCAGCAGCGCGCGTAGCACGGGAGCCTTCATGGGCTTTTCGATGTACCAGAAGGCGCCGGACTCGATGGCCGCAACGGCGCGTTCATCGCTGCCTTTGCCGGTGATGATAATGCTCGGAACGTTATTCAGCTCGGAGCCGAGCTGCTTCAGCAGGTCCAGCCCGTTCATGCCCGGGAGTTCCACGTCGGCGATCAGCGAATCCGGCTGAAAGCTTGCAAATTTGGCCAGCGCGTCTTCGGCGGTGCCTACACCAAGAACTTCGTAGCCCCACTTTTGCAGCAGCTGCTCGTAGCCCTTGCGCGCGTTGTCTTCATCCTCGACGATCAGGATGCGGTCCTTGCGCTCGCCCGTTTCGACGGCGCGGACGGCGGATTTTGTGTCATCGGGCATTCGGATCGGCCTCTCCTCAACTCCGGCCGTGTCATACCGGCCACTTTGTGCGCTGGGCTGGAATTAATGAGGGTAACAAGAGCGCAGATGCTTGCCAAGCATGGCGCTGGTCTATTGATTCGTATTCAGCGAACGGTTCGGAGTCATATTTCTGGAATCGCGCGGACAGCGGAGAATCGCGGTATGTTCATTGCAGGCGCGCGAGGTTCACATCAATTTGCAGTGGAACGCCTGGAACAACAATTCGTTAAATCCGCGAGGCTTCTGGTGCCCAGCAGGGAAGACTGGGTTTACACCGGAAAGCTGCTGGGCCGACTGGCCATTAAGTACGGCTATGAACAAATCGGCCGAGGGCGTTAGACCAATCACGCCCTGATCGCCACTAGCTCGGGGCGGCTTGGAATTGAAATCGTGCCGACGAATGAGCGCGATTTCTCGCGGCTCGCCGAGTTCACGTCGTTTCGATGGCGTGTTGAGAAGCTCTTGAACTGATCCCTTTTAGCGTTTCGCTCTGTCTAGTTCGTGAACCGTTCGGCATTCTGGCTATTACTTCACGAGATACAGGGCGCGCTCGAGTTCCAGTTCGAGTTTCGCGCCTTTCGGCAGATCGAGTTCATGGCCGCGCCCGGACTCCATCAGGTATGCGGCAATGGCACCCGCGGCTGCGCCTTCGGCAGCCTCTCGCTTGTCGCGATCTTTCACTCCTTTGACCGCGCCGATCGCTGCACCTGCAGCAGCAGCTTCGGCGGCGCTCTGTTGGGTCGTGGTGCGACCTTCAATGGCACCTTCACGGTGCGGACCTGTTGCAGTACGCACGCTGTGGTCGCCGGGGACGCTGGCGACTTCCGCAACGATTGGAAGGGTGCCGAAGCGAGTGCGAATTTCGTCAAAGGTGAGCCAGATGCGTGCGCGACCGGCGACGCCTGCGGACTCCACGCGGCTGACGTGCCCCCGGATTTCCGCCCCGGGCGGCAGGTAAATGCCAGCACCAGCTTCCAGCGGCTCCAGGGTGCGCGCGCGGAATCGGCTGTTCTCCTGCGTCCGCTTGGTATCCAGTTCGTCTTCCAAGCGCACGAGGAATTTCGTGCCGGGAGTCACAGCGTAAGTCTCGATCGGCAGGTCTGAGGCGCGGCGTCCGTCCGCAGGTTTGGCGTTGTAGGCCGGTGCGTTTTCGACAGGACGATCCTGAGAGATAACTGGTGGAAGTTGCTCCTGCTGGGGATCTTGCTGGGAGGCAGCGGCCACGGACGCGGTGAGTGCCAGCGTCAGGATCGCGCCGCAGATGGCGTTGCGGGTCATGAAAGGCTCCTTTTGGTCGCAAGTAGGAGGAGCACTTCCGAAGCCAATGGCGGGTTTTAGCGCCACCCTTAACTAATTGATACGGAACCGCTTATCTAAGTTCGAGGAAGAATCTCCGCTGCTAAGTGTCAGGATTTGACAGCCAAGAGTCGGCGAGAGCGGACACGCCGCGCTGCACACTTACTTTGTGCATGCGCTTCGGTGGCGAGTTTTTGACAGCCCGGCTGAGGGACGGCTTCCACTTCCATCTTTTGCAGTACAGGTGAGCGGCCTGTTCACAAGGACAGGTGTCGCTGGTACTTCCGCGCCATTCCCATTTGCAGTTGGCGACTACATACTACGGCTATGTTTGGCGTACCTGCGAATCGTATCCGGTCAATTGTTTTGCGAAGAGGAATGGCGCTGTTTCCTCGCCTGTTACTAGCCGTCGTGATCGCTACCATTTGCCACGCCCAAGAAGAACGCAAGACCGTCCAAAGCCCAGCACCTGCTTACCCAAGTTTCGCCCGGCGTATTAGCCTCACCGGTACTGTAAAGGTCAAAGCCATCGTCGGCCCGGACGGACTCGTGAAACAAGTGGAAGTGGTGGGTGGACATCCGCTGTTTGTTGACGCGGCAGTCGATGCCGTCAAGAAGTGGAAGTACGCTCCCGGTAAAACGGAAACATCGATTGAGTTGGAGTTTCATTTTCGACCTTAGGCGACTCGGCGTCTAGCGGCGCCGCATTTAAGATCCGCTGCCGATAAGTTGGCAAGGGGAAATCCATTATGAAAAAGCGCCCCATGAGTGCGCATGGAAAAGATGTAGAGCGACGCAGGACCCGCCGTTTCCCCGTGGTCGTTCCCGTCGAGGTGAGCTGGCGCGGACCCGACGGCGCCCCTTTGAAGGAAGATGCAGTCGCCCGCCAAGTGAACGCCAATGGTGGGTTCCTGAAGATGGCCAATTATCCCGCGCTCGGTTCGCGTGTCACACTCGCTAACTTTCTTTCGGCACAGACCGCGGAAGCCCGAGTGCTCGCCGCACCGGATTCGCGGCCAGGCGTTGCGAATGGCATCGTCATCGAGCTGATCGTACCGAACGAAGATTTTTGGGGCGTTGACCTGCAGGTGAATAAGATTATTGTCGAGCTGCAAAATTTGGAAAAAGCGTTGAAAGGCGAAGAAATCGATCTGCGAGTCGTGCAGGAATATCGCCACGCCATGGACTACATCTGCAGTATTACGGACACGCTGCGGCGGCTCCGAACGTCCAAGCCCCATGCTTCGGATGATCAGGAACTACTTTCGCTTCCTGCTGCGGACCGGATTCGGCGGGCGACCAGCGTTTGTCTTGAAGTGAGTGCTGCCTTGGATTCAGGACATGTCCCTGAGGACTCCAAGGCGGTTGAAGAATTGGTTCGAGCGATTCAACAGCTACAACAACGCCTCAAGCAGCCCGGCAAGTTTTCCCGAACGGACTGAGTCGCAGAATTTCATCGAGGATGGCGCAATATTCACTTCTTGCTTTCTGCTTTGTCTAGAAAGCGGCGAATTCGCCCCAGCACTTTGGCATACATCGCAGGCGTCACAACCCCGGTGGACGTATTTTGCTGGCTGGGATGGTACACGCCGAATAGCCGTGTAGCTGTGCCGGGCATATCCACTTCAGCGCCATGAGCGAACGGGTACGCTGCGCGGGAGACGACCGTGCCTTCATGTTTGAGGATGCCCAGGTAAACGTCCCAGCCGATTTTCCCCAAAGCCAGGATGGCGCGAGGCTTCAAAATTTTCAGCTCACGCTCCAGGTATTCGCGGCAGTTGAGCAGCTCGGCAGGTAGCGGCTTGTTCTGCGGCGGAGCGCAACGCGCTGCGGCGGTGATGTACGTGTTGATGAGCTTAAGGCCGTCGTCGCGGCGCAAAGCGACTGGCTGGTTCGCGAATCCCGCGTCGTATAAAGCTTTGTAGAGGAATACGCCGCTTTTGTCGCCGGTGAACGGCCGGCCAGTGCGATTCGAGCCGTGCGCGCCCGGAGCCAACCCCACGAGCATCAGCTGCGCTTTCGGATCGCCGAAGCCCGGGACCGGCTTGCCCCAGTACGTCCAGTCAAGATAAGCGCGGCGCTTCTCACGGGAGACCTGCTCGCGATACGCCACGAGGCGAGGGCAGCGCCTGCAGGCGATTACTTCCTCGCTGAGAATGTGGAGTAGTTTGGCGTCGTCGGACATTTTGTGAGCGGGCGCTCGCCTTAGGCGGAGCTGTCATATTTGTAGCGGCCGCCTTCCGCTTGCCTTGAGGCACGAACGGAGGCGGGCGCAGTCGACAGTCCGACAACCGAGGTCAGGAGCAACTGTGCGGCGCTGATCTTAATATTTTTTGGCTCCAAGATTCGGAGTCACACGCGCGAGATCAGTTGCATGATTTCGGCGAACGGCACTGTGCCTTCGAGCATCGCGGCGTGCGAAGCGCCTCGCAGCAATTGCTGCGCAACACGCCGCGTATGTCCCAGCGCGCTGCGCATTATGCCAGACCCGGCGCTGACGCGCGCGACGCCAAGTTTCTCCATCTCATTGATGCTCGGGCAGTCGGGTGACAGCAAAATGTTCAGCGGAGCGTCGACGGCTTTCACCAGCTCGGCAATGATGGCGCCATCCTTTACTCCCGGAGCGAAGACGCAATCGGCCCCAGTCTGGTGATAAGCACGGAGGCGCGCGACGGTGCTGTCGAAGCGGGTGGCTTCCGGCCCGATCGGTAAAAGGTAAATGTCCGTGCGGGCGTTGAGCACGAGCGGTATGCCCAGGGTGGCGCGCGACACGTCGCGAATTGTTTCGATTTTTTTGATTTGCGTCGCAAGATCGACGTGGTCGGACTCGCTGCGCCCGGTGATGTCCTCGAAATTGAGGCCCACAGCGCCGGTGGAGACCAGAGCTTTGATCGATTCGGCGAGACCTTCGATGGTCGTCGAATAACCGGCTTCGAAGTCAGCGGTGACCGGCACGCGAACGGCGGCCGCAATGCGCGCGACCATGTCGAGCATCTCATCACGCGAGATCTTTTCTCCATCGGGATAGCCAAGCGCAGCTGCGATACCTGCGCTGGTGGTGGCGATAGCAGACGCGCCGAGGTCCTCGATGATACGCGCCGAGGCAACATCCCAGGCGTTAGCCAGGATCAGGATGCGCGGGCCGTGATGGAGCTGCCGAAGCGTTTCGGCTTTTTGAGCTTGCGCAGATAAGGTCACGGTAACTCCAAACTTGAGAACGTGAAAAGCTCAGGGTAGAAGGCGGAGGCCTCGCGACGATACATCCAATTTGGCTTCCGTATGTTTCACGAGATGCATGGGCGAGTTCAGTTTAAAAATCTCCTCCAAACTTTGGCAAAGGTAGAGAGGTCGCTCTTACTCAACAGCTCGCCTATCGCAAGAGGCGCAGAACTTCGTCGTGAATTTTGCCGTTGGTGCTGAGGTAATCGCCGGTGTAGATGGTGCGCTCGCCTGCCAGATTGGTGGAGCGGCCGCCGGCTTCTTCGACGATGATGCCGAGTGCGGCGAGGTCCCACGGCTTAGAGGTCCAGTCGAGCGCGGCGTCGATCGCGCCTTCGGCGACGAGCATGTGCTGCCAAAATCCGCCGAGCGCGCGGGAGTTGCGTGAAGCGTCGGAGAGGCGGCGGATGCGCGCGCGATCTTCGGCGTTTTTGCTCGGGCCGGTGCCGGTCGTGAAGACCATCGCTTCGCTGAGTTGCGCGGTGTCGGAGACGTGAATGCGCTGGCCGTTGCGGAACGCGCCTTCCCCGCGATACGCCCACCAGCGCGTGGCGAGCGCCGGTGCACTGGCAACACCCGCGACGATTTCACCATTGAGCTCAATCCCGAGCAACGTGCCGAAGGTGGGAATGCCGCGCGAAAATTCCTCAGTGCCATCGATGGGATCGATGATCAGGCGCGCGCGTGTACTCGAGCTGAGTGAAGATTTGGCGGCTTCGGATGCGGATTCGTCTTCGGATTTCGCGGCTTTTGCCGCGGACTTCGGCGAGCCGGTGCCCATTTCTTCGCCGAGGACATCGAGTGCGACGCCGCTCGCCGCGACTTTGGCGCGAGCCATGGCTTCAATGGCGCCATCGGCTTGCGTGAGGGCGGTGCCGTCGCCTTTGCGCTCCACATGCAAATCAGCAGCGCGAAAGGCACGCATGGACATGGCGTCAGCTTCGTCGGCGATGGCGGTCAGCAATGCGCCGTACTGTTGGGCGAACCCCATGACTCTCCTTGAATTGGCCGTCGCTGCGAGCGGCTCAGTGTATTTGACACGCTCTTGCGCAGCCCTCTAGCATACAAAGATACGAACATGTCTGCTGAAGCGAATACCGGCACGGTGCTCGACCGCATTCTGGAAGCGCGCCGCGCGGCGGTGGATCACCGCAAGCGGGTGCTCCCGGAGACCGCACTCAAGTTTGGCGTCGCGGCGGCTTCGCCAATCCGCGATTTTGTCGGGGCGCTTTCGCGAACGGATCGATTGAATGTTTTGGCGGAACTGAAACCGGCATCCCCTTCGCGCGGCGTGTTGCGCGATCCGTTTGATGCCATCGCGCTGGGCCGGGATCTGAACACGGCGGGTGCGGCGGCGTTGTCGGTGCTGACGGAGCCGGAATTTTTTAACGGGTCATTGAAGAATCTACGCGATGCGCGAGGGCAAATTCCACTGCCGGTGCTGCGCAAAGATTTTATTTTCGATCCGTGGCAGGTTTGGGAGTCTCGCGCGAATGATGCCGACAGTTTTTTACTCATTGTGGCGGCGCTGAGCGATGCACGGCTTGGTGAATTGATGGCGCTGGGACGGGAATTGAAGATGGAGCCGCTGGTGGAAGTGCATAGCGGCGCGGAACTAGATCGTGCGCTGAAAGCGGGAGCAGAGATCATCGGTGTGAACAATCGGGACTTGAAGACGCTGAGTGTGGATGTGAAGACTTCGTTTGAATTGATCGAGCGGATTCCGGATCAGTGCATCGCGGTCAGCGAATCAGGATTGAAGACGCATGAGGATTTGCTGCGATTGCGTCACGCCGGGTTCGATGCATTTTTGATTGGCGAGCAGTTGATGCAGGCGGCGGAGCCGGGCGTGGCGTTGGCGGAGTTGATGGGCGCGAGCGCTGGCCGTGCGGTGGAGTCGTAGGCGCACGCTATGGTGCGCGTGAAAATTTGCGGGATCACGAATGCGCGAGACGCTCGCTCGGCGATAGACTTGGGCGCAGCGGCACTAGGCTTCAATTTCTACGAGAAGAGCCCGCGGGCGGTTGCGCCGGCCGAAGCGTGGCAAATCCGGCAAACGATGCCGAAGGATTTGCAGGCGGTCGGCGTTTTCGTGAATTGGGATCCAGGGGCAGTTTTGCCATTGGCGACCGCGTTGAAATTGTCCGCGGTGCAGTTGCATGGTGATGAATTGCCTGGCGACGCCGCCACTTGCGCGCGAACGGTTGCGGTGATCAAGGCGTTTCGCGTCGGCAACGGCTTTTCCTTGGCGGCGTTCGGTAAATTTCGTTGTGCGTCCTGGTTTTTGCTGGATGCGGCGCGGGCGGGCCAATATGGTGGAACCGGTCACACGACAAATTGGGATGTCGCGCGCAAGGCAGCGTTGAAGCACCCTATTATTTTGGCGGGGGGCCTGTCGCCGGAAAATGTGACTGAGGCTATTTTGGCCGTGCGGCCGTATGCCGTCGATGTGGCCAGCGGTGTGGAGTCGAAGCCAGGGAAAAAAGATCACGGCAAGATGCGGGAATTTATTCGCGAGGTGGAGCGCGCCAATCGAGAATTGGGGAAGCAAAAAAACAAAGAAGCGAAGAATAATGAAGTAACGAAGTAAAGAGACACCAAATTTCACCACGGAGTTCGCAAAGACCGCAGATTCGGCAAGGGCCAGAACTCCATCAAACACACAATCGCGCTCTAAGTGGACAGAAGAGCAGAAGACAACGCGGGCGCGAAAGAAGACAGGACGCAGTAAAGAATATGGACAGCGGGAAATTATGAGTTCGCAAATTGTTAATCCGGCGGCGGTGCCCGGACGGTTTGGGCCTTACGGCGGGCGGTATGTCCCAGAGACGTTGATGGTCCCGCTGTTTGAGTTGGAACGTGCGTACGAACTGGCGCAAGCGGATACGAAATTCCAGGCGGAGTTTGCCGGGCTGCTGAAGAATTTTGCCGGACGCGCGACGCCGCTGCAATTTGCAGCGCGACTGACCGCGCATCTGGGCGGACCGAAGATTTATCTGAAGCGCGAGGATCTGCTGCACACCGGCGCTCACAAGATTAACAATGCGATCGGTCAGGGTTTGCTGGCGTTGAAGATGGGCAAGCCGCGTGTTGTGGCGGAAACAGGCGCGGGGCAGCACGGCGTGGCTTCAGCAACGATTGCGGCACATCTCGGACTCGAGTGCGTCGTGTACATGGGCACGGAAGATATGGCGCGGCAGTCGTTGAACGTCTCACGGATGAAAATCCTCGGGGCCCAAGTGGTTGGCGTGAATTCGGGAAGCCGCACGTTGAAGGATGCGATCAACGAAGCGATGCGCGACTGGGTCACGAACGTGCGCACGACGCACTATTTGCTCGGCTCGGTGTTGGGAGCACATCCATATCCGACGATGGTGCGCGATTTTCAATCGGTGATTGGCCGCGAGGCGCGCGAGCAGGTATTAGCGGCGGAAAAGCGCTTGCCGACACATTTATATGCGTGCGTGGGCGGAGGATCGAACGCGATCGGGTTGTTCCATGCGTTCCTGCGCGACTCGGGCGTGAAGATGGTGGGCATCGAGGCTGGAGGCCGCGGGTGCGAATTGGGCGAGCACGCTGCGCGGTTGGCGGCGGCGCAAGGATTTACGGGCGCGAAGCCCGGCGTGTTGCAGGGCACGTACACCTACGTGCTGCAGGATGGTGACGGTCAGATTGCGGCGACGCATTCAATTTCCGCAGGGCTCGATTATCCGGCGATCGGACCGGAGCACGCATGGCTGGCGGATCAGAAGCGCGCGGAGTACGCGGCGGTGTCGGATGACGCTGCCTTGGCTGCGGCGAAATTGCTGGCGCGCACGGAAGGGATTATCCCGGCGCTGGAATCGGCGCACGCGCTGGCCGGGTTGATCGAGCGCGTCCCGAAAATGTCCAAAGATGATCTAGTAATCGTCAATTTGTCCGGTCGCGGAGACAAGGACATGGACACTTACTCACGCCTGCTCTAATCTTTAGGCGCTGGCCGGCGGTGTTTTCCATTATTTGATACACAACCCTCAACGGATCGCGTCGGGAAAACCGATTTTTGTTGTAGCTGGCTCTAAACCCGCACCCTGAAAAACGTAGGGTGCGGCACCCAGTAGCTGCTGCGGTGAACATTTGTATCGCTTGGAGAAAGTGGTGGCAGTGAATTCGAATTCGAGTCGGATCTCGCGGAGGTTTGCGGAGTTGCGCGCGCGTGGGGAGCTAGGCATCGTGGCGTACATTACCGCGGGCGATCCTTCGCTCGACGCGACGCTTCGTTTTGTTTTGGCGCTGGCTGAGAGCGGCGCGGATGTGATTGAGCTGGGTGTGCCGTTCAGCGATCCGTTGGCGGATGGGCCGACGATCCAGCGCGCTTCGGAGCGTGCGTTGAAGGCGGGCACGACTTTGGCCGGTGTTGTGGATCTGGTGCGGCGCATTCGAGAGTCTTCGCAGGTGCCGCTGGTTCTTTTTGGCTACTACAATCCTTTTTTTCAGATGGGATTGGAGAAATTTGCGGCAGCCGCTGCCGCGGCGGGCGCCGATGGGGTATTGACGACGGATTTGACGCCGGAGGAGTCGGAAGACTACCGGCGAATCATGGCCGCGCATCATCTGGACACGATTTTCTTGGGTGCGCCGACTTCGACGGACGAGCGTTTACAGAAAATTGCGGAAGTTTCGTCGGGATTTTTCTATCTGATCTCGCGCA
>Ga0136846_1235552_pt1 | contig 17386 bp, 11 predicted proteins | sample HopSoiMetagenom2_FD_96841 | JGI IMG/M metagenome (GOLD analysis project Ga0136846, IMG submission 96841) | Grasslands soil microbial communities from Hopland, California, USA - 2 Assembly 2016 (version 4) | ecosystem: Environmental > Terrestrial > Soil > Grasslands | place: USA: Hopland...
CCCCGCCGCGTAGTCCTGCGGGGTCTGTACGACCTCCACGTCCGGATCGACGCCGTGGTTCTCGACGTCCCAGCCGTAACCCTCCAGCCAGAACGCGTACTTGGGCTGCGTGACCAGCGTCCCGTCGACCAGCCGGTACCGGCTGTCGATGCCGATGACGCCGCCCCACGTCCGCGTACCGACCACGGGCCCGATGCCGAGCGCCTTGATCGCCGCGTTCACGATGTCCCCGTCCGACCCCGAGAACTCGTTGGCGACGGCGACGACGGGCCCGCGCGGCGCGTCCTCCGGGTAGCTGTACGGGCGCATCCCGCGCGGCAGGTTCCAGCCGACGATCCGGCGCGCCAGCTTCTCGACGATCAGCTGGGACGTGTGCCCGCCCCGGTTCTCGCGGACGTCGACGACCAGCCCCTCCTTCGCGACCTCCACCCGCAGGTCACGGTGGATCTGGGCCCAGCCCGGCGCCTGCATGTCGGGCACGTGCAGATAGCCGAGCCGTCCGCCGGACTTCTCGGCGACGTACGCGCGCCGGTCGTTGACCCACGCGTGGTAGCGCAGCGGTTCCTCGTCCGCGAGGGGGACGACGACCACGTGCCGTGGGTCGCCGCCGCCGGACGGCGAGATGGTCAGCTCGATGGGCTTGCCCGCCGTACCGACGAGCAGCGGGCCGGGCCCGGTCACCGGGTCGACAGGCTGTCCGGCGACCGCGACGATCGCGTCACCCGGGCGCACCGCGACACCGGGTGCGGCGAGCGGGGAGACGCCGTCGGGGTCGGAGGTCTCGGCGGGCAGGATGCGGTCGATGCGCCAGAGAGGGGCGCCTTGGGGGCCGTCCTCGTGGCGGGAGATGTCGGCGCCGAGGAGGCCCTGCCGTTCGCCGCCACCGTGTCCGCCGCGCGGGGTGACGTACGCGTGCGAGGTGCCCAACTCGCCCTGGACCTCCCAGAGAAGGTCGACGAGGTCGTCGTGGGTGGCGACGCGGTCGAGGAGGGGCCGGTAGCGGTCGAGGACGCCGTCCCAGTCGGTGCCGTTCATGTCCGCGCGCCAGAAGTTGTCGCGCATGATGCGGCCGTTCTCGTCGTACATCTGCCGCCACTCGACGGCCGGGTCGACGCTCTGGCGCACGCGCGACAGGTCGACGGTGATGTTCGAGTCGCTCTCGTCGTCGTTCGAGGCGCGCCGGTCGCTGGGTACGACCTTCAGCTTGCCGTCGGTCCACAGCAGGACGCGTTTACCGTCGCCGCTGACGGCGAAGTGGTCGGCGTCCCCGGCGAGGTGCTCGATGCGCTTCTGGGCGAGGTCGTACCGCTCCAGCTCGGTCTTGGGTTCCGGGTCGTCCGGGGTGGCCCGGGAGGAGCCGAGGACTCCAGTTACGGGGTGGCGCAGCCACAGCACACCGTCCTTGGCGGCGCGCAGGGTGGAGTAGCGGGCGGCCTCGACCGGGAACGGCACGATGCGGTCGGCGAGCCCGTCGAGGTCGATACGGGTGGCCGGGGCGCCCTCGCTGTCCGGGGTCTCGTCCTTGTCGGGCGCCTCGAAGGGCCGCCCGTGCCGCTGCGGCCCGAAGGGCGAGGGCGTGGTCGCGGCGAGGGGGATGAGGTGCGGACGCGAACCGCCGACAAAGGCGAGGTCGAACACGTGCTCGTCGTAGACGGGGTCGAAGGACCGCGCCGACAGGAAGACGAGGTGCTTGCCGTCGGCGGTGAAGGCGGGCGAGTAGTCCCGGAACCGGAGCGGCGTCGCCTCGGTCACCGACAGGTCGGTGGTGTTGACGAGCTTGAGCTGACGCAGCGGATCCGGCCCGGGGTGGGACCAGGCGAGCCAGCCGGAGTCGGGCGAGAAGACGAGCCCTGACGCGTTGCCGTCGCCGCTGCGGTCGACCTCGCGCACCTCGCCCGACTCCCGCTCGACGAGCAGTACGCGCCCGTCGTGGGAGGCGACGGCGGCCCGGCTGCCGTCGGGTGCCATGGCGAGGCCGAGGACCCGCCCGAGCTGTCCGGCGGCGAGCCGGCGCGGCGGTGCCCCCGGTGCGGTGCCGGTCGCCGGGGCGAACTCCAGTGCGTCGTCGCCCTCCGCGTCCGTCACCCACACGGCCCACTCCTCGCCGTCCACACGGAAGGCGCGGGGCAGCCGGGCCCGTACGCCGTGCCCGGAGGCGAGAACGCGGGCCGGGCCGGACCGGTGGGTGACCCAGTGCACCGAGCCGCGCACGCCGATGGCGCTGCCGCGTCCGGTGTGGTCGGGCGCTCCGGACCCGAACCACCGGGACGCACTCACGGGATGGGGCTGGAGATCGACGCGCTGCCCGCCCAGCCGGACGTCGAGCCGGCGCGGCTCGGCCCCGTCCAGGTCGTCGAGGAGCCACAGTTCACCGGCGGAGGAGTAGACGACGCGGCTGCCGTCGCTCGCGGCATGCCGGGCGTAGAAACCGTCGAGCGGGGTGTGGCGGCGCAGGTCGGAACCGTCCGCCAGGGACGAGTATAGCGCCCCGACACCTTCGTGGTCGGAGAGGAAGGCGATGCGCTCCCCCGCCCACACCGGGTACTCGAGGTTCCCGTCCAGCTCGGCGTGCAGCCGTACGAACTCGCCGTCCCCCTCCCGGTCGATCCACAGCTTCCCCGCCGTACCGCCCCGATAGCGCTTCCACCAGGCGGCCTCGCGCCCCATGGGAGCGGAAAGGAGAACGGTCGCCGGGCCGCCCTGGGTGACATCGCCAACAGGCCCGTACGGCAGGAGAGTTGCCGGGCCGCCGTCGAGCGGCACGGCCCGTGCCCAGGAGCGGCGCAGGCTGGCCTGGCCCTGGGTGCTGAGGGCGAGGACCCGCCCGTCCGGGGTCCAGCCACGCACCTGGGTCTTCCCACTGCCCCAGTAGGTGAGCCGGGTGGCGGGCCCGCCGTCGATGGGGGCGGCATGCACCTCGGGGGCGCCGTCGCGGGTGGAGGTCCAGGCGAGGCGGGTGCCGTCCGGGGAGAAACGGGGATGGTTCACCGGTACGTTGTCGGCGCTGACGCGCCAGGCCCGGCCGCCGTCGAGCGGGGCGACCCAGACGTCGTCCTCGGCGGTGAAGGCGACCGAGTCGCCGTGCAGATGCGGAAACCGGAGATACGCAGGCGAAGAGGGCTGAGTCACCCGATCACCCTAAGCAGCGATCGCGCCGCCGGACAGAGGTTTGGATCACTTCATGCTCTCCCACCCCGGCCCGAAAGCTTTCCCCGACCTGTCAATTACCTTCTCATTTACCCTCGGCGGGCCAGCAGTTGGGGTTCTCCTGGCAGTAGACGGTCTTCGTCACGGTGACGGTCACGGTCGGCGCGGGCCGCCCCTTGTCCGGCGGCCGCCAAGTGGCGTGCGGGAGACGGGTCGGCGCACTGGGCGCGTCACAGTTGCCGAGACCGCTGACCCGGAACCACTGCTTGCCGGCGATCTCGGCGATGAGGTCCCCGCGTACGCATCTGCCGTCGACCGCGCGCGTCACCCTGCCGCTGACGGTGATGTCCTTGCCGCCCCTGGTCTCACCCTCGCAGTCGACCCGCGCGACGGCGTTCTCGCGCGGCGACGGTGAACTCCCGTCCCCGGACGCCTTGTTGCCGCTTCCGCCGTCGGCCGATGCCGTGCAGGTGAGCCGCTGGACGTCCACGTCCCGCCGCTCCAGCTCCTTCGTCACCGTCTGGTCGGTGGTGAACGCCACAGTGGCCGAACTGAGCCCACCGGGATCACAGGCGACGACCCCACCCACCACAACCACCACCAGACCGGCGGCCGCGACCGCCCGGCGCCGCCCACGCGGCCGATGCCAACTCCGTCTCAGAGCCCCCATGAAGGGCAGCCTGCCACCGTCGCACCCGCCCCGGAAAGACGTGTACCGGACAGGGTCACACGGGTCTCAGAGGCTAGGACCAGCGTCCGGTACGGCCGAGCAGCAGCGCCGTCGCGGCGGTACCGGCGGTGGAGGTACGCAGCACACTGGCCCCCAGCCGGTACGCCTTCGCCCCCGCCTCCTCGAAGAGGGCCAACTCCTCTGCACAGACGCCTCCTTCGGGCCCGACGACCAGCACGATCTCGCCGGTGGAGGGAAGTTCGGCGGTCGCGAGCGCGGCACTGCCGTACTCACGGTCCTCATGCAGTACGGCGGCGAAGTCGGCTTTGGCGAGAAGCGCGGCAACCTGCTTGCTCGACGCGGCGTCCGCGACCTCCGGGAAGCGCACCCGGCGGGACTGCTTGCCGGCTTCCCGGGCGGTGGCCCGCCACTTGGCGAGCGCCTTGAGCCCACGGTCGCCCCGCCACTGCGTGATACACCGGGAGGCGGCCCAGGGAACGATGGCGTCGACACCGGTCTCCGTCATCGTCTCGACGGCCAACTCGCCCCGGTCGCCCTTGGGAAGAGCCTGGACGACGGTGATACGAGGCGATGCCGGCGGATCTTCGAGCACCGGGCCAAGCCGCAGAGTCAACTGATCCTTGCCCTCGACACCGACGACCTCGCCGTCCGCCCAGCGCCCGGCGCCGTCGGTGAGGACGACGGCCTCGCCGACCCGCAGCCGCTTCACGGAGACGGCGTGGCGCCCTTCGGCCCCGTCGAGGACGTACTGCCCGCCGCCGGCGGCCGGAAGATGGGAGGGGAAGCTCTCGACGACGAACACGGGCGCGGTCACGAGTTCGCACCCCCGCCCAGCGACGCGGCCCGCGCGACCTCGAGCTCGTCCGCCAGCACCCTCACCAGCTCCGCCGCCGGAAGTTCACGGGCCATCCGGTGCCCCTGCCCCGCCCACAGCGCCATGCCCTGCGCGTCGCCGGACGCGGCGGCCTTCTTGCGCAGCGGCGAGGTGAGGTGGTGGACCTCGGGGTAGGCGGCGGGCGCGTACGGGCCGTGCTCGCGCAGGAAACGGTTCACCAGCCCCCGGGCCGGCCGGCCGGAGAACGCGCGCGTCAGCTCCGTACGGACGAAGAGGGGGTTCGTCAGTGCCTGCTTGTGCAGGGCGTGCGCGCCGGATTCCGGGGTGGCGAGGAAGGCGGTGCCGAGTTGGGCGGCGCTCGCGCCCGCGGCGAGGACGGCGGCGATCTGGCTGCCGCGCATGAGCCCGCCGGCGGCGACGAGAGGCAGGTTCACGGTCTCGCGGACCTGCGCGACGAGGGAGAGCAGCCCGATGGCCGCCCCGTCCGCCTCGGGGTTGTCACGATGGGTGCCCTGATGGCCACCGGCCTCGACGCCCTGCACGATCACCGCGTCGGCGCCGGCCCACTCCACGGCGAGGGCCTCCTCGGCGGTGGTCGCGGTGACCAGGGTGAAGGTGCCGGCGCGGCGGAGGGAGTCCAGTACCTCCGGGCTCGGCACCCCGAAGTGGAAGGAGACGACCGGGACCGGGTTGTCGAGGAGTACGGCGAGCTTGGCGTCGTAGCCGTCGTCACGTCCACTGTCCGGGTCGCCCAGCTCGATGTCGTACCAGCTGGCCTCACCGGCGAGCTGGTGGGCGTACACCTCGACGGCGGCGGGGTCGGCATACTCGGGCTGCGGCATGAAGAGGTTCACGCCGAAGGGACGCCCGGTGAGGCCGCGCAGCGCTTTGATCTCCTGGTACATGCCGTCCGCGGTCTTGTACCCGCCGGCGAGGAACCCGAGGCCGCCCGCCTCGGCGACGGCACTGACGAGCTGCGGGACGGAGACGCCGCCCGCCATGGGGGCCTGCACGATCGGGTGAGGGAGGAGATCGGTCAGTGCGGAGGACATGACGGCATGTTGTCACGTCCCCAGCACATGTCCGAATCAGGCCCTTGAGCCCGGCCTTCTTTCCCACCCACCCGGCGTTCGACGCCAAGGCAGCTCCAGCACAGGTCGTGTTTCCCACCCACCCGTTTGCCGCTTCTATCAGGCCCAGGCCCAGCCATCCCAGCCCGTCCGGCGTTTGAGGACGAGGCCCCTTCAGGGCCGAAGGGGGGTCTGGGGGCGCAGCCCCCAGGTTCAGGATGGGACGGGTAAGGGCGGCGGGGGCGATACAACCCCCCGCCGCCCCACATCCTCAGCGCCCGTTGAACGCATCCTTCAACCGCGAGAACAACCCCTGCTGCCCAGGCTGGAACTGCCCCGTGGGCCGCTCCTCACCCCGCAGCTTCGCCAGCTCCCGCAGCAACCGCTCCTGCTCAGGATCAAGCTTCGAGGGAGTCATGACCTCGACATGGACGATGAGATCGCCACGCCCGCCACCCCTAAGATGCGTGACCCCCCGCCCGTGCAGCGGAATCGACTGCCCGGACTGCGTGCCGGGACGGATGTCGACCTCCTCCAGCCCGTCGAGCGTCTCCAGCGGCACCTTCGTGCCCAGGGAGGCCGCCGTCATCGGAAGAGTCACCGTGCAGTGCAGATCGTCTCCGCGCCGCTGGAACTGCGAGTGCGGCAGCTCATGGATCTCGACGTACAGGTCACCGGCGGGACCGCCACCGGGTCCCACCTCACCCTCACCGGCGAGCTGGATCCTCGTACCGTTGTCGACACCCGCGGGAATCTTCACGGTCAGTGTCCGCCGCGACCGCACCCGGCCGTCACCCGCGCACTCGGGGCACGGCGTCGGCACGACCGTCCCGAACCCCTGGCACTGCGGGCAGGGACGGGACGTCATGACCTGGCCCAGGAAGGACCGCGTCACCTGGGACACCTCACCCCACCCGCGACACATGTCGCAGGTCTGGGCGGAAGTCCCCGGCGCGGCGCCCTCGCCACTGCACGTGGCGCACACCACGGCCGTGTCGACCTGGATGTCCTTGGTGGTCCCGAAGGCGGCCTCGTCCAGCTCGATGTCGAGCCGGATCATCGCGTCCTGGCCGCGCCGCGTACGCGACCTCGGCCCCCGCTGGGACGCCGTTCCGAAGAACGCGTCCATGATGTCCGAGAAGTTCCCGAAGCCACCGGCGCCGAAGCCGCCCGCGCCTCCGCCGCCCGCCTGCGAGAGGGGGTCACCGCCGAGGTCGTAGACCTGCTTCTTCTGCGGGTCCGACAACACCTCGTACGCGGCGTTGATCTCCTTGAACCGCTCCTGCGTCTTCGGATCGGGGTTGACGTCCGGGTGCAGCTCGCGGGCGAGCCTCCTGAACGCCTTCTTGATCTCGTCCTGGGACGCGTCGCGGCGCACGCCGAGTACGGCGTAGTAGTCCGTGGCCACTTACGACTCCGCCAGGATCTGTCCGACGTACCGTGCCACTGCGCGTACCGCTCCCATCGTTCCCGGGTAGTCCATGCGGGTCGGTCCGACCACGCCGAGCTTGGCGACTGCCTCGCCGCCCGAACCGTAGCCGACCGACACGACGGACGTGGAGTTGAGTCCCTCGTATTTGTTCTCGTGACCGATTCGTACGGTCATGCTCGAATCCCCGGCCTCGCCAAGGAGTTTGAGAAGTACGACCTGTTCCTCCAGGGCTTCCAGAACGGGTCGGATAGTGAGGGGAAAGTCATGTCCGAAGCGGGTCAGATTGGGCGTTCCGCCGATCATCAGCCGCTCCTCGGTCTCCTCGACGAGCGTCTCCAGAAGGGTGGAGAGCACCGTCGCGACCGTCCCCCGGTCCTCCGCCTCGAAGGCGTCCGGGAGATCCTGCACAAGCTGCGGCACGTCCGCGAACCGGCGGCCCGCGACCCGGCTGTTGAGCCGTGCGCGCAGATCCGCCAGCGAGGCCTCCCCGAAGGGCGCCCGGCAGTCGATCATCCGCTGCTCCACCCGGCCGGTGTCCGTGATCAGCACGAGCATCACGCGCGCGGGAGCGAGCGAGAGCAGCTCCACGTGCCGGACGGTCGAGCGGGTGAGCGACGGATACTGCACGACGGCGACCTGCCGCGTGAGCTGGGCGAGCAGCCGAACCGTACGCCCCACCACGTCGTCGAGATCGACAGCGCCGTCCAGGAAGTTCTGGATGGCGCGCCGCTCGGGCGCCGTCATCGGCTTGACGCCGGCGAGCTTGTCGACGAAGAGGCGGTAGCCCTTGTCGGTCGGGATGCGCCCGGCGCTGGTGTGCGGCTGCGCGATGAAGCCCTCGTCCTCCAGTGCCGCCATGTCGTTACGGACGGTCGCCGGGGAGACCCCGAGGTTGTGCCGCTCGGTGAGCGCCTTGGACCCGACCGGCTCCTCGGTGCCGACATAGTCCTGGACGATGGCGCGCAGCACTTCGAGCCTGCGTTCACTGAGCATCGCGCGCACCTCCAGCTGCTGTCGTCCCCTGAGCGAACAGGCTCTTCATTGGTCTTCCCTGGCACTCTTCGTGTGCGAGTGCCAGAGTTCCCCGGCCCAGTGTACGGCTGTCGGGTACACCCCCGGCAAGGGCAGCCCCCGCCGACCTGCCGAGGTGTACCGACCTGTCCTACGATGTCGCGTCCGGACGCCAGGGCCTAACGTCGCCGTATGAAGGTGACTTGGGAAGAGCCGGGGTGGGCAGACCTGGGCTGGGAGCGCCTGGCGGCGGGGGTCGGCCGGTGCCGGCTGCCGGTCTGGGACTGCACGGTGGGACTGGTGACCTGGCCGGGCGGCGCACTCCTGATCGATACGGGATCGAGCCTCGCGGAGGGCGCGAAGGTACGGCTGGAGGCCCAGGCGCTCGCCGGTCGCCGGGTGGACTTCCTCGCCCTCACACACGCCCATTTCGATCACGTTTTCGGAGCGGCGGCGTTCGCGGGTGCGCACGTCTTCGCGGCAGGCGCCCCAGAAAACGAATCAGCCGCATCCACCACATCCTCTGAATCCTCCGAATTCGAGAAAGTGGGGCGCGAGGCGTTGTGCGCGGACGCCGTGCGCAACGGCCTGGACGCCCGGGCGGCGGAGGAGGCGGCGGACACCCTGGTGGTTCCGCGTCAGTACGTACGGGGGAATCTCACCGTCGCGTCGGCCGGCGGCCCGGAAGTGGTCCTGAGCGTGGTCGGCCCCGGTCACACCCGGGGCGACCTGGCGGTCCTCGTACGCGGCACCGGCGGCCCGGCGGTCGTCTTCTGCGGCGACCTGGTCGAGGAGTCGGGGGAGCCCCAGGCGGGCCCCGACGCCGTACCGTCGCGGTGGCCGGCGGCCCTGGACCGCCTCCTCGCGCTGGGCGGCGAGGACGCGCTGTACGTGCCCGGCCACGGCGCGGTGGTGGACGCGGCGTTCGTACGGGCCCAACGGGACGCCCTGGCAACGCGTTTCGGCGTGTCGCGGGAGCCGGTGGACTGACTGCGCGACCGCTTCTCCTATCGTCATCCGAATGCGCCAGTACTCTCCGGACCTGACCCCACCGTGGAAGAAGCCCAAGCCCGTACCGCAGGTCCCGGCGGACCCGGGCCTGGTGGTCGAGGAGCCCGGTACGGGTTTCTGCGGCGCGGTGATCCGCTGCGAGGCGGGCACGGTCACCCTGGAGGACCGCTTCGGCAAACACCGTGTGTTCCCGCTGGAGCCGGGCGGCTTCCTGCTGGAGGGCAGACTGGTGACCCTCGTACGACCGTCCCCGGGATCGTCTCCGTCCTCGGTACGTCCGTCCCGTACCGCGTCCGGTTCGGTGGCGGTTCCCGGTGCCCGCGCGCGGGTGGCCCGGGCGGGGCGTATCTACGTGGAGGGCCGGCACGACGCCGAACTGGTCGAGAAGGTGTGGGGGGACGACCTGCGGGTCGAGGGCGTCGTCGTCGAGTACCTGGAGGGCATCGACGACCTCCCCGCGATCGTGACCGAGTTCGCCCCGGGCCCGGACGCCCGCCTGGGCATCCTGGTGGACCACCTGGTTCCGGGGACGAAGGAGTTCCGGATCGCGCGGGCGGTGACGAGCGAACACGCGCTGGTGGTCGGGCATCCGTACATCGACGTGTGGGAGGCGGTGAAGCCGGCGTCACTGGGCATCCCCGGGTGGCCCCGGATCCCGCACGGACAGGACTGGAAGACGGGGGTGTGCCGGGAGCTGGGCTGGCCGGACAACACGGGGGCGGTGTGGCGGGCGATCCTGGCCCGGGTGAACTCGTACAGGGACCTGGAACCGGAGCTGCTGGGCCGCGTGGAGGAACTGATCGATTTCGTCACGGCCCCGGATACCGGCGGGTCGGAGGCTTGAGCCTTCCAGCCCAGGCCCGCACCCCCAGCCCGTCCGGCGTTTGAGGACGAGGCCCCTTCAGAGCCGAGAGCGGGGGTCTGGGGGCGGCAGCCCCCAGGAACGGGATGGGACGGGTAAGGGCGGCGGGGGCGAAACCCCCCTCAGTCCACCAGATCCCGAACCACCGCATCCGCCAACAACCGCCCCCGCAACGTCAACACCGCCCGACCCTCCCCATAGGGCCCCGCCTCCAACAACCCCTCCCCCAGCGCCCGCCCCGCAGCCGCCAGCCCGGCACCCTTCAGCAACCCCAAGGGCACCCCCTCCCGCAACCTCAGCTCCAGCAGGACCCGCTCCACCCGCCGGTCCTCCTCGGACAGCACCTCACGCCCCGCCCCCGGCGACCGCCCAGCCGCCAGCGCCCCGGCGTACGCCCCCGGATGCTTCACGTTCCACCACCGCACGCCCCCCACATGGCTGTGGGCCCCGGGCCCGGCGCCCCACCAGTCGGCGCCCCGCCAGTACAGCTCGTTGTGAAGGCACCGGGCCGCCTCCGAAGTCGCCCAGTTGGACACCTCGTACCAGTCGTAACCCGCCGCACCCAGCACCTCGTCGGCGATCAGATACCGATCCGCGTGGACGTCGTCGTCGGTCATCGGAACCTCGCCCCGGCGGATACGCCGAGCCAGTTGCGTACCCTCCTCCACGATCAGGGCGTACGCGCTGACGTGATCCGGCCCGGCGCCGAGCACGGCGTCCAGCGAGGCCCGCCAGTCGTCGTCCGACTCCCCGGGGGTGCCGTAGATCAGATCAAGGTTCACATGTTCGAACCCGACCGCGCGCGCCTCGGCCACACACGCCTCAGGACGCCCCGGCGTGTGCGTACGGTCCAGCACCTTCAGTACGTGCTGCTTCGCGCTCTGCATCCCGAACGAGATCCGGTTGAAACCCCCCTCACGCAGAGTGGCCAGATATCGCTCGTCCACCGACTCCGGATTCGCCTCCGTCGTCACCTCGGCGTCCGCCGCGAGGCCGAACTCGTCACGGATCGCTCCCAGCATCCGTACGAGGTCGTCGGCGGCCAGCAGCGTGGGCGTGCCGCCGCCGACGAACACCGTGCGGACCTCGCGCTGGTCGTCGCCGAGGACCTTCCGCGCGAGCCGTACCTCGTCGATCAGGGTGTCGGCGTAGTTGTCGCGGGAGGCGAGGACACCGCCGGTGCCGCGCAGCTCGGTCGCCGTGTAGGTGTTGAAGTCGCAGTAGCCGCAGCGGGTCGCGCAGTACGGAACGTGGAGGTAGAACCCGAGAGGACGGTCCGCCGCCCCGGCGAGCGCGGGGGCGGGAAGGGCGCCGTCGTCGGGGACGGGTTCGCCGTCGGGGAGTGCGGAGGGCATGCCTTCCATTGTCCAGCACCGCCGGGACGACCCGCTCCACGGTCCGGCCGCGTCAGTCGGTCTGCAGCACCAGCAGCGCCAGATCGTCCTCCGGCGGCTTCTCCCCGAACTCGTGCACGAGTCGGCGGATACGTTCCGCGATCAGCTGGGCGTCCAGCCCGGCGCAGCCCGCGAGGGCGTTCGCCAGGCCGTCGCCGTCATCGAACTGGCGGGGCCCGCAGCGTCGCTCGGTGACCCCGTCGGTGACGCACAGCAGGCTGTCGCCCGGCCACAGCTCGAAGCTTCCGCTCGTGTACGTCTCGTCCTCGACGACCCCGAGCAGGGTCTGCGGTTCGGCGGCCGTGAGGACCTCGCCGCCCGCCCGGAGAACCAGCGGCAGCGGATGCCCGGCCGAGGCGAGCGTGCAGCGCACGCCTCCGTCGAAGGGCACGAGTTCGCCGTAGAGGAGGGAGAGGAAGCGGGTCTGCGGCCCCTCGCCCTGCCGTACCGCGCCGCCCAGGACACCAGGGTCGGCCGGACCCCCCGGACCCCCCGACCGCCCGTCCGCCGCGACCAGCGCGCGGGCCGCCGCGTCCGCCGTCTCCGTGGCATCGTCGAGGAGCAGCTGGTTGAGGCGGTCGAGGACGTCGGCGACCTGGTAGCCCTCGCGGGCGAGCAGCCGCAGCCAGGGCCGGGCGAGGCCGATCACGACGGCGGCCTCGGGCCCCTTGCCCTGGACGTCGCCGACGGCGAAGCACCAGCGGCCGGCGCCGGCCGGAAAGAGGTCGTAGAAGTCGCCGCTGGGCCCGCCCTTGTCGCAGGGCTCGTAGACGAGGGCGCTGCTGACACCGGGGATCTCGGCGACGGCGCCGGGCAGCAGCCCGCGCTGGAGGATGCGGCTGATGGTGGCCTGGCGGGCGTACTGGCGGGCGGCGCCGACGGCGAGCGCGACGCGGCGGCTGAGATCCTCGACCAGGCCGGTGACCTCGTCGGGGAAACAGCTCACTCCGGCCCGCCCGATGACCAGCGTGCCGAGGGGCCGACCGCCGGCGACCAGCCGGTAGGCGAGCGCGGCGCCCGTGGCACCGGTGTCCCCGGGCCCTGGTCCGTCGAGTGCGTCGCCGGGCCAGGGCACGGGGACCGGCCCGGTCCGGGAGGTGTCGGGCGGGCGTGGCGGGTCCTTCTCGAGCGCGAGGCGCAGCTCCTCGATCCGGTCCTCGCTGCCGTGCCAGACCCGGGCGAGCCGTGGCCCGGACCCGGTGTACCCGCCACTCCCTCCTCCGCCGCCACCGTCGCTCCAGCTCCCGCGTCCCATGGACTCGTCCTCCAGCCACACCGCGCACCAGTCGGCGAGGCGCGGTACGAGGAGCTGGCCGGTGAGCGCGGCGACGTGGTCCTCGTCGAGCTGCCCGGCGAGCAGGTCCGAAGCCTCGGCGAGGAAGGAGAGGGCGCCGTGATTGAGCCACTTCTCGTCGTACGGGCCGCGCTGCGGCTCGGGGGCGAGAACCTCGCCGCTCCCTGCCCCGCGCCCGAGGTCCTGTGAGCCGGCGTACGCCTCGATGGCGTCGTCGGCTGTCGTTCCCTCGGCGGGGAGCCGCGCCCAGACGGTCTTGAGGCCGGTGCGGTAGGTGACGCCCCAGGCCTCGGAGAGTACGGCGACGAGACGGAGGCCGCGCCCGTACTCCGGTATGTCGTACGGGAGTTCGATACCGCCGTCACGGGGCGCGCGGGAGGGATGGTGATCGGACACCTCGACGACGAGCACGACGCCCCCTGCCCCTCCTTCTCCCCCCGCCCCCTCCCCCGTCAGCCCCGCGTCCGGAACTCTCGATCCTCCCGACGCTCCCGACGCTCCGGATCCTCCCGATGCTCCCGGTTCTCTCGATCCGCCCGGTTCTCCGGGTTCTCCCGACGTCTCCAGGCGGCACGCCAGCTCCACGTCCGTCCCCGCGTGGACGACGGCGTTGGTGACGAGTTCGCTGACGACCACCATGGCGTCGTCGATGAGCCGCTGCGGCAGTGACTCGGCTCCGGGCAGGCCCAGTCGGGCCCATTCGGCGAGGGCGGCGCGTACGAGGCCACGGGCGGCGCCGGGCGCGAGGGGACCGCCACCGAGCGTGGCGTGCGCGACCGCGCGCCGGTCCGCACCCCGGCGCGTGGGCATGCCGGGCTCATGGGAGGGCGCACGGGACACGGTCTCCCGTTGCGTCGGAATGACCGCCATGGGCTGCTCCCCGAGCAGTTCGTACGAATGCACCTCAGTGGACGCGGACAGAGTGACAGACTGACCACGCCCATAAGCGCCGAGTTACCGAAGTGGGCCGCCATGAGTGCGAACAGTGCTACGCAAGTGCTCGAAGACGGACAGATTCGGGCATCCGATCTGCGTCCGCTGCTCGCCGCGATGACGGCGGCAAGGACGGCGACTTCGCGAAGGTCCCGGAAACCGGCCACGGTCTGGTCGCCGAACTGAGCTCCGCGTTCAACCAGATCATGGACCGCGATCTGCACTTCAACTCCGAGGGGCAGCGCGTACGTCGGGACCTGGTCCGGCACGGCCGGCTCGACGAACGCCTGTCCGCGAGCCCCGGCCAGGGCCACTGGACCTCCCGCGTCAACGACGTGAACGGCCTCCTCGACGCCCTGGTGGCCCCGGCGGCGAACGCGGCACGCGTGCTGGACGCGGTGGCCGGCGGCGATCTGACCCAGCGGGTCGATCTGCACGACGGGAACCGGGAGTTGCGCGGTGATCCGCACCGGCTCCACTGCTGACCGTGGTCTGCGCGCTCCTGGACCCCGAACGCCCCGACGACGAAGCACTACTGGACGAGACGGCACCCCCAACGAGTACACCGCCGCTACCGGGCCCACGCAAGGGCCACGTGTCCCAACCCAGGGGCGCGGGGAACTGCGCGACAAGCCACAACGCACCCGCAGCCGTCACGACTCCCCGCACCCCACCCCCTACGCCTCCCTGGACCCCGCATACATCTCATCGATCAGATGCTTGTACTCCCGCTCGACAACCGGCCGCTTCAACTTCAGACTCGGCGTGATCTCCCCGTGCTCGACATCGAGATCCCGTGGCAGCAACCGGAACTTCTTGATGGTCTGCCACCGCTGAAGCCCCCCGTTGAGCTCCTTGACGTACCCCTCGATGAGAGCGACGGTCCCCGGCGCGGCCACCACCTCCGCGTACGACTTCCCGTCGAGCCCGTTGTCCTTCGCCCAGCCCAGGATGGACGGTTCGTCGAGCGCGATGAGCGCCGTGCAGAAGTTCCGGTCGGCGCCGTGGACCAGGATGTTGGAGACGTACGGGCAGACCGCCTTGAACTGCCCCTCGACCTCGGCCGGCGCGATGTACTTGCCGCCGGACGTCTTGATGAGGTCCTTCTTGCGGTCGGTGATGCGCAGATAGCCGTCCGGCGACAGCTCACCGATGTCACCGGTGTGGAACCAGCCGTCGGACTCCAGCACCTCGGCGGTCTTCTCGGGCAGACCGTGGTACCCCTCCATGATCCCGGGCCCGCGCAGCAGGATCTCGCCGTCGTCCGCGATGCGCACCTCCGTGCCGGGCAGCGGCTTGCCGACCGTGCCGGTGCGGTAGGCCTCGCCGGGGTTGACAAAGGAGGCGGCGGAGGACTCGGTGAGGCCGTAGCCCTCCAGGATGTGGATCCCGGCGCCGGAGAAGAAGAAGCCGATCTCGGGTGCGAGGGCGGCCGAGCCGGAGACACAGGCACGCAGATTGCCGCCGAAGGCCTCGCGGATCTTGGCGAAGACGAGCGCGTCGGCGACCTTGTGCTTCGCGGCGAGGGCGAAGGGCGCGGAGGGGGTGCCGGTGCGCCGGAAGTTGTCCTGGCTGGCCTTGGCGTACTCGCGGGCGACCGCGGAGGCCCACTGGAAGATCTTGTACTTGGCGCCGCCGCCGGCCCGCGCCTTGGCCGCGACCCCGTTGTAGACCTTCTCGAAGATGCGCGGCACGGCGGCCATGTACGTCGGCTGTACGACCGGAAGGTTCTCGATGATCTTGTCGACACGACCGTCGACGGCGGTGACGTGACCGACCTCGATCTGCCCGGAGGTCAGCACCTTGCCGAACACGTGCGCGAGCGGCAGCCACAGGTACTGGACGTCGTCCGGGCCGATGAGCCCGGTCGCGGCGGTCGCCTTCGCCATGTACGACCAGTTGTCGTGCGGCAGCCGGACGCCCTTGGGGCGGCCGGTGGTGCCGGAGGTATAGATCAGAGTGGCGAGCTGGTCCTTCGTGATGGCCCCGACCCGATCCTTGATCAACTCCGGGTTCTTCTCCAGGTAGGCGGCACCGCGCTGCTCCAGCTCGGCCAGGGTGAGCACCCCGTCGCCGGTCTCGACGCCGGCCGGGTCGATGACCACGACATGGGTGAGCTCGGGGAGGTCGGCGCGCTTCTCCCGCGCCTTGGCGAGCTGGGCCGCGTCCTCGGCGATGAGCACCTTGCTGGCGGAGTCGGCGAGGATGAAGGCCGACTCGTCGGCGTTGGTCTGCGGATACACCGTGGTCGTGGCGGCACCGGCGCACATGATGCCCAGGTCGCCGAGGATCCACTCGACGCGGGTGGCGGAGGCCAGCGCGACGCGCTGTTCCGGCTGTACGCCCAGTTCGATGAGGCCGGCGGCGATGGCGTAGACCCGCTCGGCGGCCTGCGCCCAGGTCAGCGACTTCCAGTCGTCCGGGCCCTCACCGGCGGCCGGAGGCACCGGGTAGCGGTAGGCCTCGGCGTCCGGCGTGGCGGCCACGCGATCCAGGAAAAGACCGGCGACGGACGGCGGACGGTTCTCGATCAAGGTCTGTGTGTCGCTCACGACATCCTCCGGGGCCCGCGGCAATGCGGCGGCTGGCTCATTTGCGGCTGTTGTTTAACTCGCGGGTAACTACCGAGCAGAGATCAGAGTAAGGCGCGACCGCCCGGCGCGTAAGGGGCGACGGCCTGTCACTTCGCACGGAGAGCGGCTGTTCGCTTCCCGCAGGCCCGACAGTACGTACACGAAGGGGGCCCATCGCATTCCCACGCGACGAGCCCCCCATTCTCCCGATTCCCCGGGACGCGGGTCGGCTACTTCTTGCCCTTGCCGGAGCCCGCGTTCTCGTCACTCGACAGGACGGCGATGAAGGCTTCCTGCGGAACCTCCACAGAGCCCACCATCTTCATCCGCTTCTTGCCTTCCTTCTGCTTCTCCAGCAGCTTCCGCTTACGCGAGATGTCACCGCCGTAGCACTTGGCGAGAACGTCCTTGCGGATCGCGCGGATGGTCTCACGGGCGATGACCCGCGACCCGATGGCCGCCTGGATGGGGATCTCGAAGGCCTGGCGCGGGATCAGCTCGCGCAGCTTGGCGACGAGCCGTACGCCGTACGCGTAGGCCGCGTCCTTGTGGGTGACGGCGGAGAACGCGTCGACACGGTCGCCGTGCAGCAGGATGTCGACCTTCACCAGCTGGGCGTCCTGCTCCCCGGTGGGCTCGTAGTCCAGGGAGGCGTAGCCGCGGGTCTTGGACTTCAGGTTGTCGAAGAAGTCGAAGACGATCTCCGCGAGGGGGAGCGTGTAACGGATCTCGACCCGGTCCTCGGAGAGGTAGTCCATGCCGAGGAGGGTGCCGCGGCGGGTCTGGCAGAGCTCCATGATCGAGCCGATGAACTCGCTGGGAGCGAGGATCGTGGCCCGGACGACCGGCTCGAACACCTTGTCGATCTTGCCCTCGGGGAACTCGCTCGGGTTGGTGACCGTGTGCTCCTTCCCGTCCTCCATGATCACGCGGTAGACCACGTTGGGCGCGGTGGCGATGAGTTCGAGGTTGAACTCGCGCTCCAGGCGCTCACGGATCACGTCGAGGTGGAGCAGGCCGAGGAAGCCGACGCGGAAGCCGAACCCGAGGGCAGCCGAGGTCTCCGGCTCGTAGACCAGCGCGGCGTCGTTGAGCTTGAGCCGGTCGAGGGCGTCCCGCAGCACCGGGTAGTC
>Ga0136846_1235369_pt1 | contig 17384 bp, 15 predicted proteins | sample HopSoiMetagenom2_FD_96841 | JGI IMG/M metagenome (GOLD analysis project Ga0136846, IMG submission 96841) | Grasslands soil microbial communities from Hopland, California, USA - 2 Assembly 2016 (version 4) | ecosystem: Environmental > Terrestrial > Soil > Grasslands | place: USA: Hopland...
GCCGAGTGGGGCGACTACGTCACCGGCCCGCGGATCATCACGGACGCCACCAAGGCCGAGATGAAGAAGGTCCTCGCCGAGATCCAGGACGGCACCTTCGCGCGTGAGTGGATGGCCGAGTACCACGGCGGTCTGAAGAAGTACAACGAGTACAAGTCGCAGGACGAGAAGAGCCTCCTGGAGACCACGGGCAAGGAGCTGCGCAAGCTCATGTCCTGGGTCGACGACGAGGCGTAAGCCCTGAGGGACGGGGGCCGCGGCGCACGCTGCGGCCCCGTTTCCGAACCCTGGGTAAGGCCTTGTCCGCGTTGACCGCCCACGGATGAGTGATCCTTCCGCAGGGGCGCCGGACGCCTTCGCCGCGCCACTACACTGCCGTACTACATACGCGTCAGGCCCACAGCGTCGTGCGTCTCCAACGCGGTAGCCCCTCCACCGCCTGCGGCCGTCGGGACGGCCGTCCGCATAGGACTGAGTGAGGACACACGTGAGCTCGAAACCTGTCGTACTCATCGCTGAAGAGCTGTCGCCCGCGACTGTCGACGCGCTCGGCCCGGACTTCGAGATCCGGCACTGCAACGGAGCGGACCGAGCCGAACTGCTCCCCGCCATCGCCGACGTCGACGCCATCCTCATCCGCTCGGCCACCAAGGTCGACGCCGAGGCGGTCGCCGCCGCCCGCAAGCTGAAGGTCGTCGCACGAGCCGGCGTCGGCCTGGACAACGTGGACGTCTCCGCCGCCACCAAGGCCGGCGTGATGGTCGTCAACGCGCCCACCTCGAACATCGTCACCGCCGCCGAGCTCGCCTGCGGTCTGCTGCTGGCCACCGCGCGCCACATCCCGCAGGCCAACTCCGCGCTGAAGAACGGCGAGTGGAAGCGCTCGAAGTACACCGGCGTCGAGCTGGCCGAGAAGACCCTCGGTGTCGTCGGCCTCGGCCGTATCGGCGCGCTGGTCGCCCAGCGCATGTCGGCGTTCGGGATGAAGATCGTCGCCTACGACCCCTACATCCAGCCCGCGCGAGCCGCGCAGATGGGCGTCAAGGTCCTCACCCTCGACGAGCTGCTGGAAGTCTCCGACTTCATCACTGTGCACCTGCCCAAGACCCCCGAGACGGTCGGTCTCATCGGTGACGAGGCGCTGCACAAGGTCAAGCCGTCGGTGCGGATCGTGAACGCCGCGCGCGGCGGGATCGTCGACGAGGAGGCGCTGTACTCGGCGCTCAAGGAAGGCCGCGTGGCCGGCGCCGGTCTCGACGTGTACGCGAAGGAGCCCTGCACGGACTCGCCGCTCTTCGAGCTCGACGAGGTCGTCTGCACCCCGCACCTCGGCGCGTCCACCGACGAGGCGCAGGAGAAGGCCGGTATCGCCGTCGCCCGCTCGGTGCGTCTCGCGCTCGCCGGTGAGCTGGTCCCGGACGCGGTGAACGTTCAGGGCGGCGTCATCGCCGAGGACGTCAAGCCGGGTCTGCCGCTCGCCGAGAAGCTCGGCCGTATCTTCACCGCGCTCGCGGGCGAGGTCGCGGTCCGTCTCGACGTCGAGGTGTACGGCGAGATCACCCAGCACGACGTGAAGGTGCTGGAGCTGTCCGCGCTGAAGGGCGTGTTCGAGGACGTCGTCGACGAGACCGTCAGCTACGTCAACGCCCCGCTGTTCGCGCAGGAGCGCGGCGTCGAGGTGCGGCTGACGACCAGCTCGGAGTCGGCCGACCACCGCAACGTCGTGACCGTGCGCGGCACGCTCAGCAACGGCGAGGAGGTGTCGGTCTCCGGCACGCTCGCCGGTCCCAAGAACCACCAGAAGATCGTCGCCGTCGGTGAGTACGATGTCGACCTCGCGCTCGCCGACCACATGGTCGTGTACCGGTACGCGGACCGGCCGGGCGTCGTCGGCACGGTGGGGCGGATCTTCGGTGAGGCCGGGATCAACATCGCCGGGATGCAGGTTTCGCGGTCGGTGGCGGGGGGCGAGGCGCTGGCCGTGCTGACCGTCGATGACACGGTTGCCGTGGGTGTGCTGAATGAGGTTGCCGAGGAGATCGGGGCGACGTCCGCTCGATCGGTCAACCTGGTCTGAGGTGACCGTCGTCTGGGGGCTGCCGCCCCCAGGCCCCCGCTTCGGCCCTGAAGGGGCCTCGTCCTCAAACGCCGGACGGGCTGGGGTTGCCTGGGCCGGAGCCGCGTAAGTGCCGGACGGGCTGGGAGTGCCTGGACAGCGCTGAAAAAGTGGCCGTCGGCCAGGAGCACGCGCAAACGCCGGTCGGGCTGATTTTCTCAGCCCGACCGGCGTTTTCCGTTCCCCTCACTCACTCACTCACTCACCACCTCCCGCACCGTCACCCCCCGCAGTGCCCGCGCCGCCAGCAGTGCCGCTCCCAGTGACACCACCACCCCGGCGACTGCCGCCGCCTGCATCCCGTGGGTGTATGCCTCCCTGGCCGTTGTGATCAGGGCGTCTCCCGTGCGTGCCGGGAGTTGCTGGGCCACCGCCAGGGCGCCGCCCAGGGTTTCGTGGGCCGGGGTGGGCGCCGTGGCCGGGATGCCGTGGCGGTAGACCGCCGTACCGATCGAGCCCAGTACGGCCATGCCCAGCGCGCCGCCGAACTCCGCGCCCGTCTCCAGCAGGGAGGAGGCGGCGCCCGCCTTGTCGAGCGGGGCGGTGCTCAGGCCCAGGTCCATCAGCTGGGACATCACGGTGACGATGCCGGCCGCGAGGATGCCCGCGCCGGCCAGCACCAGCCACAGGGAGTCCGTGCCGACCAGGGCCAGCAGCCCGTATCCGCAGGCCGCGGTGGCGAAGCCGCCGGCGACGACGTGGGCGCGTTCGACGCCCCGCTGGACCAGGGCGGCCGACGTCGGTGCGGCGGCGCCGACCAGGACCGCGGGGAGCAGGCTCCACAGCGCGGCCTCCAGGGAGCTCTTGCCCAGCACCGACTGGAGGTACTGCGTGGTGAAGTACGCCGAGCCCATCATCGCGAACGCCGAGAGCAGGTTCAGGAAGACGGCCGGGCCGAAGCCGCGCCCCCGGAACAGCGCGGGGGAGATGAGGGGCGAGGCCGTCGTGCGCTGGCGCTGAACGAAGAGGTACGCGAAGAACAGGCCGACGGTGAGCGAGAGAACGTACTCCGTGTGCCAGCCCTCCGACGGGATCTCCTTCAGGCCGTAGACCACGGGGAGCACGGCCGCCATCGACAGCGGGACGCTGAGGAGGTCGAAGCGGCCGGGGTTCGGGTTCTTCGACTCCGTGAGCAGGATCGGGCCCAGGACCAGCAGCAGCGCCATCGCGGGCAGGTTGACCAGGAAGACCGAGCCCCACCAGAAGTACTCGACGAGCAGTCCGCTGATCACCGAGCCGAGGGCGACGCCGCCGGTCATCACGCCCGACCAGATGCCAAGCGCTTTGGCGCGCTGGCCGGGGTCGCGGAACATCGTGCGGATCAGGGCCATCGTCGACGGCATCAGGGTGGCGCCGCCGATACCGAGGACCGCGCGGGCCGCGATCAGGGTCTCGGCGCTGTTCGCGTAGGCGGCGAGCAGCGAGCCCGCGCCGAAGGCGGCGGCGCCGATGAGGAGGAGCTTGCGGCGGCCGATGCGGTCGCCGAGCGAGCCCATCGTCATCAGCAGGCCGGCCAGGACGAAGGCGTAGATGTCGAAGATCCACAGCTGCTGGGTGCCGGTCGGTGCCAGGTCGGCGCTGATCGCGGGGACCGCGAAGTAGAGGACGGAGACGTCCATCGAGACCAGCAGCAGCGGCAGCATCAGCACGCCGAACGCGGTCCATTCGCGGCGGCCGGCGCGGGGGCCGGGGGAGGCGGTCGTGCTCGTCGGTGTCGTCGAGTTCGTCATGCCGAGAAATGTACGGGCGTATTAAACGATTGTATAGAACGTTCGTGTAATTCGTTTGTCTAGGACGTTCGTATGGATCGTGGGTAGGGTGGACGCATGGGACATCGTGAGGATCTGCTCGAAGGCGCCAAGCGCTGCCTGCTGGAGAAGGGCTTCGTGCGCACGACGGCGCGCGACATCGTCAAGGAGTCGGGGACCAATCTGGCGTCGATCGGCTACCACTACGGCTCGAAGGACAAGCTCCTCGCGGAGGCGTACGTCTCCCTGGTGGAGGGGCTCTCCGACGACTTCACCCCCGCCATGGGGACGGCCGGCGACACCGACGCCGGCTCGGTCGACCGGTTCCAGGAGGTCTGGTCGAACATCATCGCCACCATGCGGCAGCCGGGATCGCTATGGCGCCTGAGCATGGAGATCGTCGCCATGGGGGACCAACTGCCCACTGTCCGCGACCACTTGGCGCAGGCCCAGCGCGAGGCCGGGCGCGGTCTCGTCCCGCTGTTCCTCGGGGGGAGGGAAGAAGACGTGCCGGAGGGCGACATCGACACCGTCGGGCAGTTCTACAACACCCTGATGACCGGGCTCATCTGCCAGTACGTCTTCGACCCGACGACGGCACCGACCGCTGACCAGCTCGCCGAGGGACTGCGCCGGGTCATCGGGGCGTCGGCTCTCCAGAGCGCGACACCTGGAGCCGAGCGCTCTTGAGGGCCATGTGCAGCAGCAGGCGGTCCTCCCCGTCGGCCAGGTCCAGGCCCGTCAGCTGCTCCACCCGGGACAGGCGGTAGTACAGCGTCTGCCGGTGGATACCCAGCTCCGCCGCCGTGCGGCCCGCCTGGCCCGCGCGGTCGAGATAGACCTCGGCGGTGCGGGCCAGTTCCTGGTGGGCGGGGGAGAGCAGGGTGCGTACGGCGGGGTCCTGGGCCGTGTCCGGGGGGAGCGCCGTGAGCAGGCGGTACGGGCCGATGGCGCCCCACTCCGCGACCGGGCCGAGGTGCGGCTGAGCCAGGGCCGCGCGGGCCGACGCCGACGCCTCCTGCCAGGCCGCGCCCAGACCGGCGAGGCCGGTGCGCGGTGCGCCGACGCCGGCCGCGACCGCGCCCTCCGTCTCCTTCAGCAGCCGGGACGCCGCCGACAGCGCCGGGGCGGGTACGTCCGTCGCGCGCAGCCTGATCAGCAGCGCCAGGCTCTGGGCCGCCGTGCCCCACGGCACCGTGCACACGGCCGTCGCGTGCGGCACCGTACGGGCCGAGGGGGCGTCGTCCGGATCCGCCGACGGCCAGGGCGCCACGCACACCACCGCGTGCGGGCCCTCGCCGCGCGCACCCAGGGCCGTACGCAGCGCCGCCACCGCCATGTCCCGCTGCCAGCCGCGCTCGGCGGTCAGTACCGTCCGGAACTCGCGGGTCAGGTCGGCCCCCGCCTGTGCCTCGTCGGCCAGCAGCGCGCCGATCCGGTCCGTCACCTCCATGGCGCCCGCCAACTGCTCCGCCGAGGGGCCCGGGTCGTCGTCCAGCAGCCAGACGTAGCCGAGCACGACACTCCGATGGCGTACGGGCAGACAGATCCGTCCTCGGTACACCCCCGCCTCCGGTGTGGGCGGGATACGGACCGGGCCGTTCGCGCGGGTGATGCCGAAGCCCTCGAACCACGCGCGTACCGCCGATGTCGAGCGGCGGGTCAGGATCGAGCGGGCGCGGACGGGGTCGAGCGCCGACGGGTCGAGCTCGCCCTCGTCGTACGCGCCGAAGGCGAGCAGCTCGAAGTCGCGGTTCTCCAGTGTCGCGGGGGCGCCGAGGAGCTCCGAGATGTCGTCCACCAGTTCCTGGTAGTCGCCGTGGTGGTCGCCGCTCGCCTGGCTCATGCTGGCAATGCTCGCGCATTTCCCCGCCGCCTTCAGACATCTGTATGAGATCTGGGGCACGGATGCGTGACACCTGTCGATGGCCGACGATCGGAGGGATCCTTAGGTTTCACGGTGGTTCTCCTTTTACCGGCCTTTTGTGGAGGTGCCCCGTGCTGGGTCCCGTGATTCTCGCCGCCTCGCGCAGCGACCGGATGCGTCGGCTGATCTCGGCCGCCCCGGTGACAAGGCCGGTCGTCGACCGCTTCATCCCCGGCGAGACGGTCGACGATGTCGTGCCGATCGTCCAGGACCTCACCGACCGGGGTCTGGAAGTCACCCTGGACGTGGTCGGCGAGGACATCACCACTCCCGGGCAGGCCGCCGCCGCCCGGGACGCCTATCTCGAGCTGGTCGAGCGGCTCGGGGAACTGGAACTGGGCACCCGCGCCGAGATGTCCGTCAAGCTGTCGCTGTTCGGTCAGGCGCTCCCCGGCGGCCATGAGCTGGCCCTCGCCAACGTCCGGCCCGTCGTCGAGGCGGCGGCCGCGATCGGTACGACGGTCACGCTCGACGCCGAGGACCACACCACCCTCGACTCGATGTTCGCCATCCACGAGGAGCTGCGGAAGGACTTCCCGCAGACCGGCTGCGTCATCCAGGCCTACCTGTACCGCACCGAGGCCGACGCCCGCCGCCTCGCCGACAGCGGCAGCCGCGTACGGCTGGTGAAGGGTGCGTACAAGGAGCCCGCCGAGGTCGCCTACCAGCAGAAGTCCGAGACCGACAAGGCGTACGTCCGCATCCTGCGGATCCTGATGGACGGCACGGGGTACCCGATGATCGGGTCCCACGACCCCCGCCTCATCTCCATCGCCCAGGAACTCGCCCGGCGCGCCGGCCGCAAGCCCGACGAGTACGAGTTCCAGATGCTGTACGGCATCAGGAGCGACGAGCACCTGCGGCTGGCCGCCGAGGGACACCGGATGCGTGTCTACACCGCCTACGGGACGGACTGGTACGGGTACTTCATGCGGCGACTGGCCGAGAAGCCCGCCAACCTGCTGTTCTTCGGGCGCTCGATCCTCACCAAGAGCTGAGACCACCCCCGCTCACTCGCCCCTCAAGGAGTTACGCAAGCATGGACGCCGTCACCCAGGTCCCCACCCCCGTCAACGAGCCGGTGCACGGCTACGCCCCCGGGTCGCCCGAGCGGGCCCGCCTGGAGGTCAAGCTCAAGGAGCTCGCCGAGAACCCCGTCGACCTGCCGATGACCATCGGCGGCGAGCGGCGCATGGGCGGCGGCGAGCGCTTCGACGTCGTACAGCCGCACCACCACAAGGCCCGCCTCGGCACCTACGCCAACGCCACCCAGCAGGACGCCAAGGACGCGATCGACGCGGCCCTCGCCGCCGCGCCCGCCTGGCGCGCGATGTCGTTCGACGACCGTGCCGCGATCATCCTGCGCGCCGCCGAACTGCTGGCCGGCCCCTGGCGCGAGACCCTCGCCGCCTCCACCATGCTCGGCCAGTCGAAGACCGCCCAGCAGGCGGAGATCGACTGTCCCTGCGAGCTGGTCGACTTCTGGCGCTTCAACGTCAAGTACGCGCGTGACCTGCTCGCCGAGCAGCCGCCCGCCAACTCCCCGGGCGTCTGGAACCGTCTCGACCACCGTCCCCTCGAAGGCTTCGTCTACGCGATCACCCCCTTCAACTTCACCGCGATCGCGGGCAACCTGCCGACCGCGCCCGCCCTCATGGGCAACGTGGTGGTGTGGAAGCCGTCGCCCACGCAGACCCACGCCGCCGTCCTGCTCATGCGGCTGCTGGAGGAGGCCGGTCTGCCCAAGGGCGTCATCAACCTCGTCACCGGTGACGGCATCGAGGTCTCCAACGTGGCCCTGGAGCACCGGGACCTGGCCGGGATCCACTTCACGGGTTCCACGAAGACCTTCCAGCACCTGTGGAAGACGGTCGGCGCGAACATCGAGAAGTACCGCTCGTATCCGCGGCTCGTCGGCGAGACCGGCGGCAAGGACTTCGTCGTCGCTCACCCCAGCGCCGACCGGGCGGTCCTGAAGACGGCCCTCACGCGCGGTGCCTTCGAGTACCAGGGGCAGAAGTGCAGCGCGACCTCCCGCGCCTACATCCCGGCCTCCATCTGGAACGACGGCTTCCGTGAGGAGTTCGCCGCCGAGGTCGACAGCCTGACCATGGGTGACGTCACCGAGCTCGGCAACTTCGTCGGCGCGGTCATCGACGAGCGCGCCTTCGCCAAGAACAAGGCCGCCATCGACCGGGCGAAGTCCGACCCGACGTGCACGATCGTGGCGGGCGGCTCCTACGACGACTCGGTCGGCTATTTCGTCCGCCCGACGGTCGTGGAGTGCACGGACCCGGCGAACCCGGTCTTCACCACCGAGTACTTCGGCCCGTTCCTCGCCGTCTACGTCTACGAGGACGAGAAGTACGACGCCATGCTGACGCAGATGGAGTGCGTGTCCGACTACGCGCTGACCGGCGCGGTCATCTCGGGTGACCGCGCGGCAGCCGCGTACACGATGGAGAAGCTGCGCTACGCGGCCGGCAACTTCTACATCAACGACAAGTCGACCGGCGCTGTCGTCGGGCAGCAGCCGTTCGGCGGGGGGCGCGCGTCCGGCACCAACGACAAGGCGGGCGCCCCGCAGAACCTGATGCGCTGGACCCTGACCCGCGCGATCAAGGAGACGCTGGTCGCCCCGACCGACTACACGTACCCCCACATGGGCTGACGTTCCGTCATGTGGGTGCGGGCCGGGAGCTGTCGGCTTCCCGGCCCGCGGGTGTCTTCGTTTCAGTGGATCGACGCGTGGACTCCGGGCAGTCCGTCGAAGGCCGCCTTGCCGTCAGTGGTGAGCAGGGTCCGGGCGGTGGTGGCGGCGGTGGCGGCGATGATCAGGTCGTGGGCACCACGTGGCTTGCCCTCCCTGCGCGCGTGGGCGAGCAGACGCGCGTGGAACCGCGCCACGTCGGCCGTGTAGTCCTCGACCGGGACCAGCGCGCGAATGCCGTCGACGAACTCCTGCCGCCTGTCCCGGCGGGCATCGTCGGCGAGTTCGACGCCGAGTTGCAGTTCGGCCAGTGTGATGGCGGCGATGGTGATGTCGTCGTCGGCGGCGAGCAGGTCGGCGAGCCCGGCACTGCCGCGTTCCGCGCGGATGATCACGTCGGTGTCCAGGATCAGGCGTCGGGCCATGCCGCCCCCGGTTCGTCGGTCGTGAACTCGCGCGTGGAGAGGACATCTTCGGCGTAGTCGTCGTCCACGGGATGGGCCGCGAGGAACTCCTTGAGCGCCGCCCCGTTCCCGGTGGGAGCCGGGGCCAGTATCGCCAGCCGCCGGCCGCCTCTTGTGATCACGATGGTCTCGCCGTGCTCGGCGCGGTCGAGCACGGAGGCGAAGTTCCGGGAGACCTCGGTTGCCGTCATCGTCTTCATGGCATCAGAGTATCTGATTTTGGCTGCTCACCCCTGGTGGTGGCGGTTCGTGAAAGGCCAGCTCAGGGTGGTGTGGGCCAATCCGCCGTCTCAGATAGTAGGAAGTCCGAGTAATTGTGGAGACAGATGCCTGGTCCTCGCCTAGCTTGGTAGGAGCCGAACGTCTCGCTGGACCAAGCGAATGGCGGTCGTGAGCCGGTGCCCCGTGCAGGCAACCCCTGCGGCACCGCGGCTCCCCGCCCCAACCGGCGTCTCGCATTCCCCCTGCCGTACTCCAGGATTCCCTGAAGGAGTCGATTTCCCATGGCCGAGACGACCGTCCGCCGCCGAGTCCGCCACGTCTCCCCGACGAGCGAGTCCGACCGCAAGAACGCCGCCGCAGCCCTCCAGCGCGCCCTCGACCGCCGGGACAATGGCGGCCAGACAGGTCACTGAGGACGGGGCACTGAGGGCAGGTCACCGAGGGCGGCTCGCTGGGTGCGCCGCACCTCGAAGTGGTCGATGCGCTCCCCGCTCTGCGCCAGCGCCGACACCGTGAGCCGGGGAGCCGTGCCCGGTACGCCCGCCGTCGCCTCCACCGAGAGGAACGAGTAGCCGGTGTAGCGCACCCGGGACCACTCCACGGTGTCCTCGTGCCGCTCCTGCGACTTCGTCCAGTAGTAGCTCTCCACCGACTCCCGGTCGGCGATCTTCCCCTCGAAGCTGTCCTTCACCCCGTAGGGGAAGGCGTACAGGCTCTGGCCCGCGCCGCCCGCCGTGACGTACACGGTGCCGTCCCGCGTCGGGTCCGTCGACCCGCCGACCGGTACCCGCCGGCCCACCCGGCCGCCTCTGAGGGCGTCCGTCCGCTCGTACACATGGTTGTGGCCGTTGATCACCAGGTCCACCTGGTGCTTTTCGAAGAGCGGCAGCCAGGCGTCCCGTACGCCGCCGTCGGAGGCGTGGGTGGACGTCGAGTAGGTGCAGTGGTGGAAGAAGACCACGACGAAGTCGACCGCGTCCGACGCGCGCAGTTCGGTGAGCCGCCGGTCCAGCCACGCCGTCTGACGGCCGTCCGAGTGGCCCAGGTTCGCGGGAATCTCGTACGACACGTCGTTCGCGTCCAGCGCCACGACCCCGACGTTGCCGTACGTGAACGAGTAGGCGCCCGGGGTGCTTCGGGCGTCGAAGCCGTTGTCCGGGAGTGACCAGCGGGCCGACTGGCCGCCGTACCCGTTGGGCGAGTACCAGGCCTCCATGTCGTGGTTGCCGGTCGTCACCATCCACGGCACCGACTTCGCGACCGTCTCCGTCTGCTTCAGGAACAGGTCCCAGGCGTTCGGGTCGAAGCCGTCCGACTTCTCGCCGTGGCCCGTGCCGTCCGCGTAGCAGATGTCCCCCGCGTGGAGGTGGAAGGCGGGGTTCCGGCCGAGGAGCACACGGTCGTTGGCGAGCGCGTCGGGCGTCACGCCCTGGTCGCCGAAGGCCGTGAACACGAAGCTCGCGGGGGCGGTCGCGGGTGCCGTGCGGAACGTGGCGAGGGTGGGTTGGTGCGCGCGGGTCGCCGGGTCGAAGCCCTCGTGGCCCACGCCGTAGTAGTACGTCGTCCCGGGGCGAAGTCCGTCGAGAGCCGCGTGCACGTAGTACTGGTCCAGGTCGAGGCGTATGCCCGTCAGGCCCGGCGTGTGGAGCGGGCGCAGCTCGGCGTCGATGCGCCGGCTCAGGTTCCCGGGTGTCGGTCCGACGCGTACGTACGGCTTCCGCACCGCGAACGGGACCTGCCAGGAGATCCGCATCTGCGTCTTCGGGTCGGCGCCGAAGGCGAGGTGGCGGCCGAAGGGCGTGACGGCGGAACCGGGGACCTTGCCGGTCGCGGGATTCGCCGTCCCCGTGCGCGTCGAACAGCCCGTGAGCAGGCCGCCGCCGGCCAGCGCGCCCGCCGTCACCAGCGTGCGGCGCCGGATGAGCCGCGTGCGCAGATAGTCGTACTGCTCCGGCATGCTCATCCGTCGGGCCAGCCGGGGCGGGATGCCGACGTCGGGGGTGTCCGGAGCGCTGTCCATGGGTGGGAACCTCCCAGGAATCCCCGACGTCCGCCAGACGTCCAGGTGAACGCCGGGCGAAGAGCGGCCTCCGGCGTCGCGTGGGCCGTCCGTATCGTGGACAGCGTGTGTCATCCCATGGGACCAGGAGTACGGTTCCGGTATGTCTCGCAGCCTCAATCTCGCAGTGATTCCCGGTGACGGCATCGGCCAGGAGGTCGTGGCCCAGGGGCTGAAGGTGCTCTCCGCCGTCCTTCCGCAGGATGTGAAGCTGGAGACCAAGGAGTTCGACTTCGGGGCCCGGCGCTACCAGGCCACCGGTGAGACCCTCACCGACGCCGACCTGGACGCCCTCAAGAAGCACGACGCCATCCTGCTCGGCGCGATCGGTGACCCGAGCGTGCCCTCCGGTGTCCTCGAGCGCGGCTTCCTGCTGAAGCTCCGCTTCGCCTTCGACCACCACGTCAACCTGCGTCCGTCGAGGCTCCTGCCCGGGGTCGCGACCCCGCTGGCCGGACAGCCCGCGATCGACTTCGTGGTCGTCCGTGAGGGCACCGAGGGTCCGTACACCGGCAACGGCGGCACCATCCGCCAGGGCACGCCGCACGCGGTCGCCACCGAGGTGTCGCTGAACACCGCCTTCGGCATCGAGCGGGTCGTCCGCGACGCCTACGCCCGCGCCCAGGGCCGCCCCCGCAAGAAGCTGGCGCTCGTCCACAAGAACAACGTGCTCGTGCACGCCGGTCACCTGTGGACGGACATCTTCAACAAGGTGGGCGAGGAGTTCCCCGACGTCACCACCGAGTACATGCACGTCGACGCGGCGACGATCTACCTCGTCACCCAGCCCGAGCGCTTCGACGTGATCGTCACCGACAACCTGTTCGGCGACATCATCACCGACCTCGCCGCGGCCGTCTCCGGCGGCATCGGCGTCGCCGCGAGCGGCAACATCAACCCGTCCGGCGAGTACCCCTCGATGTTCGAGCCCGTCCACGGCTCGGCCCCGGACATCGCCGGCCAGGGCAAGGCCGACCCCAGCGCCACCGTGCTGTCCGTCGCCCTCCTCCTGCGCCACCTCGGCTACGAGGCGGAGGCCGTCCGCATCGAGGACGCCGTCACCGCCGACCTCGCGGAACGCGGCACCACGACCCGTACGACCGACGAGATCGGCGACGCCCTCGCCGTACGAGTAGCCGACTGACCCGCGGCGCTCATTCGAAGAGTCTCGAAGTTTCGAAGCCGCCGGGTCGCATCGCACCCGGCGGCTTCTCTTATGTCCCCGCCGGGTGTCACCATCATCCCCTGGGTCGCATTCACGCCCTTTTCGTCCATGGCCCCGCTCGCGAGATAATCGAACGCGGAGCCGTGGAGCTGGGAATGCTCGGACGTCCTCGTACCGACCGACGGTCATGGGCGTGGGGCGCGGCCCGTCACACACAAAACCGGTGAAGGACAACCACTCATGACGACGCCCACGATCGAGCTCAAGCCCTCGGCCTCGCCACTTTCCGGCGCGGAGCGCGAGGCGATCCTGGCCAGCCCCGGCTTCGGCCGCCACTTCACCGACCACATGGTGACGATCCGGTGGACCGAGGGCCGCGGCTGGCACGACGGTCAGCTCGTCCCGTACGGCCCGCTCTCGATCGACCCGGCCAACATGACCCTGCACTACGCGCAGGAGATCTTCGAGGGGCTCAAGGCCTACCGCCGGCCCGACGGCTCCGTCGCCACCTTCCGCCCGGAGCGCAACGCCCTGCGCTTCCAGCACTCCGCGCGCCGTCTCGCGATGCCCGAGCTGCCCGTCGAGACGTTCATCGAGGCCATCGACGCGCTCGTCCGGCAGGACAGCGACTGGGTGCCCGCGCACGGCGGTGAGGAGTCCCTCTACCTGCGCCCCTTCATGATCGCCACGGAGGTCGGCCTCGGCGTCAAGCCGGCCAACGAGTACCTGTTCCTGGTGATCGCGTCCCCCGCCGGCGCCTACTTCCCCGGTGGCGTCAAGCCCGTTTCCATCTGGCTCTCCGAGGACCGCGTCCGCGCCGTCCCCGGCGGCATGGGCGACGCAAAGACCGGCGGCAACTACGCGGCCTCCCTCCTCGCCCAGGCCGAGGCCGCCGAGCACGGCTGCGCCCAGGTCTGCTACCTCGACGCCGTCGAGCACAAGTGGATCGAGGAACTCGGCGGCATGAACCTGTACTTCGTGTACGGGGACAGGATCGTCACCCCCTCCCTCACCGGCTCCATCCTGGAGGGCGTCACCCGTGACTCCCTCCTCACCGTCGCCCGCGACCTCGGCTACACCGCCGAGGAGGGCCGCGTCACCGTCGACGAGTGGCAGCGCGACGCCGAGAACGGCACCCTGACCGAGGTCTTCGCCTGCGGCACGGCGGCCGTCATCACCCCCGTCGGCACGGTCAAGCGCACCAGCGGCGAATGGCAGCAGAGCGGCGGCGAGCCCGGCGAGGTCACCGTGCGGCTGCGCGAGGCACTCCTCGACATCCAGCGCGGCACGGCGCAGGACAAGCACGGCTGGATGCACCAGCTGGGCTAGACCCGCGAAACACGGGTCCAGCCAGGGCCTCTCTGCCTGCCTGCGTACCTGACCGGGCGACCGACCCCAGTGCCCCGACCCCGCCGCACGACAGGCCCTAGGCTCGGGGCGTGGATCGCAGCAGTGGACAGTCCGGCGCCGCGTTCGCGGGGGAGACCCCCGGTGAGCTGTCGGCGCGGGCGGCGCGGGCGCTGTGGTGGGGGTCGGCCGGCGTGGTGCTCGCCGTCCTCGGCACCTCGGTGGTCGTCGTCGGCGCGGAGCACGGGCGGCGACTGCCCGTGGCCCTGGCCCTCGTCCTCGCCCAGGTCTGCGCCCTGCGGTGGCAGGTGCGCGCCCCGGCCGCCGTCCTGGCCGCGAACGCGGTGACCGGCCTCGCGGTCTGGGCGCTGCTGCCCGCGGTGACCCTCACGGGGGCGCTGCTCGCCGCGCAGGTCACGCTGTGCGTGCTGTCGGCCACCAGGCCGCGCCGGGTGTCGGTACGGGGGCTCGCGGCGATGTGCCTGCCCGCGCCGCTGGCGTTCGGGGCGGGCGGTCCCGCAGGCCTGGCGATCTTTGTGCTGACGGTTGTCCTGGCGTGGACCACGGGGCAGTGGCGCAGGGCGCAGCGGGAACGGATCAGGGCGGAGACCCGCCGGGCCGTGGTCGAGGAGCGCGCGCGGATCGCACGCGAGGTGCACGACATCGTGGCGCACACCCTGTCGGTGATGGTCATTCAGGCGGGCGCCGCCGACGACGTGTTCACCGAACGGCCCGACCAGGCCCGACAGGCGCTGCGGGCCATCGAGACGGGCGCCCGCTCGGCGCTTGGCGAACTGCGCCTGCTGCTGCGCGCGTTCGGGCCTGACGAGGATCACGGCGGGGCCGGGGAGCAGCGGGAGCCGGGGCCTTCGCTCGCACGTCTGGACGAGCTGGCCGACACGGTGCGCGCGACCGGGATGACCGTGCGCGTGCGGTGTGAGGGCGCCGTCGACGGGCTGCCGGCCGCGGTGGATCTGGCGGCGTACCGGATCGTCCAGGAAGCCCTCACCAACACGCTGCGCCACGCGGCCGGCGCGGACGAGGTGAGTGTGCGCGTGACCGCCGAAGGGGAGTGTGTGAAGGTCACGGTGGTGGACAACGGGCGTGCGTCGCAGGGCCGTTCGGCCGGGGTGGGGGAGGGGCGCGGTCTGATGGGGATGAAGGAGCGCGCACGGCTCGTGGGCGGCAGCGTGGGTGCCGGTGCGCGCGCCGGAGGCGGGTTCGAGGTGGCGGCGCGGCTGCCGGTGGAGGGCACGGAGTGACACTGCGCGTGGTGGTGGCCGACGACCAGGTCCTGGTCCGTACCGGATTCCGCATGATCATCGAAGCCCGGGACGACCTCGAGGTGGTCGGTGAGGCGTCCGACGGTCAGGAAGCGGTGCGGCTGACGCGGGAACTGGCGCCCGACGTGGTGCTGATGGACGTACGCATGCCTGTCGTCGACGGCATTGAGGCGACCCGGCAGATCGCGGAGTCGGGCAGCGGGGCCCGGGTGCTCGTGCTGACCACCTGGGACGTGGACGCGCATGTGGTCGACGCCCTGCGGGCCGGGGCGAGCGGCTTCCTGCTGAAGGACATCCGGCCCGCCGAACTCGTCGACGCGATCCGCCTCACCGCGCGCGGCGACGCGCTGCTGGCGCCGACCGTGCTGAGCCGCGTTCTCGACCGGTTCCTGCGCACCGCACCCGACCCGACGCCCGCGCCCTCCCTGCGGAGCCTGTCCGGCCGGGAGAGGGAGGTGCTCACCCTGATCGGGCAGGCGCTGTCCAACGCGGAGATCGCCGGGCGGCTGGGTCTGTCGGAGGCCACCGTCAAGAACCATGTCACCGCGGTGCTCCGCAAACTGGGCCTGCGCGACCGCGTCCAGGCCGTCGTCGCGGCCTACGACCACGGCCTCGTGCGGGCGCGCCGACCCTGACCGGCACGGTCTCCTCCTCAAGGAGGAGGCCCGAGCGCGCTCCTCCTGTGCTCCCAGTGGTGGCCCGTTCTCGCGGCCGATCCCTGGCCGGGGCTGTCGGCCATAGCGTCGAGAGGTGACCGACGACCTGCCCTGCCTCATGTATCTGCTCGCCCACGACGACAAGGCCGAGGGCCCCTACGACCGTTCCCGGACGGAGCCCCTGGTCCGTGCCGCGGCCCTGGCCGACCTCGCGGCGCGCGGCCGGCTGCGGGAGACGGGCGGCACGGTCACCGTGTCCGGCACGGAGCCGGTCGGGAACCCCGTCCTGGACGGCGTTCTGCGCGACGCGGCCGACGGGCACAGCTGGAAGCACCTCATCCGCCGCCACCGCGAGCGAACGCTGACGGAGGTGGAGGACCGGCTCGCCGAGGCGGGACTCCTCACCGTGCGGGCGCCCCGCACCCGCTTCGGCACCCGGCGGCTGACCGTGACGGACCGAGCCGTGCCCGCCGCGCTCCGCACCCGCGTGTTCACCGCGCTGCACGGAGACGGCCCGGTACGGGAGATTCCCGTGCCCGACGCCGTGCTGCTGGCGCTGGCCGCGGCGGGCGCCGTCCGCCCGGTCGTGTCCCGGCAGGACCAGAAGACCTTCCGGGCGCGTATCGACGCCTGCACGGATCGCATCGCCGACCTCGCGCCCGGCCTGGAGAAAGCTGTACGCGCTCTGCCGATGACCATGATCGCCGCGAAGGGCGGCATGGGCGGCGGCTGACCGACCCGACGGGGAGATGACCACCATGCACCGTGTCCTGACCACCCTGGGCTGCGCCCTGACCGCCGTACTCGCGACGGCCTGGTCCGCGCCGCCACCGACAGAGCCCGCCGCGCCTGTAGCTGCTCCGCCTGCCGCCGCCGCGACGGTACGCACCCACGACGGCCTCGTGCGCGGCGTCGCCCACCACGGCTACCGCACCTTCGAGGGCATCCCCTACGCGGCTCCCCCGGTCGGCGCCCTGCGCTGGGCACCGCCCCACCGCCCGACGCCCTGGTCCGGGGTGCGGGACGCGACCCGGCCCGCGAGCGCCTGCCCGCAGCCGGCTGGCGAGGTGCCCGGCGGCAGCACCGACGAGGACTGTCTCCACCTGAACATCACGACGCCGGACGACGCGGAACCGGCACACCCCCGGCCGGTGATCGTGTGGCTGCACGGCGGCGGCTTCACCACCGGAGCGGGCAGCTCGTACGACGCCCACCGCATGGCGACCCGGGGCGACGTCGTGGTGGTCACCGTCAACTACCGCCTCGGGGCCCTCGGTTTCCTCGCCCACAGCGGGCTGCCCGGCTCCGGCACCTTCGGCCTCGCCGACCAGCAGGCGGCGCTGCGCTGGGTCCGCGCCGGGATCGGTGCCTTCGGCGGCGACCCGCGCAACGTGACGCTGGCCGGTGAGTCGGCGGGCGGCTACAGCGTCTGCGCCCAGCTCTCCTCGCCCTCGGCGGCGGGGCTCTTCGACCGGGCGATCATCGAGAGCGGCCCGTGCACAGGCCGCTTGGACCTGCCGTTCGCGCCGTCCTCCGTCCCCTTGTCCACGGCGCGTGCCATGGGCGCGGACCTCGCGGCGAAGGTCGGCTGCGGAACCGCCCGCGACGTCCTGTCCTGTCTGCGGCGCGTGCACGTCTCCCAGCTGTTCGACGCCCAGGACGTCGACCAACACCCCTCCTCCTCCAC
>Ga0136846_1220574_pt1 | contig 17381 bp, 19 predicted proteins | sample HopSoiMetagenom2_FD_96841 | JGI IMG/M metagenome (GOLD analysis project Ga0136846, IMG submission 96841) | Grasslands soil microbial communities from Hopland, California, USA - 2 Assembly 2016 (version 4) | ecosystem: Environmental > Terrestrial > Soil > Grasslands | place: USA: Hopland...
AACACTAGATGGGAAAATTACTTCTGGAGATCTTGAATAATGAATTATCCGCTTAATCCCGACATTTATACGGAAGAGGTAAAGCTCGAACCAATTCGTGCTGGTTTTGGACGTGGTCTTAAAGCGGCTGGTGCCGCTAACGATAAAATTGTTGCTCTTTGTGCCGACCTTACGGACAGTACGAAAATGTCAGAGTTTAAAGAAGCGTTTCCTGAGCGATTTATCGAGATGGGTGTTGCTGAACAGAATCTTGTTACGACAGCTAGTGGACTTGCTCGAGCGGGCAAAATTCCATTCACAAGCAGCTATGCGGCATTCAGCCCAGGTCGTAACTGGGAGCAAATTCGTACGACGATCGCCTTAAATGATCAGCCGGTAAAAATCATTGGTTCGCACGCGGGAGTCAGCGTTGGTCAAGACGGCGCTACCCACCAAATGCTTGAAGATGTGGCGCTTATGCGTGTACTGCCAAACATGATTGTGATTGCTCCTGGTGATAGTATCGAAGCTGAAAAGGCTACTCGTTTGATTGCGGAAAATGGTAAGCCTACATATATGCGCCTTGCTCGTGAAAAAACACCTATTTTCAGCACTGACGATTCGCCGTTTGTAATTGGTAAAGCATATGTGCTGCGTGAAGGTCACGACATTACGTTTATTGGAACGGGAACAATGACATATCAGCTGCTTGTTGCAGCAAAGAAGCTTGAAGAGCATGGCTTACATGCCGAAGTTGTTCATGTGCCGACGATTAAGCCGCTTGACGAAGAAACAATTCTTACTAGTGTACGAAAGACTGGTCGTGTACTTACTGCCGAAGAAGGACAGATAATCGGTGGTCTTGGTGGTGCAATTGCAGAGCTTCTTGGTGAGCATTTGCCGTCCCCGCTACACCGTGTTGGTATGCAAGATCGTTTTGGTGAAAGTGGTGACCCCGACGAGTTATTAAAGCACTTTAGGCTAGACGGTAGATCAATTGCAGAAACTGCACGTCAGTTTATGGATCGGATGCCCCGTTATCACCAAGGTTTTTAAGGAGAAAATATGAGTCTATCAATCAAACAAATCCGCGATAATACTGTTCGGGCACGTCATCTTATGCAGCGCAGCCGTAGTCAGAAGTTTGCGGTAGGCGCCTTTAATATTGATAACCAAGAGACCTTGATCGCTGTTGCGAAGGCGGCACAAAAATTGCAATCGCCGGTACTTATTGAGGTAAGCCATGGTGAGGTAGAGGCGATGGGACTCGATAATATTCGTGATCTTGTTGACAACTACAAGGCCGAGTATGGCATAGAGATGTACATTAACCTCGACCACAGCCCGTCTGTTGAGGCAGCAAAACGTGGCATTGATGCAGGCTTTGAATTCATCCACATTGATATTTCACAGGCGAACCATGAGGCAACTCTAGAAGAAATTACTGTTAAAACTAAAGAAGTTGTCGAGTATGCAGCGTTTACCGGCGCGCTTGTCGAGGCTGAAGAACGTTACTTTATGGGCTCGTCGAACTTACACACGGAGACGATTGATTACGAAGAAGTGAAAAAGTACAATACCACTCCTGAAGAGGCGCTTAGCTTTGTGCAGGCGACGGGCATTGATACTATTGCAGTCCAAATAGGTAATCTTCATGGACTATACCCTGTGCCTAAAGAGCTTGACCTTGAACTTCTCCAGCGGCTTCGTGACGCTGTTGCCTGCCAAATTAGTTTGCATGGGGGAAGCGGTACACCACTTCATTACTTTGAAGATGCAGCTAAAATCGGCGTAAGTAAAATTAATATTAATAGCGATATGCGCTATGCTTTCCGTAAGACACTGGAAAAAGTACTTGCCGATAACCACGATGAATATGCGGTCGTAAAACTGATGCCTGAAGTATATGGAGCCGTACAGAAAGTCGTGGAGGAGAAAATCAACGCGTTCGGGAGCGCTGGGAAGGCTGTAAATTAGTGAGTAACCCAAAAATGCTGGCAATTGGTGCCGCCGTCCAAGACGTTTTCTTGAGTCATAGTGATGAATTTAAACCCGTGAGCGATAAAAGTGTTCACGAACAGTTTATGAAACTGGAACTTGGCGCTAAGGCGGATGTGAATAACATCGACTTTACTACCGGAGGAGGTGCTACGAATGCCGCAGTTACTTTTGCGCGTCAGGGGCTTCATTCGGAATTCATGGGAACAATTGGTCGTGATCCGGCAGCGCAGGCTGTTCTTGATGATCTTGACCAAGAAGGCGTCGTATCGACTCGCGTTAGTTACTCGGAAAAATATAACACGGGCTATTCGGTGCTTCTTTTAGCTCCATCGGGCGAACGGACTATTCTTACTTACCGTGGGGCCTCCACGCATTACGATGCTAAGAACTTCGATTTAAAAGACAGCGACGCCGATTGGCTGTATGTCTCGAGTATGGCGGGAAGTATGGACACTCTAAACAAGATTTTTACGCAGGCAAAAAAGCTTGGTATTAAAATTATGTTCAACCCGGGCAAAGGTGAACTACAGCAGACGGCAAAGTTAAAATCACTTCTTGAAGATGTCGATGTTTTATCAGTAAATAAAGAAGAAATGCAAACGATCGTTGAAGGGGATAGCCTGGAAGAACTTGTACGCCATGCAATGCACTACGTGCCGCTAGCGATTGTGAGTGACGGGCCTAACGGAGTTATGGCAACCGATGGCAAGACAATTATCCGTGCAGGGATGTACGAAGACGTAAAAGTGGTTGATCGTACTGGCGCGGGTGATGCGTTTGGCTCTGGGTTTCTAAGCCAGTGGGCGAAGGGAAAGTCGCTAAAAGAATCTATTGTTTTTGCAAGCGCCAATTCCACTTCGGTTGTAACGCGTATTGGGGCGAAGAAGGGTATTCTTGGTGAAAGAGTGAAATTGCATGAAATGCCACTTCACGAGAAACCGTTTTAGCCTGGCTTTTAAATATATTTTTGGCGTTCATCCAGAAGGCCTTTGACGTTTTTGACTCCTGAATAGAGTAGCAAACCGGTCGCTGCGAGTTGGTGGGCCGATCGGAGATGAGGGATATCTCTTTCGTGGGGAAGCCCCGTGGACCTTAGAGATACTTGTCGAACTGCGGTGCTCGCTTTTCCATACCATGCTGCAGCAACATTGGCCTCACCGTCAGAAATATCCATGACGTGTGAACGTAGTGCTGTAACAAGGGCGTCTCGTCCTATGCGCAGTCCCAGATGAATAGCAGGTAAGTCGCCTCGTTTATATTGAAACCATTCCTGAATAAGAAAGTCGAGCTTGTCGGCTAGCGGATCGAGTTCTTTTCCAAGAGGTGTAACGCCGTCAGTCGCGCGCGCTACCTTTCCATCGAGTCCATCGCGCAGGTCGATAGCGATACCCGTGGCAAGCTGTTTGAAGTCGGGAGTAGTATTTTTCGCTTTACCTGATTCAACGACAAGACGGGCGACCGGGCCGGCAATTGTAATTAGTGAGGCAGCGCTTGCGCCGAGTTTTTGCTTCGTGCTCATTTCGGGCCATTTACTAATCGTCTCCTCTATTGAAGACACGAGAGGGAGCTGTTCTGCACGAAGCCGCATGCTTGGTAGTATAGGCCTGAGAGCGTAGCTGGGACAAGCATAAACATGATATACTACAGTTAATTATGTCTAAAAAGGAAACGAATGGCTAAAATTCTACGCGACTTACTTGATGCCGAAGAACCGCTTTTTTCCCAGGCGCTAAAACAGCTCGAGCAGGCTAGTGGTAGGCCTGGTGCAGATGCTCGGCTTATTGGTGAAATGACCGAAAAAGCCCATGTAGCAATGAGAGAAATGAATCTCGACCCAGCAGTAACAACTGGTCGGGAGTTTTATCAAGCGCTCTTAGCGCGTATTCACGACGACAACGAGCGGGTAACAAAACTAATTGGCGGCACGGATAGCAGTGACGTGCGTCAGCTTGTGCCATTGATGATTGATGCAGCAAACAAGGTTGATTTCAATCGAAAAGTGTTTGTCATGAAGCATGAAAAAGCTAAGGAACTACTTCGCCAAATGCCACCGCAAAAATTAATGGAACGTCTTGGATATAAAACTGCAGACGAGCTTTTTGCCGGCGAAGACTTCGATGAGATGTATACGGCACTTCGTTTTTCTGAAGGCCCTGAATGGCTGAATGCTTACAATGAACTGTTTAAAACGGTGACCGCAGACGATTACGAAGAACGAGACATTCGTATTTTAGCAATGGATCACGACAAATACGTAGATCTAGCCGAACACTTCACCCAAAAGAAACTCCATAACGTCACCCATACCAAAGAGCTTGGGGTGATTGTCGTTGTGCCACTTCGCGATGAACACTCTAAGGGCTTAACACTAAAAACTCTTCCACTTCTTCTTCACTATCTGAATGAAGTGAAGCTTTATTCGAGTTTCTTTAAGCTAAAGGCGCACCAACCGAATTTTGGTGAAACAGTTGTCACAACGTTGATTGCCGATGTTGGCAATGCCAGTCAAATGGCTGGTGTCTATGTGCACTGGCGGGTTATTCAACGCTACTTTGGGAAGCTAAAGGATGAATCGCACAAAGAGGCATTCGAGCCGCATGTTCATCCGGAAGATTTACACTGGCGTCGTGCCGAAGATTTGCTTTATCAAATAGATCCGAAAATGGACTTTTGGAAAGATAACGATTACGTAGGGCTTACCTTTGACGGAGCGCCCGTAACGACGAATTTTGTTGACATGTCACTTAGCTACGCAAACAACATGAAGTACGAAGATCGTTATGTGTATCATTTCCGTGAAAGCCTATGGAACGAGATCTTTATTCGTTATATGAGTTACCCAAATCTTGAACATCAAATTTTACAGCAGCTCGACAATGATATGGTTGCACCAGAAACACTAACGGTAAGTTCGGAGAAGAAATAATGAGATATCAAATTTGCGTATCAGGGGCGGCAAGTGGAGGAACAGTGCAAACATCTCACCAGCTTGCCTTCGAGCTTGGAAAAGCTATCTCTGAACAAGGCAAGACGCTTCTTACGGGCGCAACGGTTGGCTTGCCACATTACGCGGCTATGGGAGTAGTAAGCGTGCCAGCGCCACGAGGATTGTCCGTTGGTTTTTCGCCTGCCTCGTCATTTCGTGAACATGTAGCAACCTACCGCCTACCAACCAAAGAGTTCGACTATATTAACTTTACTGGCATGGAATATGTTGGTCGTGATGTGCACCTTGTACGAAGCTGTGATGCCATTATTACGGTGGGTGGGCGCATGGGGAGTCTGCACGAACTTTCCACGGCACTTGAAAGCCGAAAAGTATGCGGAGTACTGCTTGGTAGCGGTGGTCTCGCCGACTACACTCAAACGCTTCTAAAAAATATCGAAGCTCCAGGGTCAAAAGACGTTATTTATGATACCGACCCACAGCGTCTTGTGCAGAAAATTATTGAAGCACTTGATAAGAAGTACGCCGACTTCCAACACGATGGTACCGACAGTCAGGTGTCGCCAAAACGTGCAGGACGAGGATAATATAAGGAGAATTGTATGAGTATACGCGAATTACAAAAAGGAAGTGCTCACGTTATTGTTATCGTACTTCTGGTTATTGCACTTCTTGGAACGCTCGGCTTCGTGTTTTATCAGAATTTTGTGGCAAAAAAGCAAGAGGACACAACAAAACAGGCAACAACCACGCAAACGGAGACAACGGCAACATCTCAAGTGGCGTTTAACAGTACGATCTACGAAGTAGACCATCCAAAAGACTGGAAGATGTCTGATGCTGCGGTTTTGAAGACATTCGCGGCGGATACGTCAGGGGTCATTTCGTTAGAGAATAAAGCGGGAACAGTGCGGGTAGTGCTGCGTATTTCGGATGCTCAGGTAACGCCAACATGCGACGGTGCATTAGGTTTGAAAGTAAGTTACTACAAAGTAAATTCTACTGCAGTGACGAAATTAACTGATGAGACATTGTATTTAGTGGCGGCTATGACCGACCATACTGGTGGTGGGTATGATTATCAAATTGGCCTAACGCCCGAGGGCGGCGATACTCATAGTGCAGTTGGTGACCCCCACTGTAATGTAATGCACGTCGGAGTTGCATCGACGGCGTTATTTGCTGCGAATGGGAAAGATCTTACTCGACCATCCATTGAAGCGACAATTGAATTCCCAAAGATTAAAAATACGCCAGAAGTAGCTATAAAAGAAATGCAGCCCGTAAAAGACATGCTTGCAACCGACGATTACAAAGCGGCTGTTAAGATCATCGAATCGGCTCGAAAGAAGTAGTATACTTAAAGGATGGAGCAAAAATTCCGTCTAGAGACCAAATATCAACCAACCGGAGACCAGCCGGCGGCTATTAAGCAGCTGCTTGAAGGTCTTGATAATGGCGAGCGTGAACAAACGCTACTTGGTGTAACGGGAAGTGGTAAAACTTTTACCATGGCGAATATTATTGCCAACCGCAATGTGCCAACGCTTGTTATGGCACATAACAAAACTCTTGCCGCGCAGCTTTATAGTGAGTTCAAGGCATTCTTCCCATCAAATGAAGTTCACTATTTCGTGAGTTACTTTGATTATTATCAGCCAGAAGCCTACATTTCGAGCAGTGATACCTACATCGAAAAAGATAGCAAAATCAACGATGAAATTGACCGTCTTCGTCATGCAGCAACGACAGCACTCGTGACTCGTCGTGACACAATTATCATTGCAAGTGTCAGTTGTATTTACGGTATTGGTTCGCCTGATGATTATGCGGATATGTCGATCATCGTTCAAAAAGGCGAGCGTCGTATTCAGGACAAATTTGTTCGTCTTCTTACCGATATTCAGTATCAGCGTAATGATATTGATTTTCACCGCGGTACATTCCGAGTAAAAGGCGATGTTGTCGATGTCTTTCCTGCCGGTAGCGACCTTGCGTATCGTATTGAGTTTTTTGGTGATGAAGTTGATAGAATTACGCAAATCGATCCACTAACCGGTGAAATTCTTGACGAACCAGATACGTGTAAAATCTTCCCAAGCAGTCACTATGTGACGCCGAAGCAAAAACTTGAACGAGCAATTGCGGGTATTCGTGAAGAATTCGAAACGCGTGTTGAGTGGTTTGAAAAACATGATAAATTACTCGAAGCGCAGCGTCTTTCGCAGCGTACAAAATACGACCTTGAGATGCTTGAGGAGACTGGTTTTGTAAAAGGTATTGAGAACTACTCTCGTTACCTGACAAACCGCGAGCCTGGCGAGCAGCCAGCAACGCTTATGGACTATTTCGATGATGATTTCCTGCTGCTAGTAGACGAAAGTCACCAAACGCTGCCGCAAGTGCGAGGTATGTATAACGGTGACCGCGCACGAAAAGAGGTGTTGGTTGAGCACGGCTTCCGTTTGCCAAGTGCCATGGACAACCGTCCACTTAAGTTTGAGGAATTTGATCGCCACATTAATAAAGCAATTTATGTTTCTGCAACGCCTGGCGACTACGAATTAGAGCATAGTCCAGAACCCGCCCAGCAGATTATTCGTCCAACGGGTCTACTCGATCCTGAGATTCAAATTCGACCGACAGAAGGTCAGATTGACGATTTAATTGCAGAAATTCGTGAGCGCACGTCTAAAAACCAACGCGTGCTCGTGACAACACTGACAAAGCGCATGGCAGAAGACCTCTCAACTTATTTACAGGAAATTGGTATGAAGACAGCTTATATCCACAGCGAGGTAGATACCTTGGAGCGAGGTGATATTTTGCGAGATCTTCGCATGGGCGTGTACGATGTACTGATCGGTATTAACCTTCTGCGTGAGGGTCTCGACCTTCCGGAAGTAAGTATGGTAGCGATTATGGATGCCGACAAAGAAGGCTTCCTGCGTAGTGAGAGCGCGCTTATTCAGACAATTGGGCGTGCTGCTCGTCACCAAGATGGCACCGTTTTAATGTACGCCGATAACATTACACGTTCGATGAAAGCTGCAATCGACGAAACGAACCGTCGTCGCAGTATTCAAGAAGCTTACAACACAGAACATAATCAAACGCCAATTAGTATTGCTAAGGAAATTGACGAAGGGCTACGTGCGCTTATTCCTGACAAAGACAAAGGTAAGCCAGCGAAACTCGATCTTAAAAAGATTCCAAAAGATGAATATGCATCACTCATTAAAGAGCTTTCCGGGCAAATGGACCTGGCGAGCGCTAATCTTGAATTTGAAAAAGCAGCCGAACTACGGGATATGATTACCGATATTCGGGCTAAAATGTAGTTCATGAAGATTGCTTCCTGGAACGTTGAGGCTCGTTTGAGTGGGTGGATGAAAAAGGGGCGCGGAACCGCTAAGCAGTTGCTGGAGGAGATTGAACAGCTAAATGCCGATGTGCTTGTCCTTCCGGAGGCGTATATAAATACGGTCGCTCCTTTTGTGCCCACAAAAATTCAGGCACTCGGCTACAAGATTCTGGAAGTGGAATATAACGACTATGGGCGTGAAGATGAAAAATATATGCGCGGTAGTATGCGACTTTGGGTGTTGAGTAGATTTCCGGTTGAATCGGTGGAATCTCATCGTTGGGGAGATGTGCGGAATTTACTAAGCTGTGTCGTAAGAGAGCCAAGTAGCGGCAAGAGACTACGTATTATTGCTATGCATCTCGACGATCGTTCGGAAGCGGCACGCCAGAAGCAAATTGCCGAAATAATACCCTACGTTAATAGTTCAAGCATACCTACGGTTATGTTAGGTGATTTTAACGCTATGTGGCGCCGGGGAAGAGCGAGAATACTCCACTCAGGGATTATTCGATTTATCGCGAGTATTGTTCCTGGTAAAGAGCTACGTCAGGTGGCGACGCACCTTACGGACATGGCTAGCGGGAGTATTCTTAGTGATATTACTGCTAAAACTAATCTACAAATAACAGATAAAAATTTTCAACCAACAATAACGCCGAAACGACGCGGCATGCTGTTTATGCCGAGTGTGCGGCTTGCACAGATTGACCACATGCTTGTTTCTCCAGTTATTAAAGTAGACTCTTTTAAAGTAGATCGGGATGGTGGTTCTGACCACCGGTCTATTACTGCAACACTCACTATTAAATAGGGGCAGACACTAGACAAAATAAGCCGAGTGTGCTATTATTAGCACATTGCATTCGATGAATGTCGAGCCTCTTTCAAAGATGAGCGCACTAACATATTGCTACCAACGTAGCTGGCGCCACCACCGAAATATCCTCTCGCTGTTCTCCCAAGGGTTTCATACCCTTTAGACTGCATACAGCTATTAATCCGTAAATAACGAAAGGGTTATTTCTTATGGCATTTCAACAACGACGGGGCGGACGCCCTAATCAAGGTCGCCCACAGGGCGGCGGTGGACGTAGTTTTGGCGGTGGTCGCCGCGGTGGAAACCGTGGACCAGCTAAAAAGTACATTCATCCTTCAAAGTTTATTAACAAAGCCGTAACTAAAGAAGACGAAGTCGCTTACGAGTCGAAGCACAAATTTGCTGACTTTCCTTTTGGCGCTCAGCTTCACCACAACATTGCAAGTAAGGGCTACGAAACTCCTAGTGCGATTCAGGACCAAGCTATTCCATTCATTATTGAAGGAAAAGACGTTATCGGTCTTGCAAACACAGGTACTGGTAAAACAGCTGCCTTCTTGCTTCCAATTATCGAACGTCAAAGTGGTATTACACTTCGTCCAAGTGTGCTTATCGTTGCGCCAACACGTGAACTTGCACAGCAGATCGATGAACAGTTCCGTGAATTTAGTAAGGGTCTTAACCTCTACTCAACACTTATTGTTGGTGGGGTGAATATCGACCGTCAAATTCGTGATTTAAAGCGTCGTCCACACTTTATTATCGGTACTCCTGGTCGTCTTAAGGACCTTATGCAGCGCCGTGTTCTTCAACTTAAGAACATGACAACTCTTGTTCTTGACGAAGCTGACCGCATGCTCGATATGGGCTTCCTACCTGACATTCGTCAAATTGTAAACGAAATGCCTGCAGAACGACAAACGTTGTTCTTTAGTGCAACGATTACTCCTGAGATTTCAGCACTAGTGAATACTTTTCTAAAAGATCCTGAAACGGTTTCTGTTCGTACGACTGAAACCGCAGAACATGTCGAACAAGACGTTATTGAAGTTCGTGACAAAGCGCACAAACTTGAAGTACTTACTGACATGCTTAGCAACAAAGAATATGAAAAAGTGCTTGTCTTTGGTGAAACGAAGTTTGGTGTACAACGCCTTTCTGACCACCTTGATAACAGCGGTATTCCATCTGCGGCAATTCATGGTAACAAGAACCAATCGCAACGTCAGCGCGCTTTAAAGCAATTTAAAGACGAACGCGTTCGTGTGCTTGTAGCAACCGATGTTGCCGCCCGCGGTCTTGATATTCCAAACGTTACGCACGTGATTAACTTCGATACGCCACAAACGTACGAAGACTACGTGCACCGTATCGGTCGTACTGGCCGTGGTGGTGCGTCTGGTCGTGCACATACGTTTATCGACCAGCGTTAATAACGCATAATAAAAATAACGCCGCTACTACGCGGCGTTATTTTTAGTTTGTATCTTTTTCGGCCATCTTACCGAGACTGGCTGATCTAAATCCTTCGGGAAGCAGCTCGGCTGAATCGGTAACCATTACGTTTTCAAGCGCATTTGTCGTTGAGAATATCTCGATGACATTATTGTTCAGGCGCGAAAAATCATGAAGCATTTGACGGCAATTACCGCAGGGTGAAATGAGTTTGGGCTCTTTTGTATCGTTACGGCCGACAGAAAAATAAAGCTTTTCAATTTGCGTGTCTTTCGCCGCAACAGCAGCGGCAAGCGCTGCGGCCTCACCGCACATAAGCGAGCAGTTTGATAAGAAAATATTGTTGCCATAGTAGTGGCCACTTTTTGTCGTTACGATAACACTTGTCTTGGGGTTGCTTACTTTATTTAACGCATGTGAAATTCGTTCTGTAGCTTCTGCTAAAAGAGATTGATCTGTTTTGCTCAGGGTTTTGAATGACTGAATATTCATGCAATCACTATATCATGCTTATTTTTAATGACAGTTTTAATTTTATGCTGTAAAATAAAACGCATGACAGCAATGGTAGAAGTAAAAAACCTGAAAAAACGATACGGCGACAAACAAGCGGTCGACGGCATTAGTTTCTCAGTAAAAAAAGGTGAGATATTCGGTATTCTAGGACCGAATGGTGCCGGCAAAACAACAACGCTTGAAATGATTGAAACACTTCGTCCAATTGACGACGGCGAGGTTTATATTGACGGCATCAATGTCGCCGATAACCCGAATCAGGTGAAATACTTGATTGGTGTACAGCCACAGGCGCCAGCCTTTCAAGATAAAACTAAATTAATTGAAGTAGTAGAAATGTTTGCTGCGGCATACGGCGAAAAGGTTGATCCGATGGCATTTCTTCGTGATGTTGATCTTGAAGAGAAAGCAAATAGCTATGTTGAAGATCTTTCAGGTGGCCAAAAGCAACGCCTAAGTATTACAACAGCGCTCGTTCACGGACCAAAGGTATTCTTTCTTGATGAGCCAACAACGGGGCTTGACCCACAGGCACGTCGGCACCTATGGGAGCTGATTGAAAAGGTTCGAAGTAAGGGAATTAGCGTTATTATGACGACGCACTATATGGATGAGGCTGAAGTGCTTTGTGATCGAATTGCGGTAATGGACAATGGAAAAATTGTCGCTACCGATACTCCAAAAAACCTTATTAAACAGTTACTAAAACGTGGATTTAAGAAAGAACAGCACGTTGAACAGGCGAACCTAGAGGACGTGTTTATCGACCTTACGGGTAAAGAACTAAGGAACGGACAGTAATATGAGTATGAAAAAATCTCTTTTCACAGTAGGTGTTTTTGTAAAAATTAACACCAGACGGTTTTTCCGTGACAAGCTTGCGCTCTTTTTTGGCGTCGGGTTTCCGCTCATTTTCTTGTTTGTTTTCGGCGGTCTTAACAGTGGAAGTAGCGATGTCTCGTTCAACGTGGCGCTGATTAATGAATCGACAACACCGTTTTCAAAGGAATTCGTAAAGCAAACTGAAGACAGTAAGATCTTTAAAGTAAACAAAGACGTCACTACGCTAGATCAAGCTAAAGATAGAATGACGCGTTCGGAACTTGACGCGGCGATTATTCTGCCGAAAGATTTCGGAAGTGTAAAACAAGACGCAAAGTTCCCAAGTGGAGAAGCAAAGATTGTTTTTACTCAGAACAATCAGCAATCTGGGCAGGCGCTAGGAAGTATTCTCGATGCGCAGTTTAAAGGTATCAATGCGAAGTTCGTAAAGAATGAAACGCCATTTACGGTGGCAAGCCAACAACTGAATGAACGAAGTTTGTCGGCCTTCGACTATACTTTTGCAGGACTTCTTGGATTTGCCATTATTGGTATGGGTATTTTCGGGCCAGTGAACGTATTTCCTGAGCTAAAGAAAATGGGAATTCTTCGTCGTCTAAGTACGACACCACTTAAGGTGTGGCAGTACTTCCTTTCAACAATGATTGGCCAGGCAATAATTGGGCTTATGTCGCTTGCGATTATGTTCGCAGTAGCAATTGCCGTATTCCATTTACAGGTAGTGGGAAACTACTTCGAGCTTGCAGTCTTCCTTGTTCTTGGTATCATTACGATTCTTGGAATTGGACTAGCACTTGGTGGATGGGCAAAGAATGAACGCCAGGCGGCGCCACTTTCGAACATCGTAGTATTTCCAATGATGTTTCTTTCTGGAACGTTCTTCCCAAGGTTTTTGATGCCTGAGTGGCTACAGAATGTCTCGGCCTTCCTGCCGCTTACACCAATTATTGACGGTATACGACTCATTGCAACTGAAGGTAAACACTTTATCGATATTCTGCCGCAGCTTGGGCTGATGGGTATATGGATGGTAGTGATTTACTTCATTGCATTCCGCGTTTTCCGTTGGGAGTAGTAAGTAATCTATTAAAAATCACCTCTTTGTACGAAGAGGTGATTTTTATTTATGCGCATGAAAGGTGTAATTTCGTTTTTCATCGTTTATAATAGGTATATGACACAAATTTCTCGTGACGACGTGCAGCATCTTGCACAGCTAAGTAGCTTGCAGCTTTCAGATAATGAACTGGATAGTTTAAAGGAAGATATTGGTAATATTTTAGGCTACGTTCAGCAATTATCCGAACTTGACACAACTGGCGTTGAACCGACGTATCAGGTGACTGATCTCGAGAATGTTTGGCGCGACGATAGCGTTGTAGATGACCACATAACTCGTGAACAGCTACTTACCCTGGCACCAGAAGCTGCGGCACATCAAGTGAAGGTTCCAAAGGTATTATAATGACTCATATTTCTTCTCTCGTTGCCCGTATTAAAAATGGTGAAACAACTGCTCGTGCGCAGGTAGAGTTGGCCTTTCAAAAGGCGCAGGACAATCACGAATACCACGCACTTTTAAGCCTTACGAAAGAACGTGCCCTTGAGCGTGCTACCGAGATTGATGCACGTATCGCGCAGGGTGAACCGGTAGGTGAACTAGCGGGCGTCCCCTTTGTCGCTAAAGACAACTTTTTGGCATTTGGCGCGCCTACAACGGCGGCCAGTAAAATTCTTGAAAACTTCGAGGCTCCACTTCAGGCAACGGCAATTGAGAAGTTGGAAGCTGCCGGAGCAATTTGTATTGGAAAAGCAAACCTCGATGCTTTTGCTCATGGAGGAAGCACCGAAAACTCAGCGTTTGGGTTGACTAAAAATGCCGTTAATAAAGATAAAGTTGCTGGTGGAAGCAGCGGTGGGTCTGCTGTGGTGACAGCGCTTGATATTGTGCCATTTGCGCTTGGTAGTGATACCGGCGGTTCAATTCGTCAGCCTGCGAGCTTTAACGGTGTTGTTGGGGTAAAACCAACCTATGGCATGGTAAGCCGATATGGAGTGATTGCTATGGCAAGTAGCACTGATACTATCGGCTGCTTTACGAAAGATGTAAGCGATGCCGAGCTTGTTATGAAGATAATGAGCGGACGTGATGTTCGCGATATGACGACTCTTCCGGACTTTTTTGAGCCACGCGAACAGGTGGCTCCGGGACGAAAAATAGGCCTTATTCGGGAATTTATGACGGAAGATGTCGATGCTGATGTGCGTCAGCGAACAACGGAATATGTCGAAAAACTACGTGCGCAGGGTCACACCGTGGAAGAAGTAAGCATGCCGATTTTAAAACATACTCTCGGCATGTATTACATTATTGTGCCGGCAGAAATTAGCAGTAACCTTGCACGCTACGACGGTATTCGTTATGGGCTGCGTGCCGAGGGAGTGAAAACTCTTGTTGAACTTTACGGAAAGACCCGCGATGAAGGCTTTGTTACTGAAAACAAGCGCCGAATCATGATTGGAAGCTACGTTCTTTCAAGTGGCTTCTTCGATGCTTATTATATGCAGGCGCAAAAGGCACGAACGTTGCTGGTTAATGCGTATAATGAGCTATTTAATACTTACGACGCCTTAATAGGCCCTGTTTCACCAACCCCTGCATTTGGTATTGGTGAGAATGCCGAAGATCCAATAAAAATGTATCTTGCGGACATTATGACCGTTCCAGCAAGCCTTGCGGGTTTGCCAGCATTAAGTGTACCTGCGGGCGTTACGAGCGATGGTTTACCAGTAGGCGTGCAGCTTATAGGCCAGCGTAAAAGTGATGCAAATCTTTTTGCGTTAGCGAAATCTATGGAGGCAAACTAATGGATAGCTCCATTCTTGCTTTTGTTGTTGGTGTGCTTGTTGTCGGCATACTACTTATTGTCGTTATTGCACTTACCAAGAAGGGTCCGTCGCCGCTTGATGTTGATAAATACCGTTTGAAGTGGCTTACGATTGAAAAACAGCTTAACCGTGACCAACCTGCGAGCTTTCATATGACCGTACTTAATGCCGACAAACTGCTTGACCAGGCGCTTCGTGAACGTGGTGTTCGCGGTGAAACAATGGGTGAGCGTATGAAAACAGCAAAAGATACTTGGTCGAACGCAAACGCAGTTTGGACGGCACATAAGCTTCGCAATCAAATTGCGCACGAGTCTGACGTGCAAGTTGGTTACGATGATGCTCGGCGAGCACTCGCCGGCTTCAAGCAGGCCCTCAAAGATATAGGAGCGATTTAATGAAAACTGATGAAATGCTAAATAAATACGAGATGACCATTGGTATTGAATGCCATGTACAGCTTGCGACGGATACAAAATTATTTAGCGGCGCCGACAACGACGCGCGTGATAAATCGCCCAACAGCGTGGTCAGTCCGATTGATTATGGACTCCCAGGAATGCTTCCTGTTTTGAACCGGCGTGCGGTTGATCTTGCGATTAAAGCGGGAAAAGCATTAAATGCAGAAATCGCTACGGTGAGTCGTTTCGACCGTAAACACTATTTCTACCCTGATCTTCCAAAAGGGTACCAGACAACTCAGATGTACCATCCAATTATTCTTGCTGGATATATTGACGCACCACTTGAAGACGGATCTTTGGTACGTGTGCATATTCACCATGCTCACATGGAAGAGGATGCGGGCAAGCTTACCCACTTCAGCGACTATAGTCTCGTCGACTTAAACCGTGCTGGTACGCCACTTATCGAGATTGTTTCTGAGCCTGACATTCATTCGCCTCAGGCGGCGAAGGCATACGCATCGGAACTGCATCGGTTAATGACCTACGCGGGTGTCACTCATGGCGATCTTTATCATGGAAATATGCGTTTTGATGTGAACCTCTCGGTGGCTTTGAAGGGTGCGACGGAACTAGGTACTCGAGCGGAAGTGAAGAACTTGAACTCATTTAAGAGCGTTGAGAAAGCGGCAGAATATGAATTCCGTCGCCAGGTTGAGTTGCTTGAAAAGGGTGAGCGAATCGTTCAAGAGACGCGCGGTTGGGATGATGCAAAACAAAAAACCAACTCGCAGCGTTCGAAAGAGGATGCGCAGGACTACCGCTATATGCCAGATGCCGATATTCCGCCTATCATTTTAACGAAGGATGAGATTGCAGAAATTCAGGCTACGGTTCCTATGCTTCCACCTGAATACCGTGATAAATGGTCGGTACTTGGATTTGACCGATCGGTAATTGATTCACTGTTGGCTAATAGCCAGTATGCACAACTTGTCACTGAAATTCAGGAGAAGGCGGGCAGCGGCGAGGCAAAGCGCGTGGCTCACTGGTTTGCTAGTGCGCTTGGCCACGGCGAAACAGATGAAATACTCGAAGTTACAAACCTTTCTCCAGATGGCTATATCGAACTAGCTCATATGGTTGAAAAGAACGAACTTAGCAGCACAGCTGCAAAAGAAGTGTTTGTAGAACTACTTGCGGGTAACGATACGCCTCGTAGTATTGCTGAGCGAAGGAACCTCATTCAGGTAAGTGATGAGGGGGCTATTGCGGCAATTGTAGACGAAGTTCTGGCTGATCCTTCAAGTGCTAAGGCTGTGGAAGATATACGTAACGGTAACGAAAAGGTAATTGGTTTTCTTGTTGGACAAGTAATGAAAAAGTCACAGGGTAAGGCAAACCCTGCGCTTGCCCAGAAATTAATTCGGGAAAGACTTTAACCTGGTGAAGCCGTTGGTTATCATTGTCAGTGGCGCACCTGGTTCGGGAAAATCGACGCTGGCCCGTGCCATTGCAGAGCAAATGATGATTCCTCATATCGAACGCGATATGGTGCTTCGAGGGCTTGAGCTGACCAAGGGTGAAAAAATAGAACGAGGCGTTCTTGGTATTGAGCGATATTATGGGTTGTTAACAGACATGATTACGGCAGAAATAAGCTTCGTTACAGATGGTACGATATACAAAGGCATTTCAGAGGCCGATATAGAAGCACATTTGAAACCTATCGCACATGTCGTCAATGTACATGCGCGTGCAAAGAATGAAATGGAACGATTTAAACACCGCGAAGCGAAGCGGGTGGGCTGGTCTGATGAATGGGTTGAAGACTACATGAAACGTCTTCACGAAATATATCCGTTGACGGTCGACCCTCTCGATTTAGGGGTGACGGTCATCGAAGTTGAAGCAACAGGTGACTATAATCCGTCGCTTACGGCCGTTGTAGATTCGGTTCGACAGGATTACGCCGCTTACGCAAAAACCATTAAACTAGGAGAAAACCAGAATGAAAAAACCAACTAAAGCGATTATTGCCGCAGCCGGATTCGGTACACGATTCCTCCCTCAAACTAAGGCGATGCCAAAAGAAATGATGCCGCTTATCGACAAGCCGGTTATTCAGTATGTCGTAGAAGAGCTTGTAGCAGCGGGTATAAA
>Ga0136846_1221105_pt1 | contig 17381 bp, 13 predicted proteins | sample HopSoiMetagenom2_FD_96841 | JGI IMG/M metagenome (GOLD analysis project Ga0136846, IMG submission 96841) | Grasslands soil microbial communities from Hopland, California, USA - 2 Assembly 2016 (version 4) | ecosystem: Environmental > Terrestrial > Soil > Grasslands | place: USA: Hopland...
CAGAAGCCGCCCACGGGCTGGAGCTTGGTGATCTTGGTGCCCATGGTCTTGACGATGCGCCAGCCGCCGAAGAGCGTGCCGAAGGCGATGGCCGCGTGGCTGATGAGGATCACCCAGAGCGGCACCTTGAACTCCTTCAGGTACCCCGCCGCCACCAGCAGGCCGGTGATGATGCCCATGGTCTTCTGGGCGTCGTTGCCGCCGTGGCCCAGCGAGTACGCCGCCGCGGACAGGAGCTGCATGCCGCGGAAGCGGCGGTCGACCTTCGTCGGCCGCCAGTTGCGGACGATCCAGGTCACCGCGACCATCAGGAAGAAGCCGAGGATCAGGCCGATCAGCGGCGCGAGGACGATGAACAGCAGCGTCTTCGTCCAGCCCGCGACGACGATGGCGCTCCATCCCGCCTTGGCGATGGCGGCGCCGGCATAGCCGCCGATCAGGGCATGCGAGGAGGAGACCGGCAGGCCGTAGTACCAGGTGAAGAGGTTCCAGAGGATGGCGCCGATCAGCCCGGCCAGCACCACCTCGCGGGTGACCACCGACAGGTCGATCATGCCGCTGCCGATGGTCTTGGCCACATGCGTGCCGAGGACGAAGGCGGCGACGAAATTGAAGAACGCCGCCCAGATCACCGCTTTCTGCGGCGACAGCACCCGCGTCGACACCACGGTGGCGATGGAGTTCGCCGCGTCGTGGAAGCCGTTGAGGAAATCGAACGCGAGAGCGACCAGGACGATGAGGACGAGGAAGGCGGTCGGCGTGGTCAAGGGCGTCCCTCAGGCGTTCTTGACGATCACGTTGCCCACGACGTGCGAGAAGTCCTTGCACTGGTCGCAGGCGTTCTCGAGTCCCTCGTAGACCTCCTTCCACTTCAGGATCTCGAGCGGGTCGCGCCCTTTGGACCGGAAGAGGTCGGCGATCACCGTGTTGTGGAGGACGTCGGCGCGGTTTTCCAGGTCGGAGATGCGCACAATGCTCTCCTGGATCTTGGGCTCGTTGGCCAGGTTCCAGATGAGCTCCGTGGTGCGGTCGATCTCGCCCGCCATCTCCACCAGGATGTCCGCGAACTGGCGCAGCCCCTCGGGGGCCTCGGCCAGCTCGAAGATGACCAGGTACTGGGCCACCCCCTCCAGGGAGTCGAGGATGTCGTCGAGATCGGTGGCGAGAGAGCGGATGTCCTCGCGGTCGAAGGGGGTGAGGAACGTCGAGTTCAGGGCGTCGAAGATCTGGCGGGTGATGCGGTCGCCCTCGTGCTCGCGGTCCTTGAGCTCGGCCATCTTGACCCGGCGGACCTCGATCGACGTGCCTTGAGAGAAATCGGCGAACAGGCGGGCGGCCCGCAGCAGGTTCGCCGTGTCCTTGGCGAACAGCTCATGGAACCGCTCCTCCTTGGGCATGAACCAGCGGATGACGGCGTCGACCTTCCCCATTCGGCCCCTCCGGTGTTACGGATCGATGGCGTTCCAGTGACAAACCGCGGCGGGGCGGATGGTAGCACAGGGGCCGGGGCGATCAGACCAGGCTGTCAGACCGCCAGCTCGCGGACCTCACCCGGGGAAAGAGCGCTGATGGCTTGACGAAGTGCCGGCGCCAGCGGAAGCAGGTCGGCGAGACGATTCGATCTTGCCCGCAGAAGCACGACGCTGAAGCTGCGTTCCGCGATTCGCTGTTGTTGAGGAAGGCGCCTGTCCACGGTCACGAACACGTCGAACAGACCGGTCATCGCGTCGAGGAGTGGCCGATCGTCCAAATCGCCCCACCCCATCTCGATGGCGGTGCGAACCTCGTGGCCTTCCAACGCGCGCCCCAGTTGTCGTGGTACGCAGGCGTCCAGCAGAACTCGCACGCTGAGAGCGCTCGACTACGCAGCAACTGCATTGGCGAGAAGCGCGGACTTCGCCAGCTCCAAGACCGCAACGGCGTGCTCGCGCGTCACCGATGGGAAGTCCTCAAGGAAAGAGTCGAGAGGATCGCCCGCTTCGAGATAGTCGATCAGCGTCTGAACGGGAACCCGCGTGCCGGCAAACACCGGCGTCCCGCTGAGCCGCTCCGGAGAGGCCGTGATGAGTGGATTCGGCGTTGGCATCTCTTCAGCATCCTACCATGTGCCGCCCACCGCGCGGAGATCCTGCTTGTTCTTTGATATCTTGGAGATAGGATCAAGTTGCGGCTGCAAGGCTAGGTCTGCGCCGGGATCAGCAACGCCTCGACCAGCGCCGGTGCGAACCAACCGCGCACGCGTTGCGCGAGGCTCACCTTGGGTGCGATGGGCTTCACGCTCGCCTTCAGATCCTCGTACAGGCGCCAATACTTCTCGGGCGCGCGCTTGAAGCCGGTAAAAGGAGCCAGCCCCTTTTTCCTGTCCAGGACGACGACGGCTTCGAGCTGTCCCAGGAGCTCACGCCGGAGATCGTCAACGGTCTCGGCAAAGCTGACGATGTCTACTCCAGGCACTGCGCTATCCAGAGGTCGTCTCGCTGGAACACCACGGCGGTAACGGTGATCGGCATTGCGCTCCTCCCTTCCTGCTCTCCAGGCGCGATTGTAACCCATCGCGAGGCGATTGCCCCGCCTCACGCGTGGTGCCGCAGGCTCTCCGGCAGGAAGGGGTCGTTGCGGGCGAGGAGCGGCGCGCGGCCCAGGCTGCGGGTGGCGGCGAGGAAGAAGAGGCCGGCATAACCGGCGGTGATCAGCAGCTCGATCACTCCCAGACGCGGTCCCGGGAGCACCGCCGGCGCCACGATTCCGTAGACGTTGAGCCACCCCCCCGCGAGCACCACGACGGCGGCCCCGCCCAGCACCCGCGGATTGCGCTTGGCGGCCCGCGACAGCAGGACCAGGAACGGCACCAGCCAGTTGAGCACCGGTATCAGGATGAACAGCGGCAGCCACGCCCCTCGCGTGCGCACGACGTAATAGGGGATCTCCTCCGACAGGTTGCCGTACCAGATCAGCAGGTACTGGCAGACCCAGATGTAGGCCCAGAAGATGCTGAAGGCGAAGAGCAGCTTGCCGAGGTCGTGCAGGTGGCTCCCGCCCACGGCTGCCGCCAGCGATCCCCCCCGGCGCAGCCGCACGACGATCAGGGTGATGGCCGCGATCCCCGCCAGGAACAGGCCGGCGAAGGTGTGGACGGCGAACAGGGTGCTCGTCCAGCGGGGATCGAGCGACATCAGCCAGTCGAAGCTGGCGAGCGAGAAGGTGACGGCGAAGACGACGATGAACCCCGCCGACAGGCGCACCATCCGGCGATGCTGATGGTGCTTGCCATCCTGTGCCTGTCCATCCTGGGCCAGCGAAGCGCGCCGCAAAAGCACCGCGAATACGCTCCACACCCCCAGGAACAGCACCATGCGGACGAGGAAGAACGGCTCGTTGAGATACGCGGCCTTGGCCGCCAGCGCCGGCTCGGTCGCCATGATCCTCGGATAGCCAGGCCGGGTCCACGGATAGAGGGCGTGCCGGCCGAACCAGACGGCGAGCATCGGCAGGGCAGCCACCGGCACCAGCGACATCAGCGCCTCGGGGACGCGGCGCACGGCCGTCCACCAACCCGCGCTCGCCAGATATTTGATGGCGAGGAAGAAGAGCCCGGCCAGGGCCAGCGACAGGAAGTAGTAGCCGTCGACCAGCAGGTCGACCCAGACGCGCGAGGCGTCGAAGCGCAGGCCCAGGGTGATGGCGGCGGCGCCCATCACCACCAGGGCGAGGGCGACGCCGGTGGCAGTCCGGGTCCGTACTGGCGCGGTCTCCAGGCTCTCTGTCTTGGCCGTGATCTCGCTCATTTCCGGGCCACCTCCACGGGCCCTCGCAGCGCCCCCGCCTGCAGCGCCCGCACCCAGGCGACGGCCCTCCAGCGGTCCTCCGGCGCGATCTGCCCCGCGTAGGAGGGCATCATCCCCGAGCCGCGGGTGATGACGTGGAAGATCTGTCCGTCCGGCATGGCGAGCAGGCGCGCGCTGGTGTAGGAGGGCGGGTTGGGGAACTTGGGAATCAGCGGCCCGTCGCCCGCCCCGCGCAGTCCGTGGCAGACGGCGCAGAAGGTCTGGTAGACCGTCTGGCCACGGGCCAGCACCGCCGGGCTTGGCGGGAACGGGTTGCGCAGCTCGCGGCCGGCGCGCACGGCGTCCTCCGCGGTGGCGGCGTAGTGGAAGGGCAGCGGCCCGCCGCGCGCGATGGTGCCGGCCACCGGTGGCTGGAGGGTCTTGCCGTCGCGGGTGACCGGGTTGGGCGCGTAGGCGTCGTAGGGCACGGAGTGGGCCATGTCCGGAATGAACTCGTAGCCGGTCGAGGCCGGATCGCTGCGCGTCGCCCAGGCCGCCAGGGCGGTGAGCAGCAGCAGGGCGACGAGGCGGATTTTCTGGAACGTCTTCATGCCGCGGTCTCCTCGGGGGCCTCGCGGGTCTCGCGGGTCTCGCGGAGGGTGCTGATCTCGCGCGCGCCGGCCGCGCGCAGCAGCTCGCGGGCCTCGCCCTCGCGGCCGTCATCCAGAGCGAGCACCAGCACCAGGGCGTCGTCGGTGATGTCCGGCGCCGCCAGCCGGGGCTCGAAGCGGCGGCCGAGGCCGCTGCGCCAGAAGAAGGCGGCGGCGGTGGCGAGACCGCCCAGCAGGATGGTGAGCTCGAAGCTGATGGGCAGGAAGGCCAGCGCCGAGTTGGCCGGCTTGCCGCCGACGTCGAGCGGCCAGTCCACCACCGCGCACCATACCTGGAGGCCGACGGCGGCGGTCAGTCCCGCGAGGGCCCCGGCCAGGGTCACCCAGGGGAGGCGCGAGCGCGGCGCCGCCAGGGCCTCGTCGAGCCCGTGCACCGCGTAGGGGGTGAAGACGTCGTGCACCCGGAAGCCCCGCTCCCGGACCGTGCGCACGGCGGCGAGCAGCTCCGTCTCGCCGGCGAAGCTCGCCACCAATTGCCCGCTGACAGGCCCGCTCATGACTTCGCCTCCCCGGCCCGCACGCTCTTGACCTCCCACATGGCGATGATCGGCAGCACTTGCACGAACAGCAGGAAGAGGGTGAAGAAGAGGCCGAAGCTGCCGATCAGGATGCCGACCTCCACCCACGTCGGTTTGTACATCGTCCAGCTCGACGGCAGGAAGTCGCGGTGCAGCGAGGTGACGATGATGACGAAGCGCTCGAACCACATGCCGACGTTGACCAGCAGCGAGACCACGAAGAGCACCGGCACCGAGGTCCGCAGCCGCCGCCACCACATGAGCTGCGGCACGAACAGGTTGCAGGTCATCATCGTCCAGTAGGCCCAGGCGTAGGGTCCCAGGGCACGGTTCCAGAACGCCGCCCGCTCGTAGGGGTTGCCGCCGTACCAGGCCAGGAACAGCTCGGTGAGGTAGCAGAAGCCGACCAGCGAGCCGGTGACCAGCAGGATCTTGGCCATGGCCTCCAGATGCCGCAGGGTGATGTAGCGCTCGAGGGCCATCACCCGGCGGGTGAGGATCAAGAGCGTCATCACCATGCCGAAGCCGGAGAAGACGGCGCCGGCCACGAAGTAGGGCGGGAAGAGGGTGGTGTGCCAGCCCGGAATCACCGAGGTGGCAAAGTCCATGCTGACGATCGAGTGCACCGAGACCACCAGCGGTGTGGCGAGCCCGGCGAGGATCAGCGACAGGGTTTCATAGCGCGACCAGGTCCGCCGCGAGCCGTCCCAGCCCAGGCTGAGGAGGGCGTAGAGGCGCTTGCGCCATCCCGCAGGGGTGCGGTCGCGCAGGGTGGCGAGGTCGGGGATCATGCCCACGAACCAGAAGACGAAAGAGATGGTGAAATAGGTGCTGATGGCGACCACGTCCCACAGCAGCGGCGAGCGGAAGTTCACCCACAGCGGGCCGCGCGAGTTGGGGTAGGGGAACACCCAGAAGGCGAACCACGGCCGCCCCATGTGCAGCAGGGGGAAGAGGCCGGCGCACATGACGGCGAAGATCGTCATCCCCTCCGCCGAGCGGCTGATCGAGGTCCGCCACTTTTGACGGAACAGCATCAGGATGGCCGAGATCAGGGTGCCGGCGTGGCCGATGCCGATCCAGAAGACGAAGTTGGTGATGTCGAAGGCCCAGCCCACGCTCTTGTTGAGCCCCCAGGTGCCGATGCCGGTCGCCACCTCGTAGCCGGCGGACACGGCGCCCAGCGTCAGGGCGGCGAGCGCCACCGCGAAGCAGGCCATCCAGCTCTTGCTGGGCCGCGTGGCGAGCGGCCGGCAGACGTCGTCGGTGATCTGCCGCAGGGACGGGTTCCCCTCCACCCAGGGCAGGCGCAATGCGATCGGTTCGGCGGCCATGGTTCCTCCTCAGGCCTTCTCCGGCACGTTGCGGACTCGGGTCAGGTAGCCCACGACCGGCCGGGTGTTCAACTCCTCCAGCACGTGGTAGAAGCGCGGCGAATCCTGTTGCCGCGACACCTCGCTGCCGGCCGCGGCGAGGTCGCCGAAGACGATGGCCTCCGCCGGGCAGGCCTGCTGGCAGGCCGTGCGGATGTCGCCGTCGGCCAGCGGCCGGCCCGCCGCCTCCGCCCGCAGCTTGCCGGCCTGGATGCGCTGCGTGCACAGCGAGCACTTCTCCATCACGCCGCGCGAGCGCACCACCACGTCGGGGTTGAGCACCATCCGCCCCAGGTCGCTGTTCATGGCGTAGTCGAAGCGGTCGTTGTTGGCGTACTGGAACCAGTTGAACCGCCGCACCTTGTAGGGGCAGTTGTTGGCGCAGTAGCGGGTGCCGACGCAGCGGTTGTAGATCTGCTGGTTGATGCCGTCGGAGCTGTGGACGGTGGCCAGAACGGGGCAGACGGTCTCGCACGGGGCATTGCCGCAGTGCTGGCACATCATCGGTTGATAGACCGTCTGCGGATCGTCCGCCGGCCCGTTGTAGTAGCGGTCGATGCGGATCCAGTGCATCTCCCGGCCGCGCCTCACCTCGTCGCGGCCCACCACCGCGACGTTGTTCTCGGCCTGGCAGGCCACTACGCAGGCGCCGCAGCCGAGGCAGGAATTGAGGTCGATGGCCATCCCCCAGTGGTGCCCCTCCTGCGGTCGCTCGGCCCAAAGCGTCTGCAGGTGCGGGTGCTCCTCGTTTCCCGCCGCCGGATTGCGCTGGAAGTCGGCGAGCGTCGCCTCGCGGACGATGGGCCGTCCCTCCATCGAGTGGTGGAGCTGGGTGGCCGCGAGCGCCTGGCGGCGGCCGGTCTTCTCTATATGGAAACCGGCGGTCCAGCCACGGGAGAAGCCGCCGGCCGCGGCGAGCAGGGGGAAGGCGTTGGCGCCCACGCCGTCTCCCACCTTGCCGGCCCGGGTGCGGCCGTAGCCGAGGGCCACGGAGACCGCCTGCTTCGGCTGCCCGGGCTGGACCTGCACCGGCAGCTCCAGCGCCGTTTCGCCGCGGCGGAGGAGGACGACGTCGCCGTCCTCCAAGCCCTGCTCCGCGGCGAGCGCGGGGGCCACGGAGACGTAGTTTCCCCAGGTCACCCGGGTGACGGGGTCGGGCAGCTCCTGGAGCCAGGGGTTGTTGGCGTGGCGGCCGTCGCGCATCCCGATTTTCTCGTACAGGCGGACTTCCAGGCCGCCTTGACCGCCGGCGGCGCGCGCCGCGGCATGATCGGCGAGGATCGCGGCGGCGGCGGCGGCCAGGTCGCCGCGGTCCGCCGGCGGCGGCGCGGCCTGCTTGTCCGTCTCGGCCGGCGGCGTGAAGACGCCGTCCTGGAGCGCGTGGTCCCAGAAGTCGTCAAAGCTGACCCAGCGCTCCTGGCGGGGGAAGACCTCGCTGCGCCAGACCTCGCGCAGATGGCCGAGGTGGCTGAGGGCGTCGGGCGCCTCGCCCATCCAGCGCTGCAGGCTCTCCTCGGCGGCGCGGGTGGCGAAGAGGGGGGCGATGGCCGGCTGCCGCAGCCCGAAGCTGCCGGCCACCGGTTCGGCGTCGCCCCAGGATTCCAGGAAGTGATGGTCCGGCGCCACGGCGTCGGCGTGCCCGGCCGTCTCGTCCAGCCGGTCGGCGAAGGAGACCTTGAGGGGGATCTTGGCGAGCGCGCGGACGAAGCGCCCGGCCTGCGGGTGGTCATAGGCGGGGTTCACTCCCCAGAAGAGGACGCCCTGCACCTCACCCCGCTCCATGGCCTCGATCAGCGCCGTCACCGCGCCGTCGTCCCCCTGCCGCTGCCACGAAGGACGATCGAGATCGATCGTATGCCCGATATTGCCGAGCAGCGAGTTGACCCGGTTGACCGCCACCTGCACTGCCGGATCGTTGACGCCGCAGACCACCAGCGACTCGCCACGATGGCGCCAGAGGTCGTCCGCCACGGTGTCGAGCAGTCGCGGGTCGCACGGCGGCGGCGCCAATTTCGGCAGGGCCGGACCGGGATCGGCCGCCCCGGACCTTGTCGCCAGCCGTCCGGCGAGCGCCAGCGCCACCACCCCCAGCTCCGAGGGGAGCACGGCGACCCGGCGGTCGGCGTTGCTGCCGGTCAGCGACAGCCCGGACTCGAACTGGTAATGCCGAAGGGGCGTCGCGCCTTCGGGCCGCCGGCCGCGGGCATAGGCCCGGGCGAATTCCACCGGCGACAGCCAGGCGCCGAGGAAGTCGGCCTCCAGGCCGACGATCACCCGCGCCCGGTCGAAGCGGAAGCGCGGTACCACGGGCCGGCCGAAAGAGAGGTCGTTGGCGTGCCGCAGGGCGGCCAGCGAGACCGGCTCGTGGACGGCGTGGAGCGCGCCCGGGAAGCGCCGCTGGAAGCCTTCGATCAGCCGCCGGGTCGAGGGGCTGTGGATCGTCTCGGTGACCAGCGCGACGCGGAGGCCGCGGGAGGCAATGGCGTCCAGCCGCGCCGTCACGAAGGCGTCGGTCTCCGCCCACGAGGCCTGCCGGCCGTGCAGCAGCGGCCCCTTCAGGCGCTGGTCGTCGTAGAGCGACAGGACGGTCGCCTGGCCGACGGCGCAGGTGGCGCCGCCGGAGAGCGGGGATTGCGGATTGCCTTCGACCTTGATCGGCCGCCCGTCCCGGGTCTTGACCAGCAGACCGCAGCCCGAGGGGCAGCCGCCGCAGGTGGTGGCGTACCAGCTCTCGACCCCCGGCAGCGTCCCCTCGGGCTGGGCGAGCAGCGGCACGGCCTGGCGCTCCGGGATGCGATTGCAGCCGGTGAGGGCGGCCGCCGCCGCGGCGGTGACGCTGAATCCCATCAGCTTGAGGAAGTCGCGGCGGCTCTCCCCGGCCCCCGCGAAGTCTTCGGGGCCGGGAGGCTCCGGCCGCGGGAGAGGATCTCCCCGCATCTCTTCGATGCTTCGCCAGTACCGTCTCTCCGACATCTTCTCCCCCTTCTCAAACCAGGACGACATCCAGGACGACTCGCAATGGACGCTTCAGTAATGGCACTTCCCGCAGTCCAGCCCGCCGCTGGCGACGTGCCCCGCCGTCCGCGCCACGGCCGAGCGCTGGGACGGCGGCACCACCTCTTCCTGCCGGTGGCAGCCGAGACACCAGCCCATGGTCAGCGGCGACACCTGGCGTACGCGGTCCATGGTCTCCACCGGCCCGTGGCAGCGCTGGCAGGCGACGCCGGCGGTCACGTGCTGGCTGTGGTTGAAGTAGACGAAGTCCGGCAGGTTGTGCACCTTGGTCCAGCGGATGGGCCGCACCTGCGCCACGGCCTCCTTGAGCCTCTCCACCTCGGACGAGGCCACCCGGAGCTGGCCGTGGCAGTTCATGCAGACGCCGGCCGGGGGGATCCCCGCGTGCCGGCTCTTCTCCGCCGCGAAGTGGCAGTAGAGGCAGGGGACGTGGTAGGTCCCGGCGTGCAACCGGTGGGAGAAGGCGATGGGCTGGCTCGGTGCGTAGCCCTGGCTGACGCCCACGCGGCGCAGCGCGCCGGTCAACAGCACGCCGATGACGACGATCATGGCCAGCTCCGCCACCGCCGTCGCCACCCGGCCGGGAGCGCTGGCCGCGAGCGCCGCGGCGAGGCGGCCCAGGCGGACCACCGGCCGGGCCAGGACGTAGACCGCGCCGCTGAAGGGCAGCACCGCCGCGGCGGCGATCCCTGCCAGCAGGTGGAGCTTCACCAGCGGCGGCAGCGCCACGACCAGCGAGACGTCGGGATGGAAGGCCAGCAGCGAGCGGAACCAGGGGAGCAGCGACAGCGCGTACCAGTCCGAGCCCCAGCGGTAGAGCGCCGCCGCCGCCAGGCCCGAGCCGATCGCCAGCGCCCCGAGCGTCAGCAGGAGGGCGTCCGCGACCGCGCCGCGGCGCCAGACGCCGCGGAACCGCACGGCGAGCCCGGCGAAGGTTGCCAGTCCCAGGACGAAGCCGCTGGCCTCCAGGACCAGCAGCCGCGCGGGCACCTGATTCCATAGCATCAGCGGCCGCGGCAGGAGGAAGGCGACGGCGTGCCCCAGGAGCACCAGGCCGAGGCTCCAGCGCCAGAGCGACGGGCCGCCGGAGGACCGCGCATCCCCGGCGCCGGCCGCGCTCAGCGCCGCGCGCCGGGCCGGCGAGGCGAGGCACCGCCAGGCCGTCACGCAGACCAGCAACGCCGCCGTAAGGTACGGCGAAATGCCGAACAGCAGGAAGTCCCGCATGACCCGGGCTCAGTCAGCGTCCCGCGTTGGCGCGACTCTCCTGCGGGTCGAGCCCCCGCGCCGCCGCAAAGTGCGGCGGGTGAACAACAGGGCGAGCGACGAGCCGCCGAGCCCCAGGAAGAGCGGCGTCCCGGCCGCGAGCTCAATGGGCGGCTCGGGGGAGTGGGCGGTCCGATAGAGGAACGCCTTGAGGGCGAACGCCTCCTCGGGCGTCAGCGGCCGGCCGTGGTAGGCCGCCGACATCATGGGGAAGTGCGACTCCACCAGCGCCCGGGTCAGCCCCGTGTCCTGATACTTGAAGTAAACCCGGGTGAGGTCGGAGGCCAGCGTCCCGCTGCGCCAGCGGCCCGCCTCGCCCGCGGCGTGGCAGCCAATGCAGGCCGCTCCGCCCTGCCGCAGCGGCCAGGCGCCGGTGAACAGCGCCAGGCCCCGGGCCACCTCGGCGGGCGTCGCCTTCGACGCGTGCCGGAACTCCCCCTCCGCCCCCCGCGGGCCGCCCGCCTCGATGAAGGCGAGCAGGGAGTCGATCTCGCTATCCGAGAATTCGTGGTCCGGCATCTTCTTCTTGTACTTGGCGAAGAGCGCCGCGGCCGTCTTCTCCCCCTTGCCGACGAGCCCCTGGGAGGAGCGGATGAAGTCGTGGAGCCAGCGCCGGTCGCGGCGCGCCGTCACCCCCTTGAGGTCCGGCCCCACCACCTCTCCCTTGCCGACGCTGTGGCAGCCGGCACACTGCAGAGTGAAGACCGCCGGCGGATCGAAGCCGGCCCAGGCGGGTGGCCCGGCGGCGAGCGAAACGGCGGCGACGGCGGCGAACGCGAGGGCACGCCAGAGGAGAGAGACACACGACGACCTTGAGAACCGCGCACCTGCGGACATGGTCGACCTCCGATTCCGAAACAGCAGAAGACTTCAGCGCTTCCGGCCACCCCCCGTGGCGCACATGCGCCTGGATCCTGGCGGCTTCCTGCAAGGATGCCGGAGGAGTCGTTCAGCATCCCCTATAAGGTCATGGTGTCGCTCGGACCAAAGGGCGAGCCGGCGTCCGGCGCGACACCCCGCCCATCCCTGGAATTTGAAGCGGTGAACCTTGAGTCTTCCGGTCCCGTTGCGTCAGGGGACCGAGAAGTTTCGCCATAGGCTAATGATCGTTTATACTCCTGTCAAGTAGTCGCGGCTTGAAGATGTTTCAGCAAATTCCCTATTTCAAAGGGAGATTCGCCATGGCCGTTCCCAAGGGTTGGACCTGCGCTCTCCTCGCCGCCGCCATCACGGTGGCACTCATCGCCCTGGCTTTTCAGCCCGCCGCCTCGCACGACGAGCTGCCAAACCGCATTCCGCAGGCCGCTCCCTACGTGGCCGCGGAGGCCCAGCACTTCCCGCCGCCCTTCGAGGAGGCGTGGGAGGGGGCCCACAACCCCGGCCGCTGCTCGACGTGCCACGCCAAGATCTTCGCCGAGTGGAACGGCTCGATGATGTCGAGCGCCTGGCGCGATCCGGGGTGGCGGGCCGCCTTCCTCCTCTCCGCCCGCCAGACCTCGACGGCCGGCGACTGCGAGGCGCCTTCGCCGCCGGACGGGACGCGGCGCAGCCACCTCAACCCCTTCGCCGCGGCCGACTGCACCTCGCACTTCGACACCGGCGGCGGCGCCCTGGCCGGTCTCTTCGGCCGCGCCACCACCGCGCGTCCCGGCTCGCTGCTCGACGGCTTCTGCTCGCAGTGCCACATGCCGGCCAACTACGTGGACAACGTCCCCTTGGCCGGCGTCGGTCCGGACCGGCCCTCGGGCCGCGAGCACGGAGCGCTCGACCCGGAGTTCAACCCCACCTCGGACAACGACACGGGCCTCGCCTTCGCCACCGTGGCCTCTCGCTTCCGCAACACCGACGCGGGCCGGCGCGGGGTCTTCTGCGCCGTCTGCCACACCTTTGCCGACACCCGCGAGATGCCCTTCGGCAATGTCCACCAGTCCGGGGTCCCCTACCCGGCCGTGGAGGGGACGCAGAGCCGCTCGCGCCTGCTGGGGCCGGGAAGCCAGGACCGCCCGGCGGTGCCCGACCCGTCCTCGCCCAACCAGGGATACGCCGTGGGCGCCGGCGCCTTCCGCCTGTCGCCGCATGCCATCGGCTTCCCCGAGTTCCTGGGGCCGCTCGCCGCCCATGCCCCGGCCCCGGCGAAAGCACGCGATCCCTACCTGAGCGGCGTCTTCGGCAAGGACGTCCCCTACCAGAAGGCTGAGCCCGCGGGCCACGAGGGGTACTACCAGGCCCTCCACGAGCGCGCCGAGCTGTGCGCCGCCTGCCACGACGTCACCAACCCGCTGACGGTCAAGAACCGCGTCGGCCGCTGGGTGGGCGGCTTCCCCATCGAGCGCACCTACGCCGAGTGGGGCGGCAGCCGCTATGCCGACCGGCCGGGCAACCGCAACTTCGACCCCCGTTTCAAGCGCGACTGCCAGACTTGCCACATGCAGCAGGACTTCGGTCAGGCGGGCACCGCCCACACGCTCTACAAGGATGGTCGGCCGGTGCCGCCGCGCGCTGGCCGCGTCGCCGACGACGGCCCGGAGCGCTCCCCCGCCTTCAGCCACCACTTCATCGGCGGCAACACCTTCGTCCCGCGGCTCGCCGGCGCGGACGTCGACGGCGGCGGCGCCGTCCAGCCCTCTCCCGAGCTGTCGGTCTTCAGCTTCACCTCGGCGGACGAGACGAGTCCCTACCACAACGCCTGGTGGCAGAACGTCACGGCGCGAGGTCCCATCACCCAGCACGCCCGGCTGGCCTGGGACCGCCTGCGCAACGTCCTCGACCTCGCCCTCGCGAGCCCCGCCACCGCCGGCCCGGGCAGCCGGGCGCCGCTGCACATCACCGTCGCCAACAGCGGCAGCGGCCACGACTTCCCCTCCGGCTTTCCCGAGGGTCGGGTCGCCTGGGTGGCGGTGCGCGCCTGGGACCTCGGCAGCGGCCGCGAGCTCGACCTCTACGACGCGCACTGGAAGCGCACCTCGAAGGGGGTCGGCTACCTGACGAGCGACGACATGCCGGATCCCAACTTCCCCCGCTGTCGCCAGTGGAAGCTGCCGGCCGGCTCGCCCGACCCCTATGCCGTGCAGTTCAAGGCCATCGCCTCCCTGGGCGACGGCTGCCCCACCCTCGACCTCGCCTATGCCACGCCGCTCAACCTGGTGGTCAACGGCGACGGCCTGCCGGTGGACAAGGCCGGCCGGGTGATCGACCGCGACAACCCGCGGGGCCTGCCGCAGTACCGCGACCTCGACGGCGACGGCGACCTCTACGACGACGCCTTCCTCTCCGACACCCGTCTGCGGCCCCTTCCCCATCCGGGCGCCACGGTGGTGATCGACCGCTACTCGGTGGTGATCCCGCCGGACGTGCGCGGCCCCGTGGCCGTGGTGACGGCCGTCTACTACCAGTCGTTCGAGGCGGTGGTGGCGAAGAAGCTCCTGGGCAACCTGGCCGACCTCAACATGAACTTCCGGCTCGAGCCCTGCGTCCTGGGCGGCGCCTGCGACGGGCGGACGCCGACCGTCGAGCCCGCCGTGGTGGAGGGGGCGCCGCCGGTGCCCATGGCGGTGCGCAGCCGGGTGATCGACATCGCCGGAGGGGCCGGCGGAACCGTGGACCCGACCCCGCCCGCCGTGCGCACCTATCCCCCCGCCGGCGCGGCCGGCGTCTCTCCGGACGTGGTGGTCAAGGCCTTCTTCTCGGCGCCGGTGAGGGACCTGAGCCCCGCCACCTTCACCCTCACCGATGGCGCGGGAGCCCCGGTGCCCGGCTTCGTGGACCAGATCGGCGACGGCACCTGGGCCTTTTTCCCCCACCAGGTCTTCCTCGCCGCCAACAAGACCTACACCGCCCGGCTCGCGGCCGGGGTCTGCGACCTCCACGGCAACTGCACGCGGCGCGAGGTGGCCTGGACCTTCACGACTGGCGAGACGGCGGGCGAAGGCACGGGCGACACCCGCGTCCCCCTGGGCTTCTCGGTAGCCCCGGCCACCCCGGCCGCCGCCCCGCAGACGGCGCGGGCTACTCCGCCGCCGCCCGCAGCTCCAGCCCCAGGACCAGCACCGTCGGCGAGCCGATCATCCCGTCGAGGGGGTGGAAGGTAAGGTCCCGGCCGACGCCGGCGACGCCGCGCAGGAAGGTGCCGATGCCGCCGCAGAGCCAAGCCCCGGAGACCGGGGCGCTGGCGCGGCCGGCGGCGACGGCGAAGCCGCAGACGGGGAGGGCGAAGCGGTCCGCCGCGAGGTCGAAGCGGCCGGGGCCGGTGACGTCGATGAGGTAGTAGCCCTGGCTCACCGAACCGAGGAGGGAGGCGACGGGGGTGCGGGGCTCGGGCTTGAGGTAGAGGTGGGTGGGGCCGGGCGTGGGGAGGTCGCGCCAGCCCGGGCGGCGGGTGCAGCCCGAGGGCTGGCCGTGGACCGCCCCCTCCTGCCACCAGGCGAGCAGCGGCTGGTGGAAAATCCCCTCCTCGACCAGCACCACCTCACGGGTGGGCACCCCTTCGCCGTCGACCGGCGCCTCGCCGGCGCCGCCGGGGAAGCGGCCGTTGTCGATCAGGGTCACCTTCTCGCTGCCGAAGCGGCCTCGGGCCCCAAGCAGGCGGCTGCCCGGTCCCGGCCCCACCAGCAGCGGGAGGACGCCGGCCAGCAGCCGCACCGCCACCCCGGGGGCGAGGAGGATCTCGCCCGTGTCCCGCTCCGGCGGGGCGCCGGCGGCGGCGACGGCCAGGCGGTCCGCGAGGCGCCGGGCGAGCGCCGTGGGGTGGAAGCGCCGGGGCTCGCGGGCGGCCACGTAGAGGCTCGCCTGGGGGGCCGGTTTTCCGGGACCAGCGCCGGGACCAGCGCCGGGGCCGGCGGCCTCGAGGTACAGGGTGGAGATGCGCTGCCGCGTCCGGCTCCTCACCCCCCGGCTGTTGGCCAGTTCGGCCTCGCTCGAGCCGTCCTCCAGCACGGCCCTGAGCAGCCGCGCCCCCGGCAGCTCGGAGGTCAGGTCCCGGCCCAGGCTCTCGAGGACTTTGAGCCCCTCCCGCTCGCCGATCAGCGGGGTGTCGAAATCCGACGGCTCGTTCCACGGCGGGACGGTCTCCGGCTCAGGGAGCTCCAGAGCGTGGCCGGGGGCGGGCTCGGGCCAGGGGCCGGCCGGCGCCGGGTCCCCCGTGGCGGCGGCGAAGAAGGAGCCCCGGCGGTTGCCGGCGCGCACCGCCCAGGCGCGCTCCTGGCTGGTGGCGGAGGTCTCGGTGACCGGCGTCCGCTCCAGGCGCCGGGAGCGGCCGCGCTTGACGTAGACCTCGGCGTCCGTCAAGTGGCGCTTCAAGAGCGCGCGCAGGATCTCGTCCAGCGGGATCTCAGCGGAGGGGCTCAAGGCGTCACCTCCACCCCTTCCAGGCGCAGCGCCGGGGCCGTGGCCCACACCGGCAGCTTCTGCCCGCCCTTGGCGCACCAGCCGGCGCCGGCCGGGCGCGACGCGTTGCCCACCGCCGTGACCCGCGTCAGCAGGTCCGACACCCGTCCCCGCAGCGCGCAGGGTCCCACGGCTTCATGGAGGCCCCCCCGCCGGAAGCGCCGGCCATGGGGGAGGTGGAGGACGAACTCCCCCGACAGGGGATCGAGACGGCCGCGGCTGGCCTCGGTGAAGTAGAGCCCCTCCTCCGCGCCGGCGAGCAGGTCGTCCGGCGCGGTCTCGCCAGCCAGGACCTCCAGGTGGCTGGAGCGGGGGCCCGGCGGCAGGTGGCGCGTCCCCCGCCGCCCCGCCCCCGGCAGCAGCACCGGCGACGTCCGCGCCCAGAGGGCGTCGGCCAGCGGCTGCTCGACCACGCCGCCGCGCAGCAGCCAGCGGCGGACGACGGAGGCGCCCTCGTCGTCCGTCGACCGCCGCACCCCTGCGGGCGCCGCCGCCGGATCGTCCAGCACGTCCAGACAGGCCGCCGCCATGGCGACTCCCACCGCCGCCTCCGGGTTCCCCCCCTGGGCCAGGGTGTCGGCCTCCAGGGCGTGGGCCACGGCCTCGTGGAGGAGCACGGCCACCGCCGCCGGCCCCAGCACGGCGGCGCCGCGCACAGGCGCTGGCGGCTGGGCCTGGCGGGTGCGGAACAGGGCGACGACGGCGGCGGCGACCTCCTCGGCAGCACCGCCGTCGAGCCGCGGCAGGAGAGCGCCGTAGCGCCCCCAGGACGACTCGGCCGTCAGGCTGTAGAAGGTCTCCCGCTCAGCCTCCCCGATCAGGCGCGGGCCCACCACCTGGATCCAGCGGCGATGGCGGCGCACGGCGACGCGCAGGGGGAACCCCACGTGATGGGCCCGCACCGCCCGCGACAGGGCGCCGGGAAAGTCCAGCAGCTCGGGGGCCGTCACCGGCTCAGGGGGCGCGACCTCCAGCGCCGGCTCGGGATAGGTGGCGGCGGAGAAGGCGCGCGCCACCTGGCGCAGGGACTCGGCGAAGGCCTTCGGCTCGACGGCGTCCCGCGACGCGAGCCAGGTGCGTCCGTCGCGCACCAGCCGCACGGCGAACCCCTCTTCCCGCCACACCCGCAGGCTCCCCGGATCGCCCTCGGGCGCGACCTCCACCTCCTCGCGCCGCTCGAAGAAGGCGTCCACCACGTCCTCGGGCTGCTCGGCGATCTGGGAGAGGGAACGGGCGACGGCGGCGGTATCGAGACGGTCGAACGGCATGGGAGGCGGATTGTACTCCGCGCCCCCCGGCCAAGACCCTCATCACCCCGGCCCTCTTCTCCCAGCCTCCCCCCCGTCCGCCGGGAGAAGAGGGAGTGGTTAGTCTGAAAGAAAGACAAGAAGA
>Ga0136846_1232536_pt1 | contig 17381 bp, 17 predicted proteins | sample HopSoiMetagenom2_FD_96841 | JGI IMG/M metagenome (GOLD analysis project Ga0136846, IMG submission 96841) | Grasslands soil microbial communities from Hopland, California, USA - 2 Assembly 2016 (version 4) | ecosystem: Environmental > Terrestrial > Soil > Grasslands | place: USA: Hopland...
AAAACAGCCAATGGGACTGCCTTTTTCCGAATGGGCCGACATATTCAGCCAAGCAATACCCACCTATTGCCGCAAACAAAAAGACCGTCGAGGCGGCCGGTTCTCCTTTACATTTCCAATAGCTTTTCAAGGCAAGTGGATCAACTTATTCGTTCAACATTCCGATTAGGTGGAGAGCAATCATGGATGGCAACGCACTTGAGGATTTTCGAAATTTTCCTGGAATCAATGAAGCGTGGGAGCTAATCAAGACTGGCGTCGTCGTCATCCGCGAACAGTTGTATCGTCTTGAGCTTTGGCATTCCTACTCGAATCCAGACATTCCCTATTACGTATCCGTGTACGTCCAGGACGACGGGATTTGGAAGAAGATGCCCGATCCGATTTTTCCCATCGGTCTGGATGCAGACCAAACTATGCGGGAGGCGATGGCATTCCTCTCCGAGCGTCTCGCAGCCTAGCCTCACCTGATCGGAGCGCCGGACTTTTTGCCTAAGCACTTCATCACGTAAAATCGCGGCAATTAACAGTCTCTAGCTGCAACGATTCTCTTGGTGAGAATATCCGCCGCGCCGGTCGCAATTTCGAACAGAACAGCAGGCACGCCCGCATCTCTGCTTAGGCGGAATTCGTAACAAATGGTCCTAGACCCAGTTCTTTCGCGTGGCTATGTGTCACGTTGACGGACGATGGTGTCAACAGTGCTGATCCTGGACGACGACATCGACATTCGGGCAATCCTCGCATCTGCCTGTTTCGAGCTGGGTTTTCTGTGCTCGAAGCCGATTCCGCCCTGCAGCCGATGTTGCGGCTCAACGATATTCCACTTCTCGATATAGTTGTCGCCGATTTCAATCTTCCCGACGGACGCGATCTCGTGCCCAACCTGATGAAGCTGCGTCCAAGCCTGCCGGTCATTGTGCTCTCCGGTGACCCTTCAGCGCTATCACTGCCCTGCCAGGCAGACGCTGTTCTGGGAAAACCGATCTCGGTTAAAGTGTTAGTCGGAGAGCTTCGTCGGTTGCTAAAGGCAGCATAATCATAGTCGTGCGCCAACAACGATCATCACCAGTTCACAAGTTTTGGAGTGATTGATCTGAGGGTGATCTCTGATATCCTTCCTGCATGAAGGTGCTGTTTTCGATCCTTCTGGTCTCCTTTGTCGTATTGGCGGGCAGCATCGCCGCGGTCTTGCTGCTGATCCGGCGGCACCGCATGCGCGTCTCCGATGCCGCGCTACGGCGGGAATTGGAGCAGATCGAGCGCGAACAGCGCAGCTTGGACCGGGATCGATCCTGAGGCGGAGATTCATGGCAGAGGTGCTTTTAGATCGGAGAAACCACCGGGTTGGTCCTTTGGCACACCCACGCATGGCGGACGCTGCGATTGTTGTAGGGGCGAGCTTGTTGATGGCGGCATGCGCACACATATCAATCCCGCTATGGTTCACTCCTGTGCCGATCACCCTGCAGACGTTCGGCGTCATGTGTCTTGCGCTCTCGCTCGGTGGCTGGCGGGCTTCAGCCGCCCTCCTGCTCTATGTTTTAGAAGGAGTTTGTGGTTTACCTGTTTTCAGTCCTCATGGTCCGGGTGGAATCGCGCAACTGTTGGGTCCGACTGGCGGATATCTGATGGCGTACCCTGTCGCTGCGCTCTGCGGCGGCGTGCTCGCCGAAAAAGTTTTCAAAGGTTCCCCCTTACTGCGCCTCTCGGTGGGAGCCGTGGTTTGTGAGTTTGTAATCTTCGCTGCTGGAGCACTTTGGCTCTTGCTGCTCAGCCACCAGGCCGCCGGGACGATCCTTGCCTCAGCCGTGCTCCCGTTCCTTCCTGGAGAAATCCTGAAAGGCATCGCTGCTATCGCTGCCGCGCTGGGAACCCGGCGTATTCTGTCGTAACAATCTGGTCAGATTTTCATGCTCTGCGCGTACACTCATTAGCTATGGCCAGCACCGTTTCGTCTATTTCCTCTGCTTCCCCTTCGGCCTCAACACAGGTTCGCGAAATCAGCGTGGCCCACAGTCCGGATTCAGATGACGCTTTCATGTTCTATGGCCTTGCCACAAATAAGGTCCGTGTCCCCGGCTTAAGGTTTACGCATACCCTTTCCGACATCGAAACCTTGAATCGCAAGGCTCTCGAGGGGTTCTACGATCTGACGGCAATCTCGTTTCATGCGTACCCATACATGCAGCACCACTATGCGCTGCTGCCCAACGGCGGAAGTGTGGGTGAAGGCTACGGGCCTATGATCGTGGCCAACCGGGAGTACTCCGTCGAGCAGATCAAGACCAAGAAAATCGCGGTACCGGGCACTCTCACCACTGCCTATCTCGTGCTCAAGCTCTTCGCGCCTGAGATCGAGACCGAGGTTGTGCCTTTCGATCACATTATTCCGCAGATCCTCCAAGGAAGATATGACGCCGGATTAATCATTCACGAGGGCCAGCTCACATACGGAAAATCTGGACTGAAGCGCATCGTCGATTTCGGGAAGTGGTGGCGCGAGGAAACCGGGTTGCCCCTGCCGCTCGGCGGCAACGCGATTAAACGCGAGCTCGGATCAGAACTAATGCACGAAGTTTCAGCCGCGCTGAAGGAGAGCATTCAATACGCTCTCGACCATCGCGAGGAGGCCCTCGACTACGCCTTGCAGTTTGCGCGGGACCTCGACCGTCAGCTGGCGGGCCGGTTCGTCAGCATGTACGTAAACGAGCGCACGCTGGATTATGGCGCTGAAGGTCGCCACGCCATCACTCGCCTTCTCCAGATGGGCTATGACAAGGGCATCATCACGCAACGCCCGCAGGTCGACTTCGTCGACTAAGTATCGGCGTCAGTGGCACGGAGAAAATCGCGAGAAGAATGACGATTTCCGTGATTCCGGCAGCCCTCTGCCGGGGGCTCTTTGCTGAATACCGAAGCGCAATAGTAGGGCCGGTGCTGTGCAGTCTTGGAAAGCGAGGTGCCGTCTGGGCCGTCTCAAGGCGGCAATCTGATTGAAAAGGGCCGCTGTGGGTGGCGCCTTTGCGTTCAGCTGTATCGCAGCCACAAGGCCTATGCACCGCCGCTGGTCACGTCGCTAAGCTCGAGCGCATCCGGTATTTCGGTACTTTGGAGGTCCTGCCGTCGTTCCACCGCATCTTCGGGCGGCAGTTTACAGCTTTCTCAATCTTCCATAAGCCACAAGCCTCGCTACATATAAGAAGTCCGCGCCTAGGAAGTACAGCAACGCAATCGCGAGCAGATCTGCCAGTAGCATGCGTGGGCTCCGTACGACCGAGGCAACAGCGAATGACAAAAGCAGCGAAACGATCAACCATGCTGCCCCTATGACGGTGCTCACAATCGATATTTCGAGTAATTCATCGCGGCAACACCGAACGAACTTCACGGTATCAGCTACGCAGGAATGCCACTGATCAGCACCGAATAATGGCGCGAGCGACAACAACCAGTTCAACGTGAACCCAACACCCCCGACGAGGAGCAGAGCCACAAGAGAAATAGCAGCAATCAGTCCAAAATTGGGAAGAGCGTTCCGGCTGAGAGTCGAAGCGATAAAGGCAGCCACGGTTGCGGTAAGCAAGCAGGTAACGGCGCACGCAATCGTCACCAGTACCCGCGACAGGCTGCTGGCAAAAGAGGTGCGCAGGCCTGCGTTTCTTCCGTGCATGAGGGCAGGGCGCGCGAGCGTGGCATTCCGGCCAAGAGCGCTGAGGATGACCCAGAAGATGATGAGGATAACCCCCGCTACTAAGACGACACGCAACAGTGCCGCTCCGAATGCAGGCAGAGTGGCACCAATTTGCCGACCGAGCTGTAGTGGATTTACCGTCGTGAGCGTGTCCAACCCGCGTGGATCGAGCTTGATCTTGTCCAGAATCCGGAATATCGAGGGTCCGAAGAGAAGAACCGCGATAACTCCGAAGGTCCAGCGCCATCCGATTTCGATGAGCAGCAGCGCAGGGTCGCGAAAGACCTCGCGAATACCCTCAGTGAGGGTGTTGCGAGACATCCTCAGCGAACCACGATATTCACAAGCTTGTCGGGCACAACGATTACCTTCAGCGGCTCTTTACCTTCGAGCAGCAAGCGGATCTTGTCATCGGCAGACGCGCGCTCGCGCACTTCTTCATCTCCCAATCCGGCAGGCACGATGATGCGTGAACGATTTTTTCCGTTGACCTGAATGGGAATCTCAATCTGCTCTTCGCGCGCCAACTCGGGATCGAAGTTGGGCCACGTCTCGCGGAGCAACTCCGAAGATTCACCGAGAACCTCCCACATTTCATTCGCGAGGTACGGCGCGAATGGGGCCAACATGAGTACCAACATGCGGAGCGTTGACACAATCTGCTGAGCTGGAACAGCTCCTGAAGCAACGTGCGCCTCGGCAGCAGTGATTGCATTCACAAGCTCCATGATGGCAGCAATAGAAGTATTAAAGTGCCAGCGTCCTTCGAAGTCGCTGGAAACGCGGCGTACCGTCTGATGAAGTTTACGTTCCAGGTCGCGCGCTGCAGGTGAAACGCGTGGCGCAGCTGATCGAACAACTCGTCCCGCTGCGCTGGAGCGAGCTTTGTCAGAGAGAACCGTGTGTCTCATGACGAGACGATACACCTTCGCCAAAAAGCGGCTCACCCCTTCAACCCCGTTTTCTTGCCATTCCAGATCACGATCGGGCGGAGCTGCGAACAAGGCATATACCCGCGTGCTGTCGGCGCCGTAGCGACCCACCATATCGTCGGGTGATACCACGTTTCCTTTGTTCTTTGACATCTTGGCGCCGTTCTTGATCACCATGCCCTGAGTAAACAGGCGCTCCACAGGTTCGGAATTCTTCAACAACCCCAAATCGCGCATGGCCTTCGTCCAAAATCGGGAATAGATCAGGTGCAGAATGGCGTGCTCAACTCCCCCAATGTACTGATCAATCGGGAACCAATAGTCAACCGCCGCCGTGTCGACTGGTGCTGTCGAAAGCTTGGCATTGGTATAGCGATAGAAATACCAGGAGGAATCGACGAACGTGTCCATCGTGTCGGTTTCTCTCCGCGCCCGCCCCTTACATTTGGGGCACTTCGCATTGACGAACTCAGGCAGGTTCGCGAGAGGCGAACCACCCTGCAGCGTGATCTCCACATGCTCAGGCAAAATCACCGGGAGATCCTTTTCCGGCACTGGAACGATGCCACACTTCTCGCAATACAGGACAGGAATTGGAGTGCCCCAATACCGCTGACGTGAGATGCCCCAATCGCGCAAACGATAGGTCACCGTCCTTTTGCCGAATCCTTTTTCGTCGGCAGAGTGCGTCATGCGCTGAATCGCTTCCTGATTACCCAACCCGCTGAACTCGCCCGAATTGATCAGCAGACTGTCCAACGCCGTGTACGGCAACGTGGGTTCCTGCTGTTCGCCCTGCTCATGGCGTCGAGGCAGTATGACGATCCGGATCTCAATGTCGTACTTCTTGGCAAATTCGTAGTCGCGTTCGTCATGTGCGGGCACAGACATGATCGCCCCGGTGCCGTACTCCATGACTATGTAGTTCGCGATCCAAATCGGGATTCTCTCCTGGTTAAACGGATTAATCGCGTAGCTCCCCGTAAAGAAGCCGCGCTTCTCGGCTTCACCCAGCGACCCAGCTTCGCGGGCGCTCCGCTGTTCTTGCACCAGTTCATCGAGGCGGCTGAGGAGATCGGGATCATTGCCCACCAGCTTCGAGACGAGCGGGTGCTCAGGAGCGAGCTGAATCGAGGTCGCGCCAAAAATCGTGTCGATGCGCGTGGTGAACACCGTGATCTTCTCGTCAGAATCTGCAACCTTAAAATCGATCTGCGCGCCTTCGCTGCGGCCGATCCAGTTGCGCTGCATGGTGCGCACCTTCTCCGGCCAACCTTCCAGTTTGTCCAGATCGCGCAGCAACTCTTCCGCATACTGGGTCGTACGCAAGAACCATTGCTCAAGATCGCGCTGCTCGACTTTGGTTTCCTCATGTCGCCAGCAGCAGCCATCGACGACCTGTTCATTGGCGAGCACAGTCGCGCATTCCGGACACCAGTTGACCTTGCTCTTGCGCCGATACGCCAAGCCGCGCTCGTAAAACTTCAAAAAAAACCACTGGTTCCAGCGGTAATAATCGGGCAGACAGGTGGTGACCTCGGTGCTCCAGTCGTAAGAGAACGCGAGACGCTTCATCTGCCGCTTCATATTGGCAATGTTATTCAGCGTCCACTCGCGCGGGGGAGTGTTGTTCTTAAGAGCCGCGTTTTCTGCGGGTAGGCCGAAGGCATCCCATCCCATCGGATGGAGAACGTTGTAGCCTTTCATCCACATGTAGCGTGCAAGGGCATCGCCGATCGAGTAGTTGCGCACGTGCCCCATGTGCAGCGCGCCTGAGGGGTACGGCAGCATCTCAAGCACGTAATATTTCTTACGCGCTGAAGCGGCGGGGTCCGCGCGGTAGAGCTCCGGCTGTTGCTGCCAGCGCTCGTACCATTTCTGCTCGATGCGCTGAGGCTCGTAGCGCTGCTCGCGCGGCTGCTCGGTCGCGTTTAAGACGTCAGTTTTCTCCTGGTTCGGCATCGGGATACTTGATTTTACGTGTTTTGCCGCTGCGAGCGAAGCGTCGTCGCAGAACACCAGATTGAGTCGGGTCCTTTTACAGCACCTTCAATCGCGAACCAATGCCTTTAATGCGTCCACGTTCTTCTGGTCATCGCCAGGCGCGTCTATGGGAGTCTCCGCAATGAAAGCGGCGTGAGCGGTGCGGGGATCGTTCAGCAAACGGCGAAATGGCTCCAATCCAATATTGCCTTCGCCGATGTGCTGGTGGCGATCGAGCCTGGAGGCACGCGCGGCTTTGGCATCGTTGCAATGCCACACTGGAATGTTCTTTAGCCCGACTGTGTTCTCGAGATATTTCATCGTGTACTCATAGCCGTCCGGTGAAACGATGTCGTAGCCTGCGACGTGGGTGTGGCACGTGTCGATGCAAGCGGCCACTGGAACGACTGGACGCAAACGGTCCAACAGTTCCGTTACTTGCTCGAAAGAACTGCCCAACGAGTACTCCGCACCGGCAGCATTTTCGATCAGCACCTTGAAACCACAACCCTCAAGATCCAGTCCTTCCGTGGCTTTGCCGATGGAATCGGCCGCTCGCTTGAGTCCCTCTTCCCTTCTAAGTCCGCGATAAGATCCGGCATGGAGCACGAGGTATTGAGCTCCCAATGCAAGTCCGCGTTCCACTTCGGCGCGGAATGCCTGGATCGATTTCTCGAGAAATTCCTGGGTCGAACTCGCCAAGTTGACCAAGTAGCTAGTGTGAATCACCAAAGGTGCGATGCCGTATTTCTCTTTCAGCCGTATCATCTCGTCGCATTGCGCTTTGGCGAGCTGGTAGGGTTTCCACATTCGTGGCGAGGAAGAAAAGATTTGGAAGGTGTTGCACCCTAACCTGTACGCGCGCTCTGCGGCAGCTTCGACTCCACCTGAAGTAGACGTGTGAATGCCGATGCGGCGCGGAGTCAGCTTGGGCTGGCCCGCGGGCGGCGGCCGTTTAAGGATATCCTTGGCTTCCCGCTCCCATTTAGTCGCCACAGCCCGAGCATAGCAGCCCTAAACCGCTGGTTTTCGGTTAGCCCTGCTACCCAAAATTGCGGCGTGTATCCACAATTCAGTACACTGAAAAAACTTCTCAGGAGACTTCCAAATGCTGGTAGTAATGCAGTCCCATGCGACTGAAGAGCAGGTGCGTGAGGTTTGCCGCAAGATCGAATCTCTGGGCCTGCGGGCTCATCCGATTGCCGGCGCGCAACGCACCGCAATCGGCATTACAGGCAATGAGGGGTCGCTGGAAGCCGGTGGCCTGGAAGAAATGGCAGGGGTGGGTGAGGTCATCCGCGTCAGTAAGCCCTACAAGCTAGTCAGTCGCGATCTCAAGCCCGACAACAGTGTCATTCGTTTTCCCAACAGCCATGTCACTATCGGCGGCAAAGACATCGTAGTCATGGCCGGCCCGTGTTCGATTGAGTCGCGGGAGCAAGCGTTAACCATCGCCCAAAACGTTGCAAACGCAGGCGCGCATTTCCTGCGCGGCGGCGCCTACAAGCCGCGAACCTCGCCCTATTCTTTCCAGGGACTTGGAGAAGAGGGTTTGAAGCTTATGGCCGAAGCGCGCGAGCGCTTTGGTCTGCTGATCGTCACCGAAGCAGTCGATAACGAATCATTGGATCTCGTCGAAAAATACGCCGACCTCATTCAAATCGGGGCAAGGAATATGCAGAACTTCTCGTTGCTCAAACGCGCTGGTCGAGCTCGTAAACCGGTGCTGCTCAAGCGAGGAATGTCGGCAACTCTCGAAGAGTTTTTGATGGCGGCTGAATATGTTATGAGCGAAGGCAATTACAACGTCGTGCTGTGTGAACGCGGAGTTCGAACGTTCGCCGATCATACCCGCAATACACTCGATTTGAGCCTCGTGCCTGCCGTGCAGCGGCTTAGCCATTTGCCCATACTTGTGGATCCAAGCCACGGAACCGGTAAACGCAATAAAGTCCTGCCAATGGGACGCGCATCGGTTGCGGTTGGCGCCGACGGATTGATGGTGGAAGTCCATCACGATCCAGATCATGCCCTCAGCGATGGACCGCAATCGATTACGCCGGATCAGTTTGAAGTCTTGATGTCTGAAGTAAAGCAGATCGCCGCCGTACTGCACCGGGGAGTTGTCGCTCCCGCTTGTGAACCCGCGGCGGCAGTGCACGTTCCGTCTCGTGCAGTAGCGCGGTCGTAAGTCTTAGCTGGTACACTTCCGCTTCGTCACTCGCCACCACACGTGCGCTTCAGTTCAACAACAATTTGCGTTTTACCGATCGGAGTGATTGTGGCCTTCGCTGCGGGCTGCACGCAAAAGCTTCCAAACTACCCGCCGGCTTACCGAGAGTATGCATATGTGACGAACGGCAAGAGCAATACAGTTTCCGTTTTGGACATGAGGAATTACAAAGCGATTGCAACCATTGCGGTAGGAATCAACCCGACGGGCGTAACTGCCAATTCGCAGAAGAACGAAATATACGTCGTAAATGCAGGATCCAACTCTCTTAGCGTGATCGATGCCGAGCAAAACAAGGTGGTCGCAACCATTGGCTTGGAACAAAACCCATATTTCGTCGACGTATCTCCGGATGGAACGCGTGCGTATGTCGGAAATGCTAAATCAAATAGCGTATCGGTCCTCGATCTTGGCGGCCGGCGAGTACTGAAGAACGTCGCTGTTGGGCGATCGCCTGGGATCGTACGCGTATCAAGTGATGGAAAGACGGTGCTCGCAGTGGAGCGGCTGGGCAACTCAGTCTCCGTCTTAGACGCGCAGATGAATGTGCGCTCTTCAGTTCCGGTTTGCCTGGAACCTACTTATGCAGAGATTCTGCCCGATTCAGAAAAGGCATTCGTGACCTGTAGCGGATCCGCGCAGATAGCGGTGATCGCCTTGAATGCGTCAAGTGGTAACGACAAGCCGCAAACAACGCGCGCCGAATCCGGCCTGAGACTCACTCGCAAGACTGAAGCTCGAGCTGGTAGAGACCCGCGTACCTTCGGACCCGATCGTCTGTTGGCGCTGCTCGATGTTGGAGCCACGCCAGTGCACCTGGCGTTGAAACCTGACGGTGGGGAAGTCTTCGTCACAAACTTCGACGCCAACACAATCTCAGAAGTAGTGACGAATACTAATGAGGTTGCTGCAACTCATCTCATCGGAGCTGGCCCTGTTCGTGGCGTCATCAGCGCGGATAATTCAACGCTCTATGTCAGCAACTTCAATTCGGACACAATAGGTGTTTACAGCATCGACGATGGGAAGCTTGTTGAGACTGTTCACGTAGGCAGTCGCCCGGACGCTTTGGCGCTCTCGCCCAACCAGAATTTTTTGTTTGTCGCCGATACTGCTGCGGGAGATGTGAGCGTGGTGCGCACTGCGGCTCGGCAAGGCGCGGTCCTCCTAACAATCATTCCTGTTGGGCAGCAACCAAATGCGATCGCCGTGAAAGCTTTCATCCTGCGGAAGCCACCAACTGTCTAATCTCCTGGCGTAACCATCAGCAGCTAAAATCGAGCGGGAGCTTGAGATCGTCGGCGTGGAACAGAGGTGGTGAGCGCGGCAGGATTCGAACCTGCGACCCACGCCTTAAAAGGGCGTTGCTCTACCAACTGAGCTACGCGCCCACTGATTCCAATCTACCATGCATTCAGTCGATTAAGTCGGCGCAGGCACTGGCGGAAACAGCGTTGTTCGGCATGGACGCACCTTGCCAACCGTGATCTGAGTTGTCTTCGGGATCTTACAGAATTTAGACGGCCGGGTGATGCTCTGTAGTGCGGCGGGGTTCTCGCGACCGCCATCTGCAGTCGCGAGACTAACTTCACGAAAGTCCTACTGAATTGTTGCGTCGCTTACCGTGGCCGACTGAGCAGCGTTCCAGTGAACGACGCCGCTTTGATCCGTGAAAAAGCTCCGCTGGCCACTATTTCCCCGAGCTGCCGGCTCCGCATTCAGAGTGAAGCCAACGTTCAAGATCCCATTGGGGATCGGTGTGTAGATGTAGTAGTAGCCACTTTTCGCCGTCGCAGCAGTTGAAGCGTCCGCCATAATATTGTCGAGTTGGCAGGAGCTGTCCAACGACGGCGGATTGCAACCTTTGCTGCTGCCGAGATCCTTCAAAGTAGCGGAATAACCAAGAGCCCCGGGATTGCTCCATCCTTGGGCGAAGTAAGCCGCCTCGGCCGTAAAGATGGTACGCATCCCGGCCACAGCCGACGCCTCATTCGCCGCCATCTTAGCCCGCTGCAGATTAGGAATGGCGATGGCTGCGATAATCAGGATGATCGCAACGACGATCAACAGCTCAATTAACGAGAATCCTTTTTGTCTTCGCATGCTGCTGATTCCTCTTCGACGACCATCTGGAAGTCGCACCAGTGTGTACGCATCTCGTGTGCCAATCACGTCACTTCGGGCCTCCGGCTCCCAGACTGCAAGCCGGCACATCTATCCCTTCTATAATCATCTACTTACAAGCACAGCTCTGAACCGCCTTAAGGTCCGCGCCCAATTATCAAGGGCCAGGGCGGATTGCCCTGACACTTTTTGTCATATTCGAAAACCGGATTTGTCACTGTAGGAGATCTCGGGATCTGGACCTCAGCTCAGCAGTTGTAATCGCCCGGGCTGGCGGTCCTGAAGTACTGGAGCTTCGGAAACTCGCAAAACCTGTGCCGGAATCTGCTGGCGTCCTCGTAATCTGCGGCTTTCTGCGCTAAACCGCGCCCGACTTGCTGCAGCGCCGCGGTCATTATCCGCCCCTCAGGTGCATCTGGGCGGATCTGTCGTTTCTTTGGAATAGATCAAAAACATGTACATCTCAACACTCAAACTCCTTTTTTGAATTGCACTGCTTTGGACGGCTTGCCGTATCAGACTTCGTAATTCGCCATTTAGCTGTTGCTCCTTTGACCGGTGACCCGTTTCAACGTGCTGTACCCCGTTTCAACTCTTAATTTCCTGCTACCCCGACTTCCAGCCGAGCGCAAGCAAAAAACAATTGCATCTGGTGAGGGACTCTTTTTGCTTCGCAGCATGATGAGTTCATGGTATGTTTGTCGGCGATGTTCGCTTTATCTTCTCCAACTCTGTACCGTCGCTGGTACGACGATTCGCCTGTGAAGAATCAAGAGAAATCGTGAATTCCCGAAAAGAAAATCCCCGGCGCTGGATCAGATGATGAGACGGATCAGAAGGGGGAGGTGACGGTCGGAGCGAGCAACGGATCGCAACGAGCAGAATTCATTGCTTATTCACTGTTATTCACTGTTCCTGAAGCTGCAGCAAAACAGTGTGATTCCTGCAAGCCATTGTGGGAACCGAAGTTGCGCGAAATCATCCGTCGATCGCACCAGCCAATCCAGAAAATTCACTGTTAATTTCACTGTTCCTGCGAAAGCGGCTACGAGAACGACGCACGATAGAGCCGGATTCGAAAGGGCTGCGATAACTTTTCCTGGGCAGCTTGGTACAGCAGCATGCTGCGTCACTATTTTGATAGTTCGATACACGCGAACCGATCAGGTGGTAAGCGGCGCCGATAGCGCGTGACTTTGGCCAGACAAAGGCAAAATAACAGCATTGTGCCCAGCGACAGCGTACCCCACACAAGTAATGCGCGAAGGATCTGACTGGTCACTTCAGCCGTGTCGCGCATTTGCCACAGGGTGTGGCAGAACATCAGGCAACAGACGATGAAAGCCAGGGCGCAGAGCACCGACGGAGTTCTCGTGTTGAGGAAGCGCTTTAACACTACCGCTATTCTGATGTGAAGTAGTCCACCGCGACCGGTGATTCAAAAAGTGAGTAGTCGCGCGTGACGACTGTGATTCCGGTATCGGTCACGAAGTAGTTGCGCCGATCTTCTTCAGCGTCGTAGCCGATCACACTACCCTCGGGAATATGGACATCGCGGTCAACAATGGCTCGGCGGATGCGGCAATGACGGCCGATATTTACATGGGAAAAGATGATGCATGATTCCACTTCCGCGTACGAGTTCACGCGCACGTCGGGCGACATCACGCTCTTCCGTACCGTAGCTCCTGAGATGATGCAGCCCGATGAGACTACGGAATCCACCGCCATCCCAGTACGCCCGGGCTCGCTGAAGACGAATTTTGCCGGGGGGTACTGTCGCTGGTGCGTGCGGATTGGCCATGCTTTGTCGTAGAGATTGAAGACCGGAGACACAGCGACGCAGTCCATATTCGCGTCGAAGTACGCATCGAGCGTTCCAACGTCGCGCCAGTAGAGAGCCTCTTTTTTGTTTTCGTCGATGAAATTGAACGCGTAGACACGGTATTCGTCCAGAAGTTTAGGCAGAATGTCATGCCCGAAATCGTGTGATGAGTCGGGGTCCTCAGCATCTTTCAGCAGGGCCGGGAGCAAGACATCGGTATTGAAGAGATAGACGCCCATTGATCCAGAGCACATATTGGGATTGAATGGGGAGCGCAGCTGTGTGGATTTGGGCTTCTCTTCAAAGCCGACGACCCGGCTCTCGCGGTCGATATCCACTACGCCAAATCGGGAAGACTCGGAAGGATCAATCAAGATGGTTGCTAGCGTCACGTCCGCTCCGGCCTCGAGGTGCTGTCGCATCATGAGGTCGTAATTCATCTTGTAGATGTGATCGCCGGAGAGGACGAGCACATACTTGGGCTGCTCGCTACCGATGGAATAGATGTTCTGGTACACCGCATCTGCAGTGCCCATATACCAGTTCTCGCTGACACGCTTCATCGGTGGCAGGATCTCAATAAACTCGCCCAGTTCGCTGGCCACAATCGTGCCCCAGCCTTCACGGATGTGGCGGTTGAGCGAGAGCGCCTTATATTGCGTAAGAATGTAGACCTTGCGCAGGTCGGAGTTGATGCAGTTCGAGAGCGTGATGTCGATGATGCGATAGTTCCCGCCGAAGGTCACAGCGGGTTTGGCCCGATCTCTTGTGAGAGGGAATAGGCGCTCGCCCGCGCCTCCGGCCAGCAAGACTCCGAGTGTGTCCTTCATGCTCTGCTAACTGCGTTACGAATGCTAAAGTGTTTGCACAGATGGGGTCAGAAGACGACCCGGAACAGACGATGATAACAGGTCAAGGCGGAAGCCGGAGCGGCTGCGCAGGCTCGTTGCAGTGACATTCAAGCGGCGCGATCTTTTACATCCTTGGATTGGGATTCACTCAAGCTGATGCGCAGCGATTTCAGGAAACGGAGGTCCTGAGCGTTCACCTTCAGCTCTGGAGCGACGCTGGAAGCTTTGTTTCCACGCACCAGTTCGGGCTTCGATTCCTCTTCCTCGTGGCGGTTGAAGCCGACCGTGGCCTCGAGCACCAGAAAAACGTCGTAACCTTCACCTTTGATCTTGCCAATCACCGCGGCGATAGGCTCGGCCTCAGAGAGGGACTCATTAATGGCCTCGCTGAGTTCTTTCATAAGTTGTTTAAGCCGCTGGTTCACGACTTTCACTCCCTGCCTGACTGCAGTTCGCCAGCCAACGGCAGCTCTAGATTGGACGACTTGGCCTGCGTGTAGTTGGATGCCGGAGCTAACACGCACGTTTCGGGAAATCGGAGTAGGAAGTAGCAGCGAGGGCGTCATTATCCGCCAGTGACTCCTCACCCGCTGCGCGCTGAGAGACTGCAAGGAAGTTCCTCAGACTTAGCAAAACGCCCCCTTCAAAGGACAAACTTGGGATAAAGTTGATGTTATTCTAGCCGATAACGGAACGGCTCGGGCGAAGGTCGCTTCCACTCCGGAACGTAACTGCATGCCTTTGACCTTGCTGTGCATTGATGATGAACCTAGAGTATTGATGGTTCGCAAGATGCTGCTCGAAAGTGTCGGATATCGAGTATTCACTGCGGAGAGTGGACCCGAGGGTCTGGACATTCTGGCTCGCGAAAACGTCAATACCGTCATTGTGGATTACAAGATGCCGGACATGACCGGAGCCGAAGTGGCCGAGCGGATTCGCAAGATCAGGCCGGCAATGCCTGTGATCATGTTGTCCGCCTATGTCGGTCTTTCTGACGAATTACTGAAAGACGTGGATGCTTATGTAACTAAGGGCGAGTCTCCCGACGTGCTTCTGCGCACCATTGAGAGGCTTCAACCACGGAAGGCGAGCAGTGCCGGCTAAACTGCCAGAATCAGCGGGTGCATCGAAGGCACGGACCAGCCACAGAGTGTTGCTCTGCATCGATGATGATGAGACGCAAATTTTGATGCAGCGCGCTCTGCTTCACTCTAAAGGCTACGACGTAGTCGTCGCCACTGGGGGCCGCGACGGACTCGCTGCCTTCGGGAATCACCACGTCGACCTCGTAGTCGTCGACTACCGCATGCCCGATCTCGATGGCGGCACCGTCGCTCGCAAGCTTAGAGAGAAGAGCCCTAACGTCCCCATCGTAATGTTCACTGGCGTGGATGAAATCTCGCCCGACGATCTGAAAGCCGTGAACTCCCTTGTCCGAAAAGGTGAGTCACCGACTGCTCTGAGTGATGAAGTACAAAGATTGTTGGCCTTTTAGCCGCTTGCATTTCCATCCTTGCGAGTACTTACGACCGCCGTCCGGCATCCGTGCCCGGTCATATGTCCGGCCCAGTCTCACCGACTCTCAGCTGTGCAGCTCCCATAATCCTGCAGAGACGCCGTCCCACGTGGGACGGCGCTCAGATCAAAGAAAACCTTATGCTGCAGTCCGCTTTTGTTGGGTTGCGCCCTGTTCATTGCCTATGCGCATGCCGTAGAACGAGCGCCATACGAAGAACAATGAGATCGCGAAAAACAGCACTGCGAGGCTACTGCTTAACCCCGCTCCCCTATCCGCAGTAAGGCGTACTGCCAATTCAACCGCAAGCAATCCGAATAGAGTAGTGAATTTGATGATCGGGTTCATGGCGACCGATGAGGTGTCTTTGAATGGGTCGCCCACCGTATCGCCGACCACCGTGGCATCGTGCAGCGGTGTGCCTTTTTGTTTTAGTTCAGTCTCCACGATCTTCTTTGCGTTGTCCCAGGCGCCACCAGCGTTCGCCATGAAAATCGCCTGATAAAGACCAAAGACAGCGATGGATATCAGATAGCCGATAAAGAAGTACGGCTCAATAAACGCGAACGCGAGCGTGACGAAGAAGACCGCAAGAAAGATGTTGAACATCCCCTTCTGCGCATATTGCGTGCAGATCTGAACCACCTTCTTGCTGTCCGATACTGAGGCCTTCTCTACCCCTTCAAGGCGGATGTTCGCTTTGATGAACTCGACTGCGCGATAGGCACCCGTGGTGACTGCTTGCGTTGATGCTCCGGTGAACCAATAGATCACCGCGCCTCCGGAGATGAGTCCGAGTACGAAAGGGGCATGCAGCAACGAAAGTGACGCCAGATGCTCGGTTAGGCCATTGGTCAGAGCCATGATGATGGAGAAGGTCATGGTCGTCGCACCTACTACGGCGGTTCCAATCAGAACCGGCTTTGCAGTCGCCTTAAAGGTATTTCCCGCTCCGTCATTCTCTTCGAGGAGATCCTTTGCGCGCTGAAAATTAACGGTACCCTTGTGTTCGCGTTGAATTTCAGAAACAGGCACATGCTCGATCAACGACAGCTCGTAAACGGATTGTGCATTGTCGGTCACAGGCCCGTACGAATCGACTGCGATGGTGACTGGGCCCATTCCAAGAAAGCCGAAGGCTACCAGACCAAACGCAAAAACAGCCGGAGCGAGCATCAGCGGCACGTTGCTGCCGGGAATTGGCGCGCCCAGTCCTTGTGTGAAGAAGGAGCCCAGCGCCATCAACCCAACCATCGTCAGACCAAGCCAGTAGGCGGAGAAGTTTCCCGCCACGAGACCTGACAGGATATTCAGCGACGCTCCTCCTTCACGCGAAGAAGTTACGACTTCACTTACGTGTCGCGAGTGCATCGAGGTGAAGACCTTTACCAATTCCGGAATTACGGCTCCCGCGAGAGTCCCGCACGAGATAATCAGCGAGAGCTTCCACCATAAGGTGTCATTGCCGCCCAAAGTGGGAATCATCAACTTGGAAACGATGAAGGTCGCGATGATGGAGAAGATCGAAGTGATCCACACCAGTGACGTCAAAGGAGTCTCAAAGTTCATGTGATCGCTTGTTCTGTAGCGGCCTTTGGCAATGGCGTCGTTTATGAAGTATGAAAGCGCGCTGGTGATTAGCATCATGATGCGCATGACGAAGATCCAGACCAGCAGTTGGACTTGTACTCTGGGATACGGAACGCCCAGCAGGATGAACGTGATCAGCGCTACGCCGGTTACGCCATAGGTTTCGAACCCATCGGCGCTCGGTCCGACAGAGTCGCCGGCATTGTCGCCTGTGCAGTCAGCGATAACGCCCGGATTGCGCGCGTCGTCTTCTTTGATCTTGAAGACGATCTTCATCAGATCAGAGCCGATGTCGGCAATCTTGGTAAAGATGCCGCCGGCAATACGCAACGCGGCCGCGCCGAGCGACTCGCCGATAGCAAATCCGATGAAGCAGGGGCCGGCATAGTCACCTGGCACAAACAGCAGGATGAAGAGCATGATCAGCAGTTCGACGCTTACCAGAAGCATGCCGATACTCATTCCGGCTTTAAGCGGAATGGCGTAGAGCGGGAACGGCTTGCCTCCGAGTGCGGCGAACGACGTGCGGGAGTTGGCGAAGGTGTTCACGCGGATACCGAACCAAGCGACCCCGTAACTTCCCAGGATGCCCACGATGCTGAATGCCAGGATGATAGAAAGGGTGAAAGC
>Ga0136846_1227653_pt1 | contig 17375 bp, 15 predicted proteins | sample HopSoiMetagenom2_FD_96841 | JGI IMG/M metagenome (GOLD analysis project Ga0136846, IMG submission 96841) | Grasslands soil microbial communities from Hopland, California, USA - 2 Assembly 2016 (version 4) | ecosystem: Environmental > Terrestrial > Soil > Grasslands | place: USA: Hopland...
AGGTCTCGTTCGCGCCGCTCAGCGGCCACCGCCCGCACCGCCGCCACCTGCGCCACCTTCGACGGGAGGTTGATCCACTCCGGCCAGCCCTGCTCGGCCGCCGTCCCGTCGTGAACCGCTGTCCGCCACTCCTCCACGACCTTCTCGACGTCCTCCAGCGAAGCTCCGTCGAACCGGGACCAGAGCTCCTCCGGCAACTGCGCCAGCGTCCCGAGCGAGCTGGCGACCACGATCAGCCGCCCACCCGGCCGGAGCCTCGGCCCGAACGCCCGCAGGATGTACTGAGCCCCCAGGTTCGCCACGTTCACGAACTCATCCACCTGCTCATTCGCCGCCACCCCCGGCTCCAGCGGCCCCACGGCGTTGGACACCACAATGTCCACACCCCCGAACTCCGCGGCCAAACGCGCCACAGCGTCCCCATCGGTCACATCAAGCACTCGCCCCTCCACCCGAGCCCGTCCCGACCCGTCCCCTGGCTGAGCCGGACCGCGGCGGTTGATCTGGTTTACGGCGGCGGCGACTCGTTCGGGGTTTCTGCCGGTGAGGAGGATCAGGTCCTCCGGGTGCATCCGGCGGGCGAGTTCTTCCACCAGTGCATAGCCGATGCCTTGGTTGGCGCCGGTGACTACTGCGATGCGTTGTGTTGTCATGCCGCCAACGTAGGTCCGTGAATGGTATGACTCCAGCGAAAGTTCAGCACAGGTGGTATGCGTAGACGTCATGGACTTCACCGACGTCTCGTTGGTCGCCTTGCGGGTGTTCCGCGAGGTGGCGGAGCGCGGGACCTTCACCGCGGCGGCCTCCGCGCTCGGCTACACCCAATCCGCCGTCTCCCGCCAGATCGCCTCGCTCGAACGCGCCGCCGGCAACCAACTCCTGGAGCGTCGCCGCGAAGGCGTCGCCCTGACGCCCGCAGGTCAAGTGGTACTGCGTAACGCCGCCGCCGTACTGGACCAACTCGACGCCACGGCCCGCGAGCTCGCGGGTCTGCCGGCGACCGGCGGGACCGTGCGGTTCGGGTGGTTCCCGAGCGCCGGTGCGGTTTTGTTGCCGCGAGCAATCAGTGCGCTCCGGCGTACCAACCCGGCGATCATGGTGACGACCCGGGAGGGGTCCACCCCGGCGCTGGTGCGAGCACTTCGCGCCGGCACGATCGATCTCGCGTTGATCGCGTCGGCGCCACCCTTTCGTCCGCCGGATGCAGAGTCCCCCGCGCTCAAGCTGGAGACGTTGGCCGAGCGCAGTCTGCGACTCGCGGTGCCGGCCGGGCATGCGCTCGCGGCACACGACTCGGTGGACGTCGCCGACCTCCGCGGTCAGCGCTGGATCGCGGGACCGGCGTCCAGCAGTGAACTGTGGATGGGCGTCTGGCCGGGGCTCGACGAGCGCCCGGTGATCGCGCACACGGTCCGGGACTGGCTGGCGAAGCTCCAGTTGGTGGCTGCTGGAGCAGGCCTGACCACGATCTCCGCTTCGATGGCGTCGGCTGTGCCGGCTGGTGTTCGGGTGGTCACGGTACGGGGCGGTCCGCAGGAGCTGCGGCGTACGATCCTGGCTCGGCTGCCCGGCAGGCTGCCGGAGCCCGCCGCGCTACTGGCCGACGCTCTCCGCGCCGCCGCCCTCGAGGTCAACCCGCCGAGCCGACCCCGTCGCCATCCTGCGGCCGGTCAGCCTGGCCAGCCTGCGGCGCGGCAGCCGGCGGCTGCGTCTGAGGCTGGGCGGCCGGGGCCTGCGTCTGCGGCTGGGCGGCCGGCGCCTGAGGCTGAGTAACCGGTACCTGCGGCTGAGCGGCCTGAGACGGAGCGGTCTGGGGCTGGGCCGGGGCCGGCTGCGGCGCGGCCAGCTCGGCCGGTGTCTCGTCGTCCTCGTGGCGGGCCTTCTCGAACTCCTTCATCGCGCGTGCCGCGTTCCGGGTCAGTTCGGGCAGCTTCTTCGCACCGAACAGCAGTACGACGATGACCAGGATGACGATCCATTCGCCGCCCTCGGGCAGCGCGAGCTGTGGCACCATGACAAGCCTTCTTTCCGCAACATCCCCCGAATCCCCCACCACGGTACGTCGGACCGCGAACCGTAGGGTGGTCCATATGTCACAAGTCCTGCCCGAGCTGTTCGCGGCTGCGGTCCGCCGGGACGGCGGTAGCCCCTTCCTCACCTACTACGACGACGCGACCGGCGAACGGATCGAGCTGAGCGCGGTCACCACGGCGAACTGGGTCGCGAAGACCGCCAACCTCCTGGTCGACGAGTACGACGTGGAGCAGGGCGAGACCGTAGCGATCGGACTGCCGCCGCACTGGCTCGGTGTGGTCTGGGCGTTGTCCACGTGGTCGGTCGGTGCGCCGCTGACCAGCGGGACCGGGACAGTGGCGATCACCGGGCCGGACTTCGCGGTCCGCGGGTCGCGGGAGACCGTCGCGTCGGCGCTCCTGCCGCTCGGCGGGCGCTTCCGAGAGCCACTGCCGGAGGGAGTGCACGACTACGGGGCCGAGGTCTACAACCACCCGGACGTGTTCGTGCCACTCGATCCGCCGACGGCTCAGTCCCCGGCGTACGACGAACTGACGCACGAGGAGCTGATCAGTACGGCGGAACCAGTCGGCGACCGGATCCTCGTCATGCGGAACCTCGCTGACCGCGACGGGATAGGCCTGCTGGTCGGAGTGATCTCCGGAGGTGGTTCGATCGTCCTCTGCCGCAACCTGGACACCGCGAAGCTGGAGCGCCGGGTCGCGGACGAGAAGATCGACCGCGTGGTCGACTGACCTCGTCGCGTCTCAAGCGACGGCGTACCAAATGTGAGAGCGGAGGGGTGGCGTGCGGCGGTTCGAGGGGCGTGTGGCGCTCGTGACGGCAGCGGCTCAGGGAATCGGGGCCGCGGTGGCGCGGCGGCTGGCCGATGAAGGTGCCGCCGTCGTGGTGACCGATCTCCAGGAGGAGAAGCTCGGCGAGGTCGCAGCCGAGATCGGCGCGCAGGCCCTCCCGCTGCGGGTGGACGTGACGGACCGGGACGACGTCGACGCGGCTGTGGCCGCCGCGGTCGAGCGGTTCGGCCGGCTGGACGTGCTGGTGAACAACGCCGGCGGGTGCATCGTGCGATCGGTGCCGGAGGACGCGACCGCCGAGGAGTGGCACGCGCAGCTCGACCTCACGCTCGTCGGTGCGTCCCGGTGTATCCAGGCGGCACTCCCGCACCTGGTGAAGACCCGCGGCAACGTGGTCACGATCAGCTCGGTCAACGGCCTGGCCGCCTTCGGCAATGTCGAGTACTCGGCGGCCAAGGCCGGTCAGATCGCGATGACGGTCAACTATGCGGCGCGGTACGGCGAGCTGGGCGTCCGGTTCAATGTCGTTGCCCCCGGCACCATTCGGACGCCGAACTGGGACAACCAGGCGGACACCTTGGAGCAGTTCAGCAAGATGTACCCGCTCGGCCGGGTCGGCGAGCCCGAGGACATCGCCGCCGCGGTCGCGTTCCTGGCCTCTGCCGATGCCTCCTGGATCACCGGCCACACGCTGCCCGTCGAGGGTGGCGTCCTGACCGGTCCGCGCGGCGTCCTGGACCTGACACCGTCGGGCGCCTTCAAGAAGGAGTATCCGGCGAACTGAACAGTTCGTCGGCCTGCCGCAGGGCGGCAGGATCGCCGGCCGTGCGGTACAGGCCCCGCAGCGCATGGGCCTGTTCGAGCTTGTTGCCGAAGGCGCCCCAGTCGGCGGCGGCTCGCGCGAAGCCTGCGGCTGCGGCCTCGGTGTCGCCGCGATGTTCGGCAAGTAGCGCGTGTGCGGTGGTCGCGGAGTACTCGCGCATCGGCAGCACCGGCTCCACGAAGTCCGCGAGCGCGGCGCCCGCCTCGGCGTGGCCAGCGGCGATCGCGGCACGCATCAGCGACGGCAGCCGGGCATCGAACTCGAGGCTGCCTCGCAGGTCGGACAGCGACGCGAGCAGCCGGAGAATCTCCCGTACGCCGTTCTGATCGTTGTCACCCGCCCGGGTTGTCGCCGCTGGCGAGGCCGCGATGGCGATCATGTCCGGCCAACCTGCGTCGACGGCCAGCCGGTACGCCTCTTCGGCCGCGTCCCGGGCGCCGGGGAGGCCGGATTCAGCCTCCGCTACCGCCAGCGCCGACAGAACCTCGATGCGCCGCAGGGTGGTGAACGCCGGTCCGGGGTGCTCGAGCTGGGCCCGGCATGCGGCGATCGCCTCGGCCGGGCGGCCCGTCTCGATGATCAACTGCAGGACCGTGCAGCTGAGCTGCTGCTCCATCTCGGCCAGCCGGCGCCGGGCGGAGAACTCCCGAGCGGTGTCCAACTCACCCAGAGCGACCACAGGTCCCTCGATCTGCCACAGCACCCAGCCGTAGTTCAGCCAGGTCACCGCCGCGTCGCGCCCCTGCCCGAGCTCGAGCAGCGCGGCCAACGCCTCCTTGACGTCGACCAGTCCGCCGGTGTCTCCCTGACCGACCCGGGCAAGTCCGCGAGCCTCGAGCGCCCGTTGCGGTACGGCGTACCCGTGCTCGGACGCCATCCGCAGCGCCCGGTCCGCCGAGGCGATCGCCTCCTGACGGCGGCTCGCGACCAGTCGGATGCTCGCCTGCCCGGCCAGCAACCGGACCAGGTCCTCGCTCGGCCCGAGATCCTCGAGCATCGCGACCGCTCGGTCGACCGTCGCCAGGCTCTCCTCCATGGTGTTCAGCGCGTACGTCGACGCGCGCAAGGTCAGCGCGAGTCCACGCGTGTCGCCGATCGCCTCGAACCCGGCGATCGCCTCGCGGTACGCCGTCCGCGCGTCGTCGAGCCGGCCGGCCAGGAACGCCGCCCAGCCCCAGCGCGCGAGGACTGCCGGGCGCTCCGGATCGCCGGCCGGGGTGAGGCCGAGCGCGCGGTCGAGCAGGGTGATCGCCTCGCTCGTGTCGAGATTCATCGCGAGCTCGGCGGCCATCAGCTGATAGCGACGGGCGCGTGGCGCGATCGCCGCCACCGCGTCCGTGTCGCCGACTGCGGCGGCCAGGTCGAGGGCGGTGGTGAGGTGGTACGCGATCAGGTTCGGAGTCTCGGCCTGACAGGCGGCGCAGCGCAGTTCGAGCCAGTCCGCCGCGGCGAGGTGCCGCGCGGAACGCGCCGCCCGCGGCACCTGGCTATAGGCGACGTCACGGGTCAACGCATGCCAGAACGTGTACTCGTGCTGGCCGAGCATCGACGAGCGTCGGACCGGGCGCACCAGCTCCTTGCGGGCCAGCTCCTGCAGTGCTTGGACGACGACCCCCTGCTCCTGGCCGGACAAGGCCGCGACGGCTTCGGCCCAGAACACCCGGCCGATCACCGCCGCGTCGGCGAGCAATGCCTTGCGCTCGGGCTGCAGCGTGTCCAACCGAGCTGCGATCAGTGCGGCGATGCCGGCGGGCAGTTCGGCGGCGGTGGCTCGATCCGGGCCGCGGTCGGTCACGATCCGGGCGAGTTCCTCGGCGTAGAGGGGGTTGCCGTCGGCACGGCGTACCAGACGCCGGCGGGTGTCGTCCGGGACGTCCTGGCCGGCGAACATCTCGATCAGGAGTTGATCGGTCTCGTCAGCCGTCAACGGCGACAGGCCGATGGTCAGCGAGTTCTGCACCCCGCGGGTCCACTGTGGTCCGCGTTCGAGCAGCTCGGGGCGAGCGGTGACGACGACCAGCAGGGGTAGGTCGGTCAGCCATTCGGCCAGGTGGTCGATGAAGGCGAGCATCGCGTCGGTCGCCCAGTGCAGGTCCTCGAACACCAGGACCAGAGGTGACTGCTCGGCGAACGTCTCCAGCAGCTGCCGCCACGCCGCGAACGACTCCTCCTGCGTCACCGACTCCGGTCGCCCGGAACGTTCGACACCGACCAGCGTTCCGATCCGGGCGCGCAGCCAGGCCCGGTCGGCGCCGTCGGGCAGGATCGCATCGAGCTTGGCCGACACCGCTGCCGGCGGATCGCTGTCCAGGATCCCGGCCTGGAGCTTGAAGATCTCCGCGATCGGCCCGAACGGCGTCTCGCCGTACGGCACCGATCGCCCCTCCCGCCAGATCACGAGCTCGTCGTGCCGATCCAGCCAGGCGGCGAGCTCGGCGACCAAACGCGACTTGCCGATGCCCGGCTCGCCGAGCAACGTGACGAACTGCGGCACCCGCTCGGCGACAGCCTTCTGGAACGCCGTACACAGCAAGGTGAAATCGCGTTGCCGGCCGACCATCGGCGTACTGAGGTCGCGGATGACGTCCGCGCCGAAGCGGGCGCGCGGCGGGCCGGCCTGCCAGCGTTCGAGCGGGCGGCTGATCCCCTTGGCCGCAACAGCTTCCAGCGCGTCGTAGCCGAACACCCGACTCGTCGCCGAGTAAGCGCCCGGCCCGACGACGACCGCTCCGATCGGCGCCGACGCCTCCAGCCGCGCGGCGGTGTTGACGACCATGCCGGTGACGAACGGCTCGCCGAGCTCGGGTCGCGCGGTCAGCTGGACCAGCGCCTCGCCGGTCTCGATGCCGATCCTGACCTCAAGCGGCCCGCCTGGCAGCGCACGCACCGCGTCGAGGATCGCCAGGCCGGCGCGGACCGCCCGTTCCGCATCGTCCTCCCGGGACCGCGGTGCGCCGAACACAGCCAGGACGGCGTCGCCGGCAAACTTCTCGACCGTCCCGCCGTACCGCTCGACCGTCTGCCGCAGGGTCGAGTGGTACGGCGCCAGCCAACGGCGCACGTCCTCGGGATCGGCGGACTCCGACGCAGCCGTGAACCCGACCAGATCGCAGAACAGCACCGAGACGACCTTGCGCTCCTCACTCATCGCGTGGCCGCCGCTCAAACCACTCGGTTCAGCTTTCGGATTCAAGGGAACGGATGCGGGCTGTGAGGGCCTTCAGGAGGGCCTGGGCGACGTCCGGGTTCTCCTTCACAACCGGCTCGAAGGCCAGCGCGGACAGTGCGAACGTGGTCAGCCCGTCCGGCCCGGCCACCACGGTGGCCGACCGCGGCAGGCCGTCGATCATCGAGATCTCGCCGAAGTACTCCCCCACCGTCAACGGCTCGCGTACGACGCCGTTGACCTCCACCTCCGCCGTTCCCGCCAGCACCACCTGCAGGCCGGCGTCATTCGCGCCCTGCTCGACCACGTGGCTGCCGGGCGGAACCTTCAGCGTGGTGCCACGCTCGATCAGGTCGGACAGCGTGTCCTTGGACAGCCCTTCGAAGAGGTCGATCTTCGCCAGGAACTGCGGCAAGCTCTCGTAACTCATGGATCGCACCCCTCGATCGGTGCCCGTATTCGGGCTGCACTGTGAACTGCGCCACAGGCTACAACCGCCGGGGATCGGCCACCACGAGTTCAGCTCTTCGGCCAGGCCTCCCAGGCGGTCGCGAACATCTCGTCGACGGTGTAGGTGTTCTTCCAGCCGAGGTCGCGTGCGGCCAGGTCACCGTTGGCCACCACTCGCGAGGGGTCGCCCGGACGGCGGGGGCCCTCCGAGGGCGTGAAGTCGATGCCGGTGACCCGGCGGGCGGCGTCCATGATCTCGCGGACCGACGTACCGGTGCCGCTGCCCAGGTTGTAGATGCGCTCCAGGGTCTTGCCCGATTCGAGCGCACGGGCAGCGGCGACGTGGGCGCGGGCGAGGTCGGCCACGTGCACGTAGTCCTTGACCGACGTACCGTCCGGTGTCGGGTGGTCGGTGCCGTAGATCTGCGGCACCTTCCCCTGTGTCAGCAGGTCGCAGACGATCGGGAACAGGTTGTACGGACTCGCGTCGTACACCGTCGGGTCACCGGAGCCGACCACGTTGAAGTACCGCAGCGATGTGTGGTGCAGCTCGGTCGCGGCCGCCTGGTCGCGCAGCAGCCATTCCCCGATCAGCTTCGACTCGCCGTACGGGCTCTGCGGGTCTGGCCTGGTCTGCTCGGTCACCACCTCGTCCTTCGGCGTCCCGTACACCCCGGCGCTCGACGAGAAGACGAGGTTGCGGATCTCCTTCTCCGCCATCGCGTCGAGCAGCGACACCATCGCGGTCACGTTCTGGGTGTACGTGTGCAGGGGCCGCTCCACCGACACTCCGGCGTACTTGAACCCGGCCAGGTGCACGACCCCGTTCACGCCGTCGAGCGCCTCCCGGACAGCCGCGCCGTCCAACAGGTTCGCGCGCACGAACGGGACCCCGTCCGGGACGAACTCCGCCTTCCCGCTCGACAGGTCGTCGATGACGACCACGTCGATCCCGTCGTTGCGGAACGCGCGCACCACATGCGCCCCGATGTATCCGGCACCACCAGTCACGAGCCACGTCATGTCCCTGATCCTGCCACCACCGGGCAATCAGGAGCCCGCAGACGGGCCGAACCCGTACCATGGGGCATGATCGGACTGGTCCTGGCCGCTGGAGCGGGTCGGCGGTTGCGCCCGTACACGGAGACGTTGCCCAAGGCACTCGTTCCCATTAGCCCTGGGACCACCGTCCTCGACCTCACGCTGGCCAACTACGCAGCAGTCGGCATCAGCGACGTCGCGGTCGTGGTCGGGCACGCCGCTGCCGCCGTCGAAGCCCGGCTCGCGGACCTGCAGGAGCGGTACGGCGTCACGCTCGAGCTGATCCACAACGACAAGGGCGAGACGTGGAACAACGCATACTCGTTGTGGTGCGCGCGCGATCACTTCGGCTCCGGGGTGATGCTGGCGAACGGCGACACCGTGCATCCTTCCTCGGTCCAGCAAACGCTGCTCGATGCCCGCGGCGGCAACCGCCGGATCATCCTCGCCCTCGACGCCGAGAAGCCCTTGGCAGACGAGGAAATGAAGGTGATCTGCTCGGAGCGCGCGGGCGTCGAACGCATCACCAAACTGATGGACCCGGCCGGCGCCACCGGCGAATACATCGGCGTCACCCTGATCGAGCCGGCGGCCGCGATCGACCTCGCGGACGCGCTCCGCAAGACCTGGGAGCGCGACCCGCACCTCTATTACGAGGACGCCTACCAACTACTCGTCGACCGGGGCTTCCGCCTCGACGTGGCCCCGATCGGAACCGTCGAGTGGGTGGAGATCGACACCCCTGCCGACCTGGCCCGAGCCCGCGAGATCCTCCGAGCTACCGGCAGACAGTCCCCCAGTTGAAGGAGCTCGCGTCGAGATCCCTCATCGGGTGACGGGTCGGACCCTTGGGGTGAGGGCGAACGCTCCGGCGTACAGCAGCGCGGCGATGATCAGCAGGCCGTGGAAGCCGATCAGCAACGCTGCGTACTCGAGGCAGCCGCCGAGCATCGCGCCGAGCAGGTTGGCGCCGAAGGACGCCGTACCGTCCGCCGTGTCCGTGAACCGCTTCGCGAAGATGACGTTCGCCGCGAAGATCGGCAGGAACGCGATCATCACCGCAACGATCGCCCGCAACCCGACCGGCATCCCCAGCAGCCAACTGTCCGGGAAGACCCACGACAACGCGAGCCCGCCGAACAGGACCGCGAACATGACCTTCACCGGTGGTGTCTTGAACCGTCTGGTCACTTCGACAGCGGCCAGCACGGCCACCAGCACTCCGGCGAAGACGATCGCGTTCACGACCCACGTCGTACCGAAGAGCAGCGCGAAACCGGTGATGCTCTTGGTCTCCAGCAGCATGAAGCCGGCGCCCAGCAGGAACAGGTCCGTGTACGGGCGCATCCGCTTGTACGACGAACCGCCGCCGGCGATGCCGACGCCGATCACACCGGCCACGAGGATCAGCGCCAGCGTCACCAGGTACAGACTCGGGATCCGGTCGGTGAAGAGGTAGAGGAACGGCCGGTTGTCAGTGGCCGGAGGCGGTGTGATCGCGGACGGACCGGGCCAGGCGGCACCGCAGGTCTGGTCCTGCTCGGTCAGACCGACCGTCACGACGGCCTGCTGCAGGTCGTCACCGACCTTGTCCACACACGGCTTGTGCCCGAACGCCTGCTGCGCGGTCGATGCCAGCCGGTCGATCAGCCAGGTCTCGCGGTAGTAGTTGTACATTGCGAAGGCGCCACCGGGGTTCAGGTGGTCGCGCGCGGACTCGAACGCCTGCTGGGTGAACAGGTAGCTTTCCAGCCGCAGCGAGCTCGCGCCGTTCACCAGCGTCAGCGAGTCCGGCAGCGCCAGCAGGATCAGGTCGTACTTCTTGTTCGTCCGGGACAGGAAGGCGCGCCCGTCGTCGATGTGCGACGTCACCCGCGGGTCCTGGTACGGCCGATCAGGGTGTAGCGCCTTGCCGAGGTCCCGGATCCGCGGGTCGATCTCGACCGCGTCCACGTGCGTCGCGCCCTTCTTCAGCGCGATCGCGACGTCCGAACCGGAGCCGGCGCCGATGATCAGCACGTTCTTCGGCTGCTTGCCGACGTTCGCCCGCTCGTACGGCAGCCCGTACTGCGGCTCCCACTGCAGCCGTGCGTCCGCCGGGATCGCCTGCTGGTGCGGTACGCCGTTCACCGTGATCGTCAGCAGCGGCACACCCTCATAGGTGTATTGCTTGGTCTTCACCTTGTAGTACGGCGACCAACTGTTGTCTGCCCGTGTCGACTCATGGAACAGCACCCCGAGCATCACGATCAGCGGCGTCAGCACGAGTACGGCGCTCAACCCGGTGGCGACCGCCCGCCGACCCGGCACCGACGCGGACCGCGGGATCATCAGTCCGGCGAAGACCACCGTGACGATCGCGCCCCACCAGACCGGCGGCGCGCCCAGGAACGACAACCCGGTGAACGCCGCGATGCCGATCAGACTGCCGATCAGGTCGAATCGATACGCCGTCAGTCGCGGCAGCTCGGTGAAGCACCGGCCGACCAGCTCCGCCGGACCGGCCAGCACCACCGCGGCCGCGACGAAGATGATCGGCAGAATCACCCAGACCGGCGGCCCGGTGGTGTTAAGGCTGGTGAAGTAGATGACGCTCGAGGAGCTTCCCCGGTTGACCGTCACCGGCTTCCAGGCGATCACCAGGACCAGCAGGCCCAGCATGACCGGCGAGTAGTACGGCAACCACCTGGCCCGGCCGGAGCGCAGGAACCCGATCCCGATGCCGAGGAACGAGCCGAGCAGCACGAAGTTCGAGAAGTAGCTCAGATGAACGACGTTCGAGCCGGTCCAGCGGATCAGCGCGAGCTCGGTGAACAGCATCAGTGCACTGGCCGCGACCAGTCGCGTCCGTACGCCGAGCGGACTGGGCCAGCGTGTCGCCGGGAGCTGGTCAGTGGATGAGTCAACCGCCATGCGGGGCGACGTTACCGGAAATCCAAGTGGTGTGCGTCACCCCGCACACGCCGGTGACAGGATGACCGCACGGGTTTTCCTGCGCTGCGTGAAGGGGCTGCTACTCTTCGTCTCCGGATCCGCCCTGACTCGAACCATCACCGCCTCCGGCACGTCGTACCGGGTGATGAGCAGTGACAAGGTACGGTCGGCTGCAGCCGCGTACGGAGAACGGAAGGACGTCATGCCGCAGGAGAAACCAGACCTGCGCAACCTCCGCGAGCCGGTCCGGTTCAAGCGGGCCGTGGCGCTGGTCCTGATGACGCTGATCCTGCCCGGATCGGCGCAGATCGTGGCCGGCAGCAGGAAGGCCGGCCGCTGGGCCTGGCGGGTGGTTGCCGGACTGATCGCGATCGTGGTCTTCCTGATCGTGCTCGGTCTGCTCTGGCGCTCGGGGACGATCAACCTGCTGGTCAGGCCGGGGACGCTGCGGCTGGTCCAGATCCTGCTGATCCTGCTCGCGGTCGGCTGGGCCGCGCTGTTCGTGGACGCCTACCGGCTCGGCCAGCCGCTGACGCTGGAGCGCAACCACCGGCTGGTCACCAGCATCCTGGACGGCGTGATGATCTTCGTGGCCGTCGGCGCCCTGATCTACGGCAGTGTGATCGTGAACACCCAGCGCGACTTCGTCGCCAGCGTGTTCGGCAGCGGGCAGAAGTCGAAGGCCGAGAAGGGCCGCTACAACGTGCTGCTGATGGGCGGTGACTCCGGTGCGGACCGGGTCGGCACCCGGCCGGACAGCATGACGGTGGCCAGCATCGACGCGGACACCGGCCGCACCGTCCTGGTCGGCCTGCCGCGGAATCTGGCCAAGGTCCCGTTCCCGGCCGGTACGGCGATGGCCAAGCAGTTCCCGGAGGGTTTCCGCTGGAAGGACTGCGGCGCCGAGTGCCTGCTGAACGCCGTCTACACCTACGCCGCCGACCACAAGACCCTGTTCCCCGGCGACCCGAACCCCGGGGAGACGGCCACCACGCAGGCCATCGAGGCGATCACCGGGCTGAAGATCAACTACTTCGTACTGATCGACCTGGCGGGTTTCCGCGACCTGCTGAACGCGGTCGGCGGGGTCACCCTGGACATCGGCAAGCGGGTCCCGATCGGCGGCGGCAGCTCACCGATCAAGGGCTACATCGAGACCGGCAAGAACCAGCACCTGGACGGCTACCACGCGCTCTGGTTCGCCCGCTCCCGGGCCGAGTCGTCGGACTACGAGCGGATGGCCCGGCAGAAATGCGTGATGTCGGCGATGCTCAACCAGCTGTCGCCACAGACGGTACTGACCAAGTTCCAGGGCATCGCGTCGGCCAGCAAACAGGTGGTCAAGACCAATATCCCGGCCAGTGAGCTGGGCACCTTCACCGACCTCGCGCTGGACGCGAAGAAGCTGCCGGTGTCAAGCTTCTCCGCGGTCCCGCCTTTGATCCACACCGGCGACCCCGACTTCGCGCTGATCCGTACCAAGGTCGCCGAGGCCATCGCGAAGTCAGAAGCGCTGGACAAGGGCGGCTCGGGAGGAGACGGTAAGACCTCGAGCACTCCGAGTAGCAGTAGCAGTAAGCCGACCCATTCGACCACCACCAGGAAGCCGAGTACGTCGCACCAGCCGACATCCTCACCGACCCAACCCGCCACCGGCGTCGACGACGTCGCATCGATCTGTAAGGCCTGACCTGATATGCCGCTGTCCCACTGGCCGCCCGTGTCCGTCGTGATGCCCGTGCTGAACGAGGAACGTCACCTCGAGGAGGCGGTCGGCCGCGTCCTCGACCAGGACTACCCGGGTGAGCTCGAGGTCGTGCTGGCGATCGGCCCGAGCAAGGACCGGACCGAGGAGATCGCGGAGAAGCTGGCCGAGAAGGACCACCGGATCACGATCGTGCCGAACCCGACCGGCAAGACGCCGGCCGCCCTGAACGTGGGGATCGCGCACGCCAAGCACGACATCCTGGTCCGGGTCGACGGGCACGGCGCGCTCACCGACGGGTACATCACCCGCGCGGTCGAGGTGCTGGAGGAGAGCGGCGCGGACAACGTCGGCGGCGTGATGGCGGCCGAAGGCCGGACCCCGACCGAGATGGCGGTCGCCTGCGCGTACCGTTCCCGGCTCGGGCTGGGCGCGTCGACGTTCCACCAGGGCGGCAAGGCCGGGCCGGCCGATACCGTGTACCTCGGCGTCTTCCGGCGGGCCGCGCTCGAGCGGGTGGGCGGCTTCGACGAGACCATGCACCGGGCCCAGGACTGGGAGCTGAACTACCGGATCCGCAAGACCGGCGGCCTGATCTGGTTCAGTCCGGACCTGTCCGTCACCTACCGGCCGCGGTCGTCGCTGTCGGCGGTGGCGAAGCAGTTCTTCCACACCGGCCAATGGCGGCGCGAGGTCATCCGCCGGCACCCGGAGACCGCCAGCAGGCGCTACCTGGCGCCCCCGATCGCGGTCATCCTGCTGACCGTGGGCACGATCGTGGGCATCATCGGCGTGGCCACCGGCACGGACTGGCTCGACGTCGGCTACCTGGCGCCGCTGGGCTACGCCCTGCTGCTCGTGTTCGGCTCCGCGATGGAGGGCCGCTACCTGCCGCCGAAGGCCCTGTTCTGGATGCCGCTTGTCTGCGCGACCATGCACGTCTCCTGGGGCCTGGGCTTCCTGATCGGCCTCCGCGAGAAGCCCACCGCCAGCTGACCCACACCACCCGTCACCTCAGGGGTCAGCCCCGGAGGGCGGATCTGGCGTAGGCGGCGACGACCTCGTCGACCGGGCCGTCCTGGCGGAGTACGCCGGCGTCCAGCCAGATGGCGCGATTACAGGTCTCCTGCACCACTTCCAGGCTGTGGCTGACCAGGAACACCGTGCCGGCCTGGTCCCGGAGCTCCTTGATCTTCCGTTCGGACCGCACCCGGAACTCGGCGTCACCGGTGGCCAGCGCTTCGTCGACGAGCAGGATGTCGTGCGTCTTCGCGGACGCGATCGCGAACTTCAGCCGCGCCGCCATCCCCGACGAGTACGTCGACATCGGCAAGTCGATGAAGTCGCCGATGCCGGAGAACTCGACGATCTCGTCGTACCGGCGCTGGGTCTCGGCCGGGGACATGCCCATCGCGAGACAGCCGAGGACGACGTTGCGGTCGCCGGTGAGGTCGTTCATCATCGCCGCGTTCACCCCCAGCAGCGACGGCCGGCCGCCGGTGTAGACGGCGCCGGACGCGGGCGGAAGCAGGCCGGCGATCGCCCGCAGCAGCGTCGACTTGCCGGAGCCGTTGCGGCCGATGACGCCGATCGCGTCGCCCTTGTAGGCGGTGAAGCTGACGTTCTTGACCGCGTGCACCTCGCGGATTGTCGGCCGGTCCTGGCGTTTCAGGATCCGCCGGAAGGCCGTCGCCGCCGTACCCTTGCCGCCCTGACCGGCGATCACCTTGTAGACGATGTCCACCCGGTCGGCGATCACTGTCGGCTCAGCCCCGGCCATAACGGTCCTCCGCCTGCCAGAAGTACAGGAACCCGGCGACGAGCATCACGATCGACCAGACGGCCGCGATCGTCCACGCGTGCGGCAGCTGGTTCGCCTGGTGCTCTTCCAGCAGCGACCTGCGGACGATGTCGATGTAGGCCGAGATCGGGTTGAACGCGAGCACCTGGACCACCCACGCCGGGGCGTCGATCTCGGTCAGCTTGGCCGGCAGCGAGAAGAAGATGCCGGACGCGTACAGCCAGGTGCGGGTGACGAACGGCAGCAACTGCGTGACGTCGGAGACGAACGTCCCGATCCGCGCGAACACCAGCGTGATCCCGATGTTGAACATCAGCTGCAGGACCATGGCCGGGGCGACCAGGAGCCAGCGCCAGGCCGGTCCGTCGGTGAAGCCGACGACCACCAACAGGATGCCGAGCGAGACCAGCATCTGGTTCAGCTCGTTCATCACGTACGCGAGCGGCAGGGTGGCGCGCGGGAAGTGCAGCGTCCGGATCAGCGACAGGTTCAGCGCGAGGGAACGCGAGCCCTCGGTCATGCAGCGCTGGGTGAAGGTGAAGACGAAGATCCCGGTGAGCAGGAACGCCACGTAGTTGTCGATCCCGTTCTTGGTGCCCAGCAGGACACCGAAGGCGAGGTAGTAGACGGCCGCGTTCAGCAGCGGCGTCAGGACCTGCCAGATCGAGCCCAGGCGGGCCCCGGCATACATGGCGTAGGTGCGGGCAGTGGCATAGCTGACGACGAACTGGCGACGGCTCCACAGCTCACGCAGGTACGAGCTGAGCGGTGGCCGGATCGAGCTCTTGGAGAGTCCGTAGCGTTCGGCCAGCTCTGCAAGCGCGCTCGGGTCGGTCACCCCGGTCGGCTGTGCGGCGGTCGGCATTGCGCCAATGTACTGCGCTCCGTGATGCGCCCGTGACTGCGGTCGGCTCATGGGTCTACGCGACGAGTCGGCTGCGCAACCGGTCGAGATCGTCGTCGGTGAGACCACCGTGCCGCAGGTATGCCTCGGGTCCGCCGTACGTCGTGTCCAGGTGCCGCAGGATCGCCACGATCGTGTCCACCCGGGTGTCGCGGAACTCGATCATCTCAGCGTGCTTGGAGGTGTCGGGTTCGGCGGCCAACTGCTCCTCCAGCCAGCTCGCGAGCCGCGCCTGGGTGCGGAAATAGTCGGACACGATCTCTTCCTCCGGTACGCCCGCAACGCTGAGGGCCAGCGCGACGATCATTCCGGTCCGGTCCTTGCCGCCGTGACAGTGCACGAGGACGGCACCGTCCGGCTCGTCGGCGATGGCCTTGATCGCGGCCGCGAACAACTCCGGCCGCCGGTCCAGCATCCAGGTGCACGCCTCGAGGATCGTCGGCTGACCGTGCTCCGGGTCGTCCGCGGCCTGCAGCGGCTGGTGCACCCACAACGGATCGTCCGCGAACGGACTCGGGAAGAGCTCGAGCTCGGCGTTCCCCCGCAGATCCAGGATCCGGCTCACGCCCGCCCGCCGAACCGCCTCAACCCCTTCGGGGCTGAGGTAGTGCAGGCTGTCGCTCCGGATCAGTACGCCGTCGCGGATCCGCCGCCCGTCCGCCGTCGGCAACCCACCGACGTCGCGCACGTTGCGGCAGCCAGGCCACTGCAGATCCATGGTCGTCACCTTCCCTGCGGACGGTCGGGGTTCGGGCCCGGGTTGTACGGCGGTGCTTCGGGAAACGTCCGGCCGGGCGGCGGCCCCGTACCGGGCTGGTAGCCGCCGGAGTACGGGTAGTAGTTGCCTGGGGCACCTGATTGGGGCGCGAAGGTGCCGGTCGGGCGGCGGCGCCGGACGACGTCGATGACCAGCAGCAGGATGCCGAGGCCGAGGAAGACCAGGAACGAGAAGACGGTCCCGAGAATGGCCAGCACGAACGCGACGACGGAGCTGCGCGGACCGGCGGCGTACGTCGCGCTGGACTCGTCGTCGGTGCACGAGATGCTGTAGTCCCCGGCGGGGACGCTGTCGACCGATCGCGCCACGACGTACCAGGTGTCGCCGTTGATGGTGATGTTCTCCGAGCCGGTCGGCTTGCGCAGCGTTACGTCGTCACCGTCGGCGTCCTTCGCCTCGCACGGCGGGGTCAGGACCGGTACGGACGCGTAGATGGTCAGGCCCTCCCTGGTCAGGTGGACGACGCCGTTCTCGATCGGCTGCGGCGTACGGGGCGCGGTCGCGATGATCCGGTAGACGAAGAAGCCGGTCAGCACCGCTCCGATCGCGAAGCAGGCGATCGCGATCCAGGTCAGGGTCCGGTTCACCGGAGCAGGTTGGCCGGGGTACGTCGTCATGCCAGCACGTTAGCTGGTGCCGCTACGGTACGCCGAGCAATCGCAGGCCGGCCGCGGTGGCGGCAGCCGCCACGACGACCAGCACGAACGGCGCCTTGCGCCAGGCTAGCACGCCGCCGACCAGCACTCCGGCCGGACGCGCGATACCCGCCGGGCCGTGGCCCTGCGTCAACGCCGATGTCGCGACCAGAGCGGTCAGCAGCACGATCGCCGCCGCGGCAAGAACGCGCTGCGCCCGCTCCGGCAGCTCGAACCGACTCCGCAACGCGGGCCCTGCGAACCGCAGCGAAAAGGTGCCCACAGCAAGCACCATGATTCCCACCAGTAC
>Ga0136846_1216736_pt1 | contig 17372 bp, 16 predicted proteins | sample HopSoiMetagenom2_FD_96841 | JGI IMG/M metagenome (GOLD analysis project Ga0136846, IMG submission 96841) | Grasslands soil microbial communities from Hopland, California, USA - 2 Assembly 2016 (version 4) | ecosystem: Environmental > Terrestrial > Soil > Grasslands | place: USA: Hopland...
CGCGGCAGCTATGCCTGCTTCGGCGGCGTCGGCGAGGCGATCCCGGTCGACCTTCACATCCCGGGATGCCCGCCCAATCCCGTCCAGCTCCTGAAGGGCCTCTTGGCCCTGCTGGAACAGAACGCGCGCTGAGCCCGCGAGCTGCGCGTCGCTATTCGGCAGCCGCTTCGGCCGTCAGATCGACGCTCGCGAATTGTGATGGTCATGGCCGAGGGCTTCGCATGGAACGGGTCCACCTATCCGAGCCTCTCCAAGGCCGCCCGCGCGATCACCGGGACGCGCTGGAACGGCGCGCGCTTTTTCGGCCTGCGGGACAAGAAGGGTTCGGAGCGATGATCAAACCCAGCACGGGCGGGGCAAAGCCGGGGCAGAGACCGCGGTTGGCTGGTCAGAGACGGCAATCGGCGAGAGTGCAGCCGCCTAAGATCCTGAAAACACGGGGGTTCTCCGGGCTACGCGGAAACACGCTGTTCCCGAGGAAGGCGTGGTGGTGGAAGTAGTCATCTGCGAAACCGGTCTCCGATCGCGGACGTGGAGAAACAGGGAAAAAACAGGGAATTTCGCCCGCTTGCGCGCCTCAGAACGCCAGGCGACCACTGCAAAAACCAAGTTCTACCAGCGGCTTACCAGCAAATTCCCTGCATCTCGGAACAGGGAATTCTCTGTCGGCGATCAGGGATTTTGATTTGTGGATCAGGGACAAGGACGGCCGATGCAGCGTACCTGCTGCCGTCGATCAAATTAGGCGCGCCTGCTAGCTGTCGGCGTCGACCATCTCGACAGATAGAACAGTTATCGTGAACCCTTCGCGCTGGTGAAGCGCCTGGATCACGAGATCGCCCATAGGGTCACCCCGGAGCCAGTCCCGCCAGTCCGCCTCCTCGTGGTGGGAGAGCCCGGTGTTGTCGGCGGCGCCGGGTAGCGGCGGCAGCCGGTCGCCCTTCCTCGACGTCACGACCGGGAATTCTGGCGACCGCTCCACGTAACGGACCAGGCCGTCCCTCCCGAATACCAGGGCTATCGGCTGGTTGTGGAGCTCGAGCCAGCGTCGTGCACCGGCCTCCCGGCTGATATCGAGTTCACCCGATAGGGTGAGTACTTTCTCGAGATCGGGCGTGCCGCGGAGGAAGGTTGGCCGGATAAGGCGGCGAGGCGCCAGGAGCTCGATGGCGAACCGGCTTGCCTCGGCTTCCTGAACCCGTTGCCAGCCGACGTCCGGAAAGGTCGGCCACGGTGTCGCAAGGTCCTTCTCCGTGCAAGCGAAGCCGGTTTCCGTGGTGGTTTTGTGCTCGGGGTTGAGGAAGTGTCCGAGTTCGTGGCCGACGGTGAAGCGACGGCGCTGCGAGGTCGCTCCAGCCCGCACCATGATGATGCCTTCGCTCCTCTCCTCCGTCGTGACGAGCGCTCCTTCGAGGCCGCGGGTCGCGGCTGTCCGAATCTCGACGATGTCGAGCGCAGCGGCGATCGCCGCGACCGGAACCGGTCCCTTGGCAAGCCCGAGCTGATCGTGGATGGCCGCTGCGAGGCGCTCGGGATTGCAGCCGACGTCCTCGATCGCCATGCGATCGAGCTGAAGCGACTCACCGCTCGCCACGCCCTGCTGCTCCTGTTTTTCCCCGCCGCTTGAGCAGCGACTTCATCATGTCCTCCAGAACCTCGAGGTCCTCGGCGGCGAGATCGGTGGCCTGCCTGAACATGCGCGCGATCTTGGGATCGGCATCCTCTGCCCGCGGATCCTCGCCGACCAGGAACGAGATGCTGACGCCGAAGTGATCGGCGAGCCTCGTGACGAGACCCATGGATGGGTTGTCTGTCCGGCCCTTCTCCAGTTCCCAGATATGGGCCTTCGACACCTCGACCGCGTCCGCTACGTCCTGAAGTGACTCGCGCTTCGCCATTCGGAGCTTCGTGATCCTCGCACCTAAGCCCATCGATGCCTCCGAATCCTGTTCACAACATCTGACGGATACATGCATCCTCTATTGACAATAAGGCGTTTTTATGATCTTACGATTTTGCAAGATGCGGCACGATTCGCGCAAAACCCGATGGGGGTGATCCCGTGATGTCCGACAAGCTCGAGAACCTGTGTCCGGGGTCGCTTCGGCCTTACCCGAGGAACGCCAGGACGCATTCGAAGAAGCAGGTCCGGCAGATCGCCGAGTCCATCCGCCGGTTCGGCTTCACCGCCCCCGTCCTGATCGACCGCGCGAATATGATCCTCGCCGGCCACGGCCGGGTCGCGGCAGCCAAGCACCTCGGTCTGCGGACGGTGCCGTGCCGGCGCATCGAGACGATGACGGAGACCGAGAAGCGGGCCTACGTTTTGGCCGACAACAAGCTCGCCCTGAACGCCGGCTGGGACGAGGAGATCCTCGCCGAGGAGCTGAAGGGTCTTCTCGCCGAGGACCTGAAGTTCGACATCGACGTGACGGGCTTCTCGATCGCCGAGATCGACGGTCTCGTCGAGGGGCTCTTACCGGAGGAGCCGGGCGACCCGGATGACGACATCCTGCCGGACGGCGGTGGGCCGCCCCGCTGTCGGCCGGGCGACCTCTGGCAGCTTGGGTCCCACCGGCTGATCTGTGGCAACGCCCTCGAGCCGGGCACGGTCGCCGCCCTGATGGATGGCGGACGGGCCCAGATGGTGTTCACCGACCCGCCATACAACGTCCCGATCCAAGGCAATGTTGGGGGCTTGGGCTCCATCAAGCACCGCGAGTTCGCGATGGCCTCAGGCGAGATGACGAGGCCCGTGTTCACGAGCTTTCTCCGAACGACGTTCACCCGCTTGGTCGAGGCGAGCGTCGACGGCTCGATCCACTTCGTCTGCATGGACTGGCGGCACATGGCCGAGATGCATGAGGCCGCAGAGGGGACCTACACGGAGCTGAAGAACCTGATCGTCTGGGCCAAGGACAACGGCGGCATGGGGACCTTCTACCGCTCCCGCCATGAGCTCATCTTCGCATTCAAGAACGGGACCGCGTCGCACATCAACAGCTTCGAGCTCGGACAGCACGGGCGTTATCGCACGAACGTCTGGGCCTATAAGGGGGCGAACACCCTCAGGCGCGGTCGGATGGAGGAGCTCGCGCTGCATCCGACGGTCAAGCCGGTGCAGTTGATCGCCGACGCAATCAAGGACGTGTCCGGACGCGGCGATATCGTCCTCGACCTCTTCGGCGGCAGCGGCTCGACCCTCATCGCCGCCCACAAGACCGGTCGGCGAGCGTACCTCTGCGAGCTTGACCCGATCTACTGCGACCGCATGATCCGGCGCTGGGAGGCGTATGCCAAGGACGATGCCGAGCAGATTGCCTGCGGCTTGAACGATGCCGCCCCGGAAAGGGTAGCGGCATGAGCGAACGCAAGAAGGCGCTGACGGTCAGGCCGGCTGCCTACGCCGTCGGCTACGGCAAGCCGCCGGCGCACAGCCGGTTCACGCCGGGGCGCTCCGGCAACCCGAAAGGCAGGCCGAAGGGAGCCCGGAACAGGCCGGCGGCGCCGGGCCACCAGGAGAACCGGCTGCAATCGATCATCCTCGACGAGGCGTATCGAGGCGTTCCGGTCAACGACGGTAAGCGCCAAGTGACGATTCCGATGGCGCAGGCGGTCGTGCGGTCGCTGGCCGTAAACGCCGCGAAGGGCAGCCAGCGCGCTCAGCGATTGTTCACGACCCTAATCACGTCGACGGAGCGGGAGCGGAGGAAGGCGCGCGAGTGCGAACTCGAGGGCGCCATCACCTATAAGGTCGCGTGGGAGCGGGAGCTCGAGCGTCGCAGGAGATTGGGGATCATCGCTGAGGACCCGCTTCCCCACCCCGACGACATCGTCATCGACGTTGGCGATGGAACGGTGGTCATCAAGGGGCCGGCGACGAAGGAGGAAAAGGTCCTCTGGGAGATCTGGACCGAGCAGCAGACGACCTTCGAGAACGATCTCCGCGAGCTGGAGTCCTACCTCGAGGATCCCGACGGGACCGAGCGGGAGGAGGCGTTGAAGGACGTGGCCAAGCTGACCGAGTGCCTGAAGATCGTTCGGCTTGCCCTCAACGGCTCTCGTCCCGTTCTACGGTTCCTGCAAAGCGTGTCTGAAAGCATAGCGAACGAAAACAACTGATCGCGGCCTCGAAGATGCCCAGCGGGCGCGGTGGCTATCAGAGTCTTACCCTCACTCAGGGCAGTTGCGACGATAGCACCGCCCACAAGGCGAACAGCTCCTCATAGTTGCCTTCAGGAAGTGCCGCCTGAACGAACACCAACTTGCTCTCGGGATCGATCATGACGAATTGCCCGCGCACCCAACGCGACCGTCCTGCCGCGAAGCCACACCTGATAGCTATAGCCGGGCCAGACCGGTCCCGGTTCAATCGTTGCACGCACCCACTCGGCGGGGATGACGCTCTTGCAGCCACCTGCTGTCATGGGTGAGCGTCAACCCTAGCCGCGCCCAATCCCGCAGCACCGCATTGAAGTAACCGAGCGTGATCTCCTGCCCCTGCGCGTCGACGATCCATGTGGCATCGGCTTCGGCGCCCAGCGGAGCCCACCGCTTTTCGTTCGCATAGTCCGACACCCGTGCGTCCGGTGGCGCCAGCCAGCGCAAGGCCAAGAACGAGAGACCCGGCGGATGAATAGGAGAAGCGCTGGCGCGGCTCCGCGAGGCGCGTGTTGAAGCGCCCAACCGCGGCAAGGCTGCCGAGGGGATCTTGCCCAAGGGTGAGAAGCGCAAGCGTGTTGATATCGCTGGTCGTATCCCAATAGACCTCCCGGAACCGCATCGAGGGTACGCCTCCTTGTGATTGCCGACGGGCCCCGGGCCGCGCAGGGTTCGAGCATCGACGGATAGGAGGGGCTTGCGAGATGGCTACAGTAGTGGACGCGCTCGGGTCGCGCTTTGGGGACGAGGTCGAACCCGCCCACGAGATACTCCGCGACCCGGAGCTCACTCGCCTTCTCAGCCGCAGAACCTGCCGAGAATACGGCCCGGCGCCAGTCTCTTCCGATCTAGTGGATGCGCTTCTTCGGGTGGCGTTCTCCGCGTCGTCGAAATCGGACTACCAGCAAGCTAGCGTGATTAAGGTCGAGGATCCCGGCCGAAGGGCCGATCTGGCAGCGCTTGTTCCTTCAATGCCGTGGATCGGGCGCTCCCCCGCGTTTCTCGTGTTTTGCGCCGACGCCCGGCGGCTTGCGCGCATCTGCGCGCTGCGGGCTCACCCGCAGCCGAACGCGAACCTGGAGGCCTTCTTCAACGCCTCTGTCGACGCTGCCCTCGTGATGCAGACGTTCATCCTGGCTGCCGAGCGGGTCGGCTTGGGGTGTTGCCCGATCAGTGTCATTCGGAACCATCTGTCCAGAGTGGCGCAGATCCTGTCCCTGCCTTCGGGCGTCATTCCCGTTGCAGGCCTTTGCATCGGTTATCCGGTCGCGCCCGGTCATGTCAGCATGAGGCTTCCGCTCGCCGTAACAACCCACACTGATGCGTATGACGATACCCGGCTGTCCGAGCTGGTGGATGCTTACGATCAACGGCGAGCAGCTCGCCATGCTACGCCGCGAGAAAAACAGCGCTCTGCGGAGGTCTTCGGCTATGCGGACTTCTATGGCTGGTCCGAAGACAAGGCGCGCCAGGCGGCCGCTCGAGAGGGTAGCGGCTTCGGAGCCGCCGTGAGAGCGCAAGGCTTCACACTCGATTGAACTCGCATCGGCGCTCCTCGTGGCCTCCGTCCGCCACACAGCCAGTACCAAGTTGCGGCGCTTGCCACGTTGGCTACCCTGCCGGCAGACCTCATAGACCTCACGAAGGAACCGGCTACACTATCGGCTCCTAAACCGCGGTGAACTGACACGTGGTTCGCTACCTAAAACAGGCGGAGCCCCAATCCCGCCAATCGAATCGCGAGCTCGTGGCGCGCGTGCGCGCCATGCTCGACGAAATTGAGCAATACCGAGACGACGCGGTGAAGCGCTACGCAGCGCAGCTCGACCGTTGGACTAAACCCACCTTCCGCGTGTCAGACGAGGAGATCGGCGCGGTCCGCCGGACCATGAGCCCGGTGTTCAAGGAGGACTTCGCCTTCTGCAAGAAGCAGGTGACCGATTTCGCGAAACGCCAGCGAGAGTCTCTTCACGAATTCGAGGAGAGCTTCGGGGCGGGCATCACCTTGGGCCAAAAGATCATCCCCGTTGAGACGGTGGGTTGCTATATACCTGGGGGCAAATACCCACTCATTTCCGCTGCGATCATGAGCGTTGCGACGGCGAAGGTCGCCGGCGTGCCGCATGTCATCGGTGCGGCGCCGCCTCGGGATGGCGAAGCGATGTACGCGCCTACCCTCTACGCGCTAGCGGAATCGGGAGCCGATGAGATCTACACCATAGGCGGTGTGCAGGCGTTCGCGTCGATGGCATACGGCTGCGTGGGCATGAAAGCCGTCGACATGATCACCGGGCCTGGCAATGCCTACGTGGCCGAGGCCAAGCGCCAGCTCTTCGGCCGGGTCGGTATCGACTTGCCGGCTGGACCGACAGAGATCCTCATCCTCGCAGACGAGAGTGCCGATCCTTCACTCGCCGCGACTGACCTGCTCGGGCAGGCGGAGCACGGGCCGGACAGTCCGGCTTGGCTGATCACGACGTCGGAAAAATTCGGCCGCGAGGTGCTGAACGAGATTGAGCGGCAACTTCTGACGCTTCCAACGGCTGACGTCGCCGGGGCGGCGTGGCGGCGCTGGGGCGAGGTGGTGGTGGTCGATGACGACGATGCCGCGATCGCCCTTTCGGACGAGTATGCGCCGGAGCACCTGGAGGTTCAGACGCGGCGCGACGGCTACTATCTGTCCCACCTTCGTAACTACGGCAGCCTGTTCCTCGGCGAGGAAAGCACCGTCGCTTACGGGGACAAGGGGGTCGGGACGAACCACACCCTGCCGACCGGACGCGCCGCGCGCTACACCGGCGGGCTCTGGGTCGGGAAGTTCCTGAAGACGGTCACTTACCAGCGCCTGACGCAGGAAGCGAGCGAACGCATCGCGCCGATCATCGGCCGTATGTGCCGCACGGAGGGCATGCTGGCCCACGAGATCACCGCCGATGTTCGGGCGCAGCGCTACGCGCAAAGAGTCCGGGCGAACAGCGGCTAATTCAGAAAAGCACTAGAGCGGGAGGAAGACATGACGATCAGACGCCGGGAAGTCCTTACCGGAACCGCCGCGACGGGGCTCCTCGGTCCGCTCGCCAGCCGGTCCTTCGCCCAAGCAAGCAAGAGCGGGACCGTGCGGGTTTGGGGGGAGCCGGGCCCTTACGGCGGGGTCGCCGTAGCTGCCATGAACGAGTGGGCTCAGAAAAACGCGCCCGCACTGAAGTTCGAGATCGAGACCATTCCCTGGGACGGCGTGTACGTGAAGTTGATGACGGACCTCGCCGCGCGCCGGCCGCCGGCGCTCATCAGCGTCGAGTCGCCCCTCGCCATGCAGCTGATGGCCGAGGAGCTCCTCGTGCCGCTGGACGACGTCGCGGACAAGGTCGGCCGGGATCGCCTGGTGCCCGGCGTCAAGTGGGACTTTTGGGGCGCCTGGAGAGGCAAGCAGTACGTCATCCCGGCCCACCATCAGCCCCACCTCCTTCTGGTCCGCACCGACATTACCCGGGAGCTCGGGCTGTCCGATCCGGACACCTGGACCTGGGCCGATCTTGCCAACGCGGCGCGCACGATCAGCCAGAAGAAGCCCGACATGGCTGGCATCTGCCTGGCGCTCGGCCGCAATCTCTGCACCGACTACCACTTCGCCGCCCTGCTTCATCAGGCCGGCGGGCGCATGTTCGCCCAGGAGAACAAGTTCGAAGTGGTGTTCGACAGCGTAGAGACCGCCGAGGCCCTGGAGTTCGTTCGCGAGCTGCACCAGTTCATGCCTAAGGGCGCCGTCGAATACAGCTTCCTTCAAGTCGTCGACGCGCACGTGACGGGACGTACGGCCATGAGCTTCTACTGGGGCCGCACCCTCGGTCGCGCGGCCGAGGAGGCAAAGCCGGTGTTCGAGGCGACGGAGGCATTCAACCACGCGCGTCATCCGAAGACCGGCCGCCGTTCGAACTGGAACGACTTCCAGGGCTGGATCATCCCGGCGCAGAACAACCCGTATATCGACGAGGTGAAGCAGGCGCTGACGTACCAGCAGACCAGCAAGGAGTGGCTGGTGAAGTACTGCCACTCGCTGATGCCCAATGTGGCTCCGGTCTACAAGGACGTCGCGGACTCCGCGGAGCTCAAGAACCATCCATTCTATTCGTCGAAGCCTAGGACGGTGGACACCTACTTCAAGACATCGCTGGAGCACTCGTCGAGCACGGCCAACGAGATGCTGAAGGGCGTAAACCCGTTAGCCGGCTTCGTGCACGGCCGGTCCGTCCTCGCGCAAACCGTCCAGAAGGTGGTCATTGACAAGCTGGCCCCTCGCGAGGCGGCCAAGTGGGGAGCCCGGGAGCTTGATACGATCCGCAAGGAGAACATGCGTCTCATCGGCTGAGCCGCAGCTCGGCGCGCCTACCGGAGGTGGGGATGGCGACGAGGTTTCGCCGCTTCACGCTTTCCGACCAGGCGGTCGGCGTGCTGTTCATGGTGCCGTTCGTCCTCACGGCGCTTTTTTTTATGGTCTATCCGATCGTCGAGGCTGTTCGGATGGCCTTCTTCAGCTACAATCCGCTACGACCCGACCTGTCCGCCTTCGTCGGCCTGTCCAACTTCTCTTACATCTTCGACGACCAGCTGTTCTGGACTTCCTTTTGGCAAGCGACCGTTTGGACGGGCTTTTCGATTGTCTTTCAGACGCTGTTCGGAGTGGCCATCGCCCTGCTCCTACATCAGGCACTGCCGGGCATCGCGATCTTCCGCGGCCTGCTGTTGTTCCCGTACATCGTCCCGACGGTCGTGATCGCCCTCATCTGGCGTTGGATATTTAATCCCGAGATCGGTGTCGTGAACTACGCGCTGCTTGCGAGCGGCGTAATTTCCGAGCGCATCTATTGGCTCTCCACGCCCGAGATGGCGATGGCCTCCACGATCATGCTCAATGTCTGGAAATACACACCGTTCGTGGTGATCTGCGTGCTCGCTCGGCTCCAGTCGGTCCCGCTCGAACTCTACGACGCCGCGAAGGTAGACGGAGCCGGCGTGATCCGCCGCTTCGCGGACGTGACGCTGCCTCAGCTCAAGGAAGTTCTTATCGTGGTCGTGGTGTTCCGGACGATTTGGACGTTCAACAAATTTGAGGAGATCTATCTTCTCACGAAGGGCGGCCCGGGCACCTCCACGTTCAACCTCGCAGTCTACGCCTTCGAGCAGTCGATCGCCAACCTGAAGCTCGGCGTTGGGGCCGCGACGGGCGTGATCATGATGATCATGCTCTCGGTTGGCAGCGTCATCTATCTTCGGAGTGCCGGGTTCGCTCGCGAGGAAGGGCACGGATGAGCTGGGAGATCCTGTGGCGGCACACCGGGCGCGGTGTGATCTTCGTTGCGCTCTGTGGCCTCACGTTCGTCGTCTGCTTCCCGCTGGTTTGGGCCCTCTCGACCTCGCTTAAGCCCAAAAGCGAGATCTTCGCCACGCCGCCGACCCTGGTCCCGAAGGCGCCGACCTTCGAAAACTATGCCGCCCTCGTGACCGGACGACCGCAATATTTCCAGTCTGGGGGGCAGCAGGTCGACACGGGCGCCACCCCGGCCCAGTTCTTTACGCGCTGGTTCCTCAACAGCCTTCTCGTCACGCTCGGCTCGACCGTGATCAGCATCGTCGTCTCGACGCTCGCCGCCTACAGCCTCACCCGCTTCCGCTATTGGGGACGCACCTTCGTCCCGTACTTCAGTCTGCTCGGCTACATGGTCCCGTCCATCATCTTCGTATTCCCGCTGTTCCTGATGATGGTCCGGCTCGAACTGACCGACACGCTGCTGAGCCTGGTGCTCGGGTACGTGAGCATCACCCTGCCATTCTGCATGTGGCTTATGTGGGCCTTCATGCGCTCTATACCTATCGAGATCGAGGAGGCCGCCCTCGTCGACGGCGCAACCCGGCTGCAGGTCTTCCGCGACGTCGTGCTGCCGACCGCCCTCCCAGGCATCATAGCAGCCGCGATCTTCGCGATGATCGTCTCCTGGAACGATTATCTGTTCGGCCGCGTGTTCCTCAACTCTCTCGACAACCTGACGCTCACCGTCGGTGTGATGCTCTTTTTCGAGGGCACCCACGTGGACTGGGGACTCCTGATGGCGGCCTGCGTGCTCATGACCGTGCCCATGGCCTCTCTATTCATGGGGCTGCAGCGCCACCTCGTTGCCGGCTTCGGCGCCGGCGCCGTGAAGGGCTGATCTGGATGGACGTCAGCCTGGAAGTCATCAACAAGTCATTCGGGTCCGTCCGCGTGCTAAAGGATGTCAGCCTGAAGTTCCCGAGCCGGAAATTCGTGACGCTTCTCGGGCCGTCCGGCTGCGGCAAGACCACGCTGCTGCGCATGATTGCGGGCCTCGAGACGGTGGACAGCGGTATCATACGTTTCGGCGAGAAGGTGGTGAACCGCCTCGCTCCCCGGGACAGGAACATCGCCATGGTGTTCCAGTCGTACGCGCTCTACCCGCAGATGAGCGTGGGTCAGAATCTCGCCTACGGGCTTCGCGTCCGCGGCACGCCCAAGGAGGCACGTGCAGCGGCCGTCGAGCGCGTCGCCCGCATCCTGGAAATCGAACATCTTCTCGACCGCAGGCCGGCCCAACTCTCGGGCGGCCAGCGCCAGCGGGTGGCGCTAGGCAGGGCCATGGTTCGCAAGCCTGACATCTTCCTGATGGACGAACCGCTGTCCAACCTCGACGCCCGGCTGCGGATCACAATGCGCGCAGAGCTCAGGCGCTTCCACCTCGATCTCGGTGCAACCACCGTCTATGTGACTCACGATCAGCTCGAGGCCATGACAATGTCCGACCATGTAGCGGTCATGAACGGCGGCATCGTGCAGCAGTTCGGGAGTCCGGCGGAAGTGTACGGACGCCCCGCGAACCTGTTCGTCGCGGGCTTCATCGGAAGCCCGCCCATGAACCTGATCCACGGAGCAGTCGAGTTGGAAAACGGGGCTCCGACGTTCGCGAGCGAGCACGCCAGAGTGTCTCTTCGTCATCTCGCCAACCGAGTGCATGCGGGCCAGCGGGTGGTGCTCGGAGCGAGGCCGCAAGATCTGCGCCTGGTGCCATCGGCAGCGGAGGGCAACGCCCATGGCCGAGTTTGGGTCGTTGAGCTCGTCGGCTCGGAGAAGCTCGTCGACGTAGACCTGGGTGATAAACGGCGCCTCACCGTCCAGGTCAGGGCCGACGCGCCGGTCCTTGAGGACGAGGCGGTGCACGTCGGAATCGATCCACACGACGTGCATGTTTTCGATGCCGAAACTGCGCAGCGGGTTTCCGGGCGCGAGAGCGCGGTACCACCATTCCCCGGCAGTGAGCCGCTAGGCCGACGTGAGCACTTCAGGCCGATCGCCACTAGCTGGCGAGACTAGCTCGAATGCCGGCCAGGTGGGCCGAGAAGCCGCTGACGAACGACTGGGCCAACGCTGAGGTCGCACGCTGCCGCGGGACCAACAGCAGCATGCCGACATCGATCTCAGGTCGAAGTGGGCGAGCCACGAGGCGGCCGACAAACTCGCTGGCGGAGAACGGATCCACGATGGCGATACCGACGCCCTCTGAGACCAGCACGCACGCGATCTGCGACAATGGCGTTTCAGCGGGGACGGAGCGGGGGAGCTCGCCGAGGGCCGCTTCGACACGCGAGCGAAAAAGCGTGTCGGCGGCGACCCCGACTATCTTTTCGCCCGCGAGGTCTCGCGGGCGGACGACCTTTACCGAGGCGAGGCGATGGCCCTCGGGCATGACCACGACCGCCGGGCTCTCGATCGAGTCGATGTAATACCCCGGCCGTTCAAGTGGGCCGACGGCATACCCAAGATCTGCCTGGCCAGCGGCGACCGCCTCGATCACCAGGTGAGAGGGCATGCCGTGGAGCGCTATCTGCAGGTTCGGGCGCTCGCGCATGAATCGCCCGACGAAGCGGGGCAGGGCGCCCATCGCGAGTGCCGGGAGCGCAGCTATCCGCAGCGAGCCGGCCTGGTGCGACCGGATCGCCGTCGCGTGCTCCGAGATCCGGGCGAGGCCGACGAAGGCACGCTCCACCTCGGATAGGAGCGACACGGCCTCGGGGGTCGGGGTAATCTGGTTTCCGCGTCGCTCGAAGAGCCGGAATGTCACCGCGAGCTCGAGGTCGCGGATCAGCCGGCTGACCGCGGGTTGGCTGACACCTAGGAGCTCCGCGGCGGAGGTCATGCTCCCGGTCACCATTACGGCACGAAAGGCCTCCACCTGCCGCGCGTTGATCCTCATGCACGCCTCCCGTCACGCATAACATTGATGCATCGACGGCGCGAAATTTTCTATTTGATCTTATGACGCCGCCGCGCGAGGCTCATTACGAGGTCCGCACGGGCCGAACAGGGGAACCTCCCAATGAAGAACGCGCTACTTGGCACGACCGCGCTTCTGCTTGCGCTTGCGTCGCCCGCCCCGAGCTTTGCTCAGCAGAAGACCATCACCGTCGGCGCCTACGGCGGCTCGTTCGAGCAGACCATGCGCAAGGAGATCATCCCGGCGTTTGAGGCGAAGCATGGGGTGAAGGTCGAGTACGTGGCCGGCAATTCGACCGATACCCTCGCGAAGCTTCAGGCCCAGAAAGGCAACCAGCAGATCGATGCCATTATCGTCGATGACGGCCCGGCCTACCAGGCGGTGGCCCTCGGCTTCTGCGCCGATCTCGTGCCCGCCGACGTCTACAAGGACGTCTACGAGGTCATGAAATTCAAGTCGAACAAGGCAATCGGCATTGGCGTGGTCGGCACCGGCTTCATGTACAACAAGAAGGTCTTCGAAGAGAACAAGTGGCCAGCGCCCGCCTCCTGGAATGAGCTCGCCGATCCGAAGTACCGCAAGAAGCTGGTCATTCCTCCGCTGAACAATACCTATGGCCTGCATGCGCTCGTCATGGTCGCCCGTATGAAAGGCGGCGGCGAGAAGAGCATCGATCCTGGCTTCAAGGCGTTCAAGGACGAGATCGGCCCGAACGTGCTCGCCTACGAACCGTCCCCGGCGAAGATGACCGAACTCTTCCAGAGCGGGCAAGCCGTCGTCGCGATCTGGGGCTCCGGCCGTGCCAAAGCGCTCGCCGACACAGGCTTCCCCGCCGAGTTCGTGTATCCCAAGGAGGGCGGCGTCGTTCTCGGCATCGCGGCATGCCCCGTGGCCGGATCGAAGAACGACAAGGAGGCGCAGGAGTTTGTCCAATTTCTTGTCACGCCGGAGGCGCAGGTCGTGCTCGCCAAGGGCGCCGGCGCCGGACCCGTCAACATGAACGTCAAGCTGTCCCCTGAGGAGCAGAAGGGTGTTCCTTACGGAGATCAGGTAAAGCAGCTGACCACGATCGACTGGGACGTGGTGAACCCAGCTCGCGAGGAGTGGAACAAGCGCTGGACGCGGGAGATCGAGCGCTAGCCCGAACCACGATCTGGGAGGAAAGGCTCCGATGCCCTTCCTGGTTCTTGAGGGGCTCACCAAGCGCTATGGCGACCAGCTCGCCGTGGAAAGCATGGATCTGACGGTCGAGAAGGGGGAGTTCGTCTCGCTTCTCGGTCCGTCCGGCTGCGGCAAGACTACCACCCTGCAGATGATCGCTGGATTCGTCGATCCCACCGCCGGGGGAATAATCCTTGAAGGCCGCGATCTGCTTGCGGTCCGCCCGAGCAAACGGGGACTTGGGATCGTGTTCCAAAGCTACGCCTTGTTCCCGCACATCACCGCCGCCGAGAACGTCGCCTTCGGTTTGGAAATGCGCGGGATCGCGAAAGCGGAACGCGACCGGCAGGTTGACGAGGCGCTTGCGTTGGTCGGGCTTTCGGCGCTCGCCGACAGGTATCCCCGGCGGATGTCTGGTGGCCAGCAGCAGCGTGTTGCGCTCGCCCGGGCGCTCGTCATCAAACCTTCCATGCTGCTGCTCGACGAACCTCTCTCGAACCTCGATGCGAAGCTACGCGAGGAGATGCAGATCGAGCTGCGCACCATCCAGCGAACGGTAGGCACGACCACGATCCTAGTCACGCATGACCAGTCCGAGGCAATGGCCCTTTCCGACCGTGTCGTCGTGATGAACAAGGGACGGGTGGAGCAGATTGCGCGGCCAGAGGAGGCCTATTCGCGCCCAGCCTCCCCCTTCGTGGCGAGCTTCCTCGGCAAAACCAACGTCTTCTCCGGTGAGGTAGTCGAGGGCCCTGACGGCGCGGTTTTCGATCTGAGCGGAACGCGGTTCAAGCTGAGCGCGCGGGTGCCCGCTGGCCCTGCTCTCGCGCGGGTGCGCCCGGAGCGCGTCACGATTGCCGCGGCAAGCGCGGTCGGCATTAGGGCCAAGGTGCGGACGCGCGTCTTCCAGGGCGCGCACTGGCTCTTCCAGCTCGACACGCCCGCCGGCGTTGCGGTGGTTCTCGCGCCGAACGACGGCGCCAGCATGCCGCGAGAGGGAGAGGACGTGACCTTGTCCTGGAAGCCCGCGGACATGTCCGTTTCAGCGGGGGCGGCGGCGTGACCGCGGGCTCGGCTCGGCTGGCGCCCTACCTGCTGACCGGCCCGGCGCTGCTCGTGTGCCTGTGCCTACTCCTCGCCCCGCTAGGCGCGACGGTGCTGCTCTCGTTCTACGATTGGGGGCAATACAAGGGCATCGTCGAGGAGTTCACCCTCAAGAACTGGGTCGAGGTCGTCTCCGACAGCTATTTTCTGGAGGTCTTTCTTCGGACGCTTCGCATCGCACTCGCGGTCACGGTTCTATCGATGCTGCTCGGCATCCCGGAGGCCTACATTCTGAACAGGATGTCGCCGCCTTGGCGCGGCATCTTCCTGCTTATCGTCATCGGGCCGCTTCTCATCTCGGTTGTCGCGCGCACCTTGGGTTGGGCCCTGCTCCTGGGTTCCACCGGGATCTTGAACCAAGGCCTCATTTCCCTCGGACTCCTGAAAACACCCGTCGAGTTCATGTTCAGCGAGACCGGCGTGATCATCGCGCTCACACACGTCCTCGTGCCCTTCATGATCCTGTCTGTGTGGGCTTCGCTCCAGCGCCTCGACCCGCAGGTGGAGAACGCGGCGATCTCCCTCGGCGCAACTCCATCGGCCGTGCTGCGGCGGGTGGTGCTGCCACAGGTCGTGCCGGGCATTCTCTCCGGTGCGGTGATCGTGTTTGCGCTAGCAGCGAGTGCCTTCGCCACACCGGCGATCATAGGCGGACGCCGCCTCAAGGTGGCGGCAACGCTCGCCTACGACGAGTTTCTTAACACGCTGAACTGGCCCCTTGGCGCGGTCGTCGCGACGCTCTTGCTGATCGCGCTCGTGGTGGCCGTCGTAACCTCGAACCGAATGATCGAGCGACGTTACGCGCAGGTGTTCGAATGAGCCGCAACGGGCCACTCGCGCTTGCCTTTCACGCGCTCTTCGTCAGCTTCATCCTGGCGCCGATCCTGATCGTCTGCGCGGTAGCGTTCACGCCGGAAGGCTTTCTTTCGCTGCCGACGCGGGGCCTGAGCCTGCGCTGGTTCCGGGCCATCCTCGACTATCCCGAGTTCATTCGCGCGTTTCGCGACAGCGTCTGGCTGGCGGCGCTCTCCTCGACGGTTGCCATCGGCCTTGCGGTGCCTGCTGCGCTCGGCATCGTCCGCTACCGTTTCCCTGGCCGCGAGGCCATGACCGCGCTTTTCATGTCGCCCCTCATGGTTCCACATGTCGTGCTCGGGATCGCCTTCCTGCGCTTCTTCTCGCAGATCGGATTGAGCGGGACCTTCCTCGGCCTCGTGCTCAGCCACGTCATCGTTATCCTGCCTTTCGCGCTGCGCCTCGTGCTCGCGGCGTCCTACGGCATGGACCAGCGCATCGAGCACGCGGCGGTGTCGCTCGGCGCCAACGCCGCAACCGTCTTCCGGCGGGTGACGCTGCCGCTTATTCTCCCCGGCGTCGTCTCCGGCTGGATGCTCGCGTTCATCAATTCCTTCGACGAGGTGACGATGACGGTGTTCATCGCCTCCCCGTCGACGACGACCCTTCCCGTGCGGATGTTCCTCTACATCCAGGACAACATCGACCCGCTCGTCACGTCCGTTTCCGCCTGCCTCATCGCCATGACCGGGGTGGTCATGATCCTGCTCGACCGTCTCTACGGGCTCGACCGCCTCTTCCTTGGTGGAGGCAAGGCATGAGCCACGCGCAGCGCCGGGAGGAGCCAGACGTCGCCGTGGTGGGCGGAGGTGTCGTGGGCGCGTCAATCGCCTGGGGGCTGGCCCGCAAGGGCACCCGCGTCGCGGTTCTGGACGAGGGCGACACGGCGTTCCGAGCCTCGCGCGGCAACTTCGCGCTCGTTTGGGTGCAGTCGAAGGGACTCGGCATGGCCGAGTACGCGGCCTGGACGAAGAGGTCGGCAGAGGCCTGGCCGCGGCTCGCCGCCGAGCTCAAGCAGGAAACCGGGATCGACGTCGCGCATCAACAGCCCGGCGGATTCATGCTCTGCCTTTCGGATGCCGAGATGCAGGCGCGCATCGACGCCACTAAGCGGCTCCACAACCAGCCCGACATGGTGAAATACCCGTACGAAATTCTTGACCACGCCGAGACGAAGCGGCGCCTCCCCGCGATAGGCAAGGATGTCGTCGGCTCGATCTACTGCCCGCTCGACGGCCACGTGAACTCGCTGCGTTTGTTTCGGGCGCTGCACGTCGCCATGTCGCAAGGCGGAGTTGACTACCGGCCGAACCATCCTGTCGAAGCCATCGCCGCCGAGCAGGGGGGGTTCAATGTTCGCGGCCCATGGGGCGAGCTTCGGTCGGGCAAAATCGTCCTGGCCGCCGGGCTTGGAAACGCACGCCTCGCGCCGATGCTCGGGCTCAAGGCACCGGTGAAGCCGAGCAAAGGCCAGATCATCGTGACCGAGAAGGTCGCCCATTTCCTGCACAACCCTGTCGTGACGGTGCGGCAGACCGACGAGGGCGGGGTCATGGTCGGCGACAGCCAGGAGGACCTCGGCTTCGACACCGCGGTGCGTAACCCGGTGGTCTCGGTCATGGCCGAGCGAGCGATCCGCATGTTTCCGCTCCTGGCCGGTCTTAACGTCGTGCGGACCTGGTCGGCGCTGCGCGTCATGAGCCCCGACGGTTGCCTGCACTACGATCAGTCGCTATCCTTCCCCCGAGCCTTCGTGGCGGCCCTCCACGCCGGCGTTACTCTCGCTGCGAACCACGTGCTGGCACTTGCCCC
>Ga0136846_1221662_pt1 | contig 17370 bp, 18 predicted proteins | sample HopSoiMetagenom2_FD_96841 | JGI IMG/M metagenome (GOLD analysis project Ga0136846, IMG submission 96841) | Grasslands soil microbial communities from Hopland, California, USA - 2 Assembly 2016 (version 4) | ecosystem: Environmental > Terrestrial > Soil > Grasslands | place: USA: Hopland...
GGCTGCCTCTCGGTGATCATCGTGTCGCGCACGGTGCGCCGGATGATGCGCTCGAACCTGTTCGGCTTCATCGCCGGTGCGTTGATGTGCATGGACGGCATGTCCCTCGTGCTGGCCCGCACCGCGATCCTCGACATCTTCCTGCAGACGTTCGTCATCGCCGGCTTTGCCGCGCTCGTTGTCGACCGCGACAAGATGCGCGCCAGGCTCGCCGGACTGATCGCCGCGGGCGCTGACCTGGGCGACGGCGTGCCGACCCTGGGACCCCGGCCCTGGCGGCTGCTCGCCGGCGTGATGTTCGGCCTTGCCTGCGCAACGAAGTGGACTGCCGCGTACTTCTTCCTCGCCTTCATCGTCTTGTCGCTGATCTGGGACCGCGCGGCGCTGAAGTCCGCGGGGGTGCGGCACCCGACGCGCCTCTGGGCACGGCGGTCAGTGCTGACCGGTCTCGGTTCGCTCGTGCTCGCACCGATCGGTGCCTACCTGCTGACCTACCTCGGCTGGTTCGCCGGCGAGAACGGCTGGAATCGGCACTGGGCCGACACCCACGGGACCTCGGCCCGGCTGGATCTGTTCGGTGTCCGGATGCCGTTCAACTGGGGCTGGGTGCCCGGCCCGTTGCGCTCGCTCGGCTGGACCACCCTCGACGCGTACCGATTCCACGTCGGGCTGCAGAGCCCGCACGCCTACCAGTCCAACCCGTGGAGCTGGCTCGTCCTCGGCCGGCCCGTCGACTTCTACTACGACAGCAGCTCCACGTCGTGCGGCGCGTCGAGTTGCGCTCGGGAGGTCCTGCTGATCGGCACGCCGCTGATGTGGTGGGCCTTCATCCCGATGCTGCTGTGGCTCGCCTGGCACTGGCTGACTACGCGTGACTGGCGCGCGGGCGCCGTCTGGGTGGCGTTTCTCGCCGGCTGGCTGGTGTGGTTCCAGCACCTCAATCGGACGATGTTCCTCTTCTACATGGCGCCGCTCGTGCCGTTCCTGGTGATCGGGCTGACCCTGGCGCTGGGAACGATGCTCGGCCCCGCGCTACCCACCCGGTCGCGCTACCACGACCGCACCGCGAGCCACGACCCCACCGCGAGCGACGATCGCACCACGAGCGAGGAACCCACCGCGAGCGAGGACCCGGCCGCGGTTGAGGCCGCCGCGGATTCCGAGGAGCAGGACCGGCGCCGCTTGCGCCGGCGGTACTGGGGTCTGGCGGGGATGTGCGGATTCCTCGCGCTGGTCGTCGTCGACTTCGCCTGGATGTGGCCCATCTTCACCGGCGGGCTGCTGACCTACGACCAGTGGCACGCGCATATGTGGTTGCCCTCCTGGGTATGACCAGACACCAGGGGGACGCGACCGGCCCTCCGGTGAAAGCCGTCAACCGAGGAGAACTCATGAGTATGTCGGCGAAGCTCCGCCGCGCCCCGCTGCGTATCGCCAGCGGCGCGTACATCCTCAACAGCGGCGTCGGCAAGCTGAGCGCCGACGACGAGACCGCGAAGCGGCTGCAGAGCACCGCGACGATGACCTACCCGTTCCTCGACAAGGTGCAACCGAAGATCTTCGCGACCGGCCTCGGAGCTGCGGAGGTTGCCGTGGGCGGCGCGCTGCTGCTGCCCATCGTCCCGCCGATCGTCGCCGGCGCGGCGCTGGTCGGCTTCTCCGGCGTGCTGCTGAACATGTACTGGAACACGCCGGGCATGCACGAGGAAGGCAGCCCGCGGCCGACGAAGCAGGGCATGCCGATCGCCAAAGATGTCTGGATGATGGGCATCGGTCTCGGCCTGATGGCCGACGCCGCCTTGGAGCCCGCGCATGACAAGGTCGTGGAGCTCGAGGCGTCGGTGGCGCAGAAGCGCGCCGAGAAGAGCAGGCGTGCCCGGCGCAAGGCGAAGCGGGCCGACCGGCGCGCGAACACCGAGTACCTCAAGCAGGTACGCGAGAACGCCGTCGAGCTGCAGGCCGAGGCGGCCAAGCGTGCGCTGAAGGCGGCGAAGATCGCCCGGGAGCGGGCGGAGTTGGCGTCCGAGGTCGCCGCGGCCCGGCTGGCCGAGGCGCGCGCGGAGTACGCGCCGGTCGCCGCCGAGAAGGCACGCGCGTTGCGTGAAGCGGCCCGGCAGGCGGCGCAGGAGTACGGACCCGTCGCCGCGGAAAAGGCCCGCGCCGCCCGAGACGCCGCCCGCGAGCTCGCCGAGGAATACCGGCCGGTCGCCGAACAGAAGGCCAAGGTGGCGCGCAAGGCAGCCAAGGAGTACAGCGCCAAGGCGCAGAAGGCAACCGCCAAGGCACGCGAGCGCATCGCCAGCTGATCCCCATCGCCCGGCCGGGTCGCCGTCGTGGACGAGCCGGACCAGCGCCGGCCCGTGTCAGCGCCGGGTCACCCCACGCCGATCCGCGGGCCGCAGCCGACGAAGCACCGTCGCGCCGTAGCTGTCGATAAGCAGCGCGAGACCGAGCACGACCGACGTGGCGAGGCACATGGCCCCGATCGTGTCCGTGGCGTAGTGCCAGAAGTTGCGCACCAGGCCCAGCGCGGCGACCACCGTCCAAACGGCGAGCAGGAGGAGCACGGCCGCCCGGGGCCGGCCGAGCGGCAGCCGGAAGCTGACGAGCACGAGCAACCAGGCCGTTGCGGCGATCGCTGACTCATGACCGCTTGGGAACACGCCGGTCACCCGGGACTCGCCTGAGGCGAGCTCCCGGCCGAGCAGCGGCTTGAACAGGAACTCGGTGAGCAGCACGGTGGTCGCCGGTCCGATCCCGGCCAAGACGGCGAGGTCCCAGTGCCCGGCCAGCGCCGCGATCCCGCACACGGCAGCACACACCGCGATCGACACCGCGGGCACGCTGGAGCTGAGCATCGCGGCGGCGACCCCGGGGCCGAGGTGGGCGTACAGCTCCTTGAACACCCAGCCGTCGAATCCCGTCGACGCGTCGTCCGCGACGAGAACGCCAAGCAGCACGAACCCGAGCGCAGCGGTACCGCACAGCCAGATCGCCCGAGCGCGCCAGGCGCGGCTGATCAGCGGCGCATTCACCCGGGGATGGTCTCAAACGGTTCCGATGAACCGGCTCGCCGGGCCGTAGGACATCAGCGGAGTCTCACCGCGCCACCGCGGGCATGGACGTCAGCCAGGGCCCCGCTGCCGTTTCGGCGCATCGGCTCGCGGGTAATGCCCCCGGCATGTCACCGACGACCTCGGCCGCACATTCGCTCTGGCTGACCACTGCACCGGCAACCGACTACCCGAGTCTGGAAAGCCACATCGACGCGGACGTCGCGGTGCTCGGCGGTGGCATCGCCGGGCTGTCGACCGCACTGCTGCTCGCCCAGCAGGGTGCCACGGTTGCCGTCCTCGAGGCGGCGCGCGTCGGCAGCGGCGTCACCGGCTGCACGACGGCGAAGGTGACCGCGTTGCAGGCGACGATCTATACGACCATCCGCAAACGCCACGGCGCCGACGCGGCCTCGACCTACGCCGCGGCAAGCCTCGCCGGCGTCGCCAAGGTCGCCGAGCTCGTCGACGAGCTCGGCATCGACTGCGACCTGCAGCGTCGCACGGCGCTCACCTACGCCGCCGAACCGGCGGAGCGGAGCGCGGTGAAGCAGGAGGCGGAGAACGCGCGTGATGCCGGCCTGCCGATCCAGTTCGTCGAGACCGTGGACCTGCCCTACCCGGTCCACGGCGCGGTCCGGCTCACCGATCAACTCCAGCTGCACCCGGTGCGCTATGCGCAGGGTCTGGCAGCAGCCGTCGCGGCGGCGGGCGGCCGCGTCTTCGAGAACTCCCGGGCACTTGCCCTGCGCGGCGGCGGCAAGGAGGCGGAGGTGCGCACCGCGGCCGGCGCCGTTCGCGCGCGCCACGTTGTCGTCGCCACCCACTACCCGTTCCTCGATCGCGGTGGCTACTTCGCGCGAATGGCGACGCAGCGCTCCTACTGCGTGGCGGCCCGGCTGGCCAGCGGTGCGCCGCCGGACAGCATGGCGATCTCCGCCGGCAGCCCGACCCGCTCCGTCCGCAGCTACGGCGACCTGCTGATCGTCGGCGGGGAGGGGCACGCCACCGGCGACCGGGCCGCCACACCAGACCGCTACGAGCGGCTCACGCAATTCGCGCAAGCGCACTGGCAGGTCGCCGAGATCACGCATCGCTGGTCGGCGCAGGACCCGGTGCACTACGACCACCTGCCGGTCATCGGTCCCTACGCCCCTGGCATCGACCGGCTGTGGGTGAGCGCCGGATACATGAAATGGGGGCTCGCGAGCGCCACCTTCGCGGCGCTCATCCTCGCCGATCAGATCGCCGGGCGCCCCAACGCCTGGGCGGACACCTTCCGCCCCAGCCGGCTCTCGCTCGGATCGCTGCCGGAGGTCGCCGAGTTCGGCATCAAGTTCGCTCTGGACCTGCTCGGCGATCGGCTGCGCCCGCCGGGACGCAGCGCTGACGAGCTGCCTGTGGGGCAGGCACGGGTCGTCGCCGACGGCCTCGGCCGCAAGGGCGTGTTCCGCGACGACGACGCAGCCCTGCACGCGGTCTCGTTGCGGTGCACCCATCTCGGTTGCCTGCTGCGGTTCAACAGCGCCGAGCGGTCCTGGGACTGCCCGTGCCACGGCTCCCGCTTCGACGTGACCGGCGCAGTGCTGGAAGGCCCCGCGACGCGTCCCCTTCAGCCTCGCACCCCCTGACTCGGGCAGGGCGGAGTCGGTCCCTGTGGCACGAGCACGGCACCGTGGCGGGGATCGACGCGAGGGACGATGAACGTAACGAGCCGGCTCACCTGAATAGCCCGCCAGATGCCCTGTCCGGTCCCGGCATCCGGGCGTACCCTCGCAAGCGAGTCGGCAGTGCGCTGCTTGCTCACGACGGCGTCTGTCGCTGAACAGCCAACGATGGGCGGGAAGGTGGAACAAACCGCCGTGCGCCGGGCCCAGACCTTGCCCGACCCGTCCTCCCAGCCTCTGCCGCTGATCCGCACGATCGCCGGGGCGCCGAGACGACGGCAGGACGTAACGTGGCGGACGGCTCCTCGGCTCGCTCCGGCGGGCGCTGGAAGACCCGGCTGTGGCGCGTCTGCGACCGGTCCGTGGCCGAGCTCGGATTGGATCACGCCTCGATCGGCATCGCCACCGGCGCTCGCGCCTGGGAGGCCGGGGCGGCAACCAGCGAGGTTGCCAGCGAGTTGGAGGAGTACGCCTTCACTGTCGGTGAGGGGCCGTGCTTCGAAGCACTGGAAGATCACGCGCCGATCGTCGCCGTGGATCTCGAAACGCAGGACGCAGCGCAGCGCTGGCCGGCCTGGACCGACGTCGCGGCCCGCCTGGGAATTCGGTCGGCGACTGCCCTGCCGATCGAGGCCGGCGCCATCACGGCGGGCGTGCTCAGCGCGTATTCGAGCTCGGAATGGCAAGCGACACCGCGACGGATGGACATCGCGCGATCACTGGTGGACGCCGCGCTGGTCGTCCTACTCGACATGGCCTTGTCGTTGGCCGATCCGGCGGAGGCAGACGAGCTGGCCGAGGACGGCCGGCCCGGGGACCTCAGCGTCCTGCTGCGCGGCGATGTACACCGGGCGGCGGGCATGGTAATGGTGCAGGCGGACGTCTCGATCGATCAGGCGCTGGCCCGGCTGCGGGCCTACGCGTTCGCGACCGCACGTCCGCTGCCCGATGTCGCAGCTGACGTCCTGTCCCGTCGGATCCGGTTCGACGCGGACCGGGGTGCGGCACAATGAGTACATACGACCGCACCGCCGGTCAGGAAGGTGTTCGGCAGATGGTCCAGGCGGGCAAGCTCGATCGAGAGTCGTCACTGGCGAAGACGTTTGTGTACATCACGGACACCCTCGTCCAGGACTTCGACATCAGTGACTTGTTCGACCGGCTCACCGCGGCGTGCGTGGAGGTCCTCGGCGCGGCGACGGCCGGACTCATGCTCGCGAACACGGCCGGCGAACTGCAGCTGATGGCCTCGTCCAGTGTCGCGATGCGCACCCTTGAGCTGTTCGAGATGAGCCACGGCGAGGGGCCGTGCCTCGACTCCTACGCACAGAACGAGCAAATCTCGACCGACCTGCGCGAGCCGGGCGCCGCCACGGTCTGGCCGGGGTTCACCGAGCGCGCACTCGAGATGGGGTTCACCGGCGTGCAAGCCCTGCCGATGCGGCTGCGCACGGAAACGATCGGCGCGCTCAACGTCTTCCACGTGGGCCCCGGCCGGCTCGACGAGCACGACACGGCGCTGGCCCAGTCACTGGCGGACGTCGCGACTATCGCCATCCTGCAGTACCGGGCACTGCACAACAGCCAGGAGCTCGCCGGACAGCTGCAGATTGCGTTGAACGACCGCATCGTCATCGAACAGGCGAAGGGGCTGCTTGCCGAACGCGGCCAGCTGGATGTCGAAGCCGCGTTCCACCTGCTGCGCGACTACTGCCGCAGCGCCCGGCTACCGCTCACCACGACGGCCCGGGAACTCGTCAGTGGCCAGCGCGACCCGGACGACGTGCTCGCCTACCGCTGGCCGCGCACTCCGGGACCCTGAGCCGCGACGCAGTGACATACGTTCGGCGACGCGGTGAAGTACGTTGAGCGTCGTGGCTTCGGATTACGAAGCACCGCCTGAGCGTGCCGGCCTGGCCGACTTCTTCATCGGCCTCGGTCGGGAGTTGTCGACGCGTCACACGGTGGACGAGATTCTGCAAACGGTCAGCCATCGGGCAAGCGAGTTGGTGCCCAGAGCCGAGCAGGTGAGCATCACCCGAGAAGAGCACGGCCGGTTCCAGACCATCGCCGCGACCAGCGACCTGCCGGTTCTCCTCGACGAGATCCAGTACGAGCGGCGCTCCGGACCCTGCGTCGACGCGATCCTCACTGACAGCGTCATCCGAGTCGGGGACCTCGAACACAGCGATCGGTGGCCCGAGTTCGGTTCCGAGGCCGCCCAGCAGCACCGCATCCAGAGCATCCTGTCGGTGCGGTTGCACGTACCGGACGACTACCTGCTCGCCGGGCTGAACATGTATGCAACGTCCCGAAACGCCTTCGACGAGTCGGATCAGACGGCCGCGACACTGCTCGCGACCCACGGCGCGCTTGCTCTCGCCACCGCCCGCCGGCAGAACAAGGTGGACAACCTCGAACGGGCGCTGCTGACGAGCCGTCGGATCGGCATCGCGGTCGGAATCGTGATGGCCACCCGCAACGTCGCTGACGAGCAGGCTTTCGACATGCTGCGGATCATCAGCCAGAGCACGCGCCGAAAGCTGTACGACGTCGCGGAGCAGGTTGCCGAGACGGGGCTGCTCGGCCTCCCGGACGTGTCCGAGGAGCCGCACCGCACCTGAGGTCAGGCGAACCAGGCCGGACCCTCGCGCGCGAAGCTAAGCGGCTCGAGGCGGTCCCAAGGCACCGGTCCGGAGTGCACTTGGAGTGCAGTATGCTGCACTCATGGATCAGAGCACCGCCGCCCTGGCGTCCGCGATCGGCGCAAGGGTGAGGCAGGAACGGCAGTTGCGGCGCTGGACGCTGGATCAACTGGCGGAGGCTGCCCGGATCAGCAGGCGGATGGTGGTCAACGTGGAGCACGGCGCCGCGAACCCGAGCGTCGGGACGCTGCTACGGCTCAGCGACGCGCTCGGCGTCGGACTGCCGGCATTGGTCGAGCCCCCTCGACCCAAGCCGGTGAGGGTCGTCCGTCGCGATGCGGGCGCCGTCCTGTGGAGCGGTGAGTGCGGTGGCCGCGGTGTCTTGGTGGCCGGCACCGAACCGCCGGATGTGCTCGAACTCTGGGATTGGACGTTGGGGCCTGCAGACCGTCACGTCAGCGAGGCCCACGCATCGGGTACCAAGGAGATCTTGCAGGTCCTGCAGGGCGCGATCACGGTCGAAATCGCAGACCAGGCGGTCACCCTGGATGCCGGCGACGCGGTCGTCTTCGGCGGCGACGTGCCGCACTCCTACGCCAATGCGCGGAGGAAGATCGCCAGATTCTCGCTGGCCGTGTTCGAGCCCGGTGTGGGGACGGGGCCACGGGCGGAGGGTGTCGATGCCTGACCTCGGCATGCTCGAGACCTTCCTCGCCGGCGGGCAGGTCGAGGCCGCGGTTTTCGCGCTGCGGCCGGACTACCGCGCCATTGTGCTGGCCGTCGACGGACTGGTCCCCGGCCCGAGCGACCAGGGCAGCGACGCACTGCTCCGGGCCGCCGAAGCCGCGGCCCGGGAGGCGCTGCGGGACCGGCCGGTGGAGCAGTTGCCGCACGTGGCGGCGTGGCGGGCGGCGTACCGGGCATTCGGGGCCAAGCCGCAACGCACCCGCAACAGCCTGGAGGCGCTGCTGCGCCGTGCGGGCCCCGGGCTGCCCCGGGTGAACCGGCTCACCGACGTGTACAACGCGGTCTCGGTGCTGCACCAGATCCCGCTCGGCGGTGAGGACCTGATGTGCTACAGCGGGGCGCCGCGGCTGGTCCGCGCCACCGGCACGGAGCCCTTCGATACGGTTGCCAACGGGACCCCGCTGACCGACTACCCCGAGGTCGGCGAGGTGGTGTGGTGCGACGACGCCGGCGTGACCTGCCGGCGCTGGAACTGGCGCCAGGCACACCGAACCCAGCTGCGTGACGACACCACCGCGGCGCTGTTCATCCTCGACGCACTCGCCCCCATCACCGACCAGGCGCTGCACGCCGCCGCCGAGGAACTGCTCTAGCACCTGGGCCGGCCCGGACCGGACGTGCGAGCAGTCCAGCGCCTGATCGCCGCAAACACCACGCACGCCGAAGGAGCCTGACATGCTGATCCACCCGTGGGACGCCGCACTCGACCCGAGCGAGTGGCAGAACTGGCTGGCGTCCACGGACCGGTTCGGAATGCTCGCAGTCAACAACCGCGACCCGGCCCAGGCCCCGCTCGTGCTGCCGCTCCATTTCACGGTCGCCGGCAATGAGCTGCTCATCCACCTGGCCCGCCCCAACCCGGTCTGGCCACACCTGCAGGCGGCCGCGGAGGTACGGCTCGCGATGATCGGGGACTACGCCTACATCCCGACCTACTGGCGTGCGAAAGCCGGCGGACCCGACGAGGACGGCGTCCCGACCAGCTACTACACCGCCGTGCAATTCGTCTGCCGGCCCACCGTGGTCGACGACCCCCAAGGCAAGGTGGAGATCCTCACCGCCCAGCTCGCCGACTTCCAACCCGAAGGCCGCCACGCCACCGTGGCCGCCGACGCGGCCCCGTACGGGCGGATGCTGCCCGGCATCCGTGGCGCCCGGCTGACGGTGCTGCGTGTGGACGCCAAATTCAAGTACGACGACGCCAACCCGGTCGAGCACCGCGAACGCGTCATCAGCCGCCTCGAGGAGCGCGGGCACGGCCTCGACGAGCGCGCCGCGGCGCAGCAACGGCGACGCCTGGCCGCGGTCGGTGACTGGCAAACCCATCTCACTGCGACGGGCGTTGCTCCTGCTCCCAGGAAACCTCAACGAGGTAACCGTCTGGATCGATCACCTTGACCGACGCGTAGCCCGGCTCGTCCGACCATTCGTGCTCGACGACCCCGATCGACCGAAATCGTGCCCGTGCCTGCCTCACGGCTTGCCCGTTCGGCAGCGAGATGCCGATATGGAACTCACCGACGCTGGGGGGTGGCTCGCCCAGGAACAGCGTGAACGCCACTCCGTTGCTCGTTCTGATGACGAAGCCGTAGTCCTCCGCGCGGATCTGACCGTCGACGCCGATGACGTCCGTGTAGAACTCGAGCGAGCGCGCCGGATCAGCAACCGCCAGTGCCACATGTGTCAGATCCGTCATCGCTGCAGTATGTCCCGGCACGAGCATGGCGATCACCTGCCTACTGTTTGCCTGTGGCCTATGACCCGCTGCTGGAGTCTGTGCGCCTCATCGACTCGGGAGCGCCGGCGACGCCGTTGCGGCTCAGCCGCCGCCGTCGCTTCCTTCCGCTGGCGGTCGATGTCGACGACGACCTCGCCGCCACGGTGTTCTTGCGGCGTGGCGCAGGAGCGGATTCCCTCGAGGGCCATCTGCTGACCCGGGAGAGCGGCACCTGGCGCTTGCATGGCGGTGGAGGCGGAAGCGAGTCGATGGACGAGCTTGCCCGTCCACGCAATGTCACGGACCTCGGCGGCTATGGCCGCGTCAGTGGCGGAGCCGGCGTTCTGCTGGCGGTCAGTCCTCGAAGCTGGCTGGACTACGCCTGGCTGGAGCTCGTTCCGGACGTGGTGGCCGTTGTCGTCGACAACCGTACGATCGCCGTGCCGTGGCACCACCACGCCGCAGTCGTGCGGCGCAGCGGGCGAGCGCAGCGCGCGACGTTGATCGGGGCCCACGGGGAGACCCTTGGGCGCCTGTCACTGCAGGATGCCCGGCTCGAGCGCTGACACCGAGGCACGCGACACGCTTGCGGTCAGGCGACGTCGCGGCGTGTCGATGACGCGACCGCGGCGGCATTACCCGACGACCCGGCGCAAGGCGCCCGGCGACGTAGGCTGGCGACTGGTTCACCAGAGCGGACAGCGCTGTCGAGAGGTTGATCTCGACATGCTGGTCGGGTCCGGTCGATCGCGGAGAGGGGCGAACCGTGGCGGAACTCGTCGCCGTCCTTGCGACGACTCATCACCCGTTCTTCTACAAGACCAGCCTGCTGCCGCCGGACAACGCCCCGCCGTTCGCCGCCGAGTGGGTCCGTAAGGTCGAGCGCTACCGACAGACCCTGACGAAGATGCACCCGGACGTGCTCGTCATGATCGGCTCCGACCACTTCCACCAGTTGTGGTTGGACAACATGCCTCAGTTCCTCATCGGCAAGGCACCGTTCTACGACGGCAATTACTACAACGAACAGCGCGAGTTCGGCTTGCCGCGACTGCGGTTTCGCGGCAACGAGGAGTTGTCTGCGTACTTGCTGCGCGAAGGCATCGACCGCGGCTTCGACCTCGCATTCTCCAATGAGCTGCGGGTCGACCACTCGATCACCTGCCCGATCTTCACCGTCCGGCCGCAGAACGACCTGCCGATCGTGCCGGTCTACACGAACATCTTCGCGCCACCGCTGCCGCGTCCGGAACGGTTCGTGAAGCTCGGCCAGACGCTGCGGGAGCTGATCGACGAGTGGCCCGCACGGCTGCGTGTGGCCGTCATCGGCACCGGACACCTGTCGTTGGAGCTCGGCGGACCGCGGCAGTTCGGCCCGCACGGCCCGGACCCCGAGTTCGATGCCCGCGCCGTCGAGTGGATTGCCAACGGCGACATCGACGGCTGCCTGGCCAATGTGACCCTCGACAGCCTGCACGCACCGGGCAACGCGACGCACGGGTTCATGGACTTCATGCTGATGATGGGCGTGGCCGGGTACAACAAGGCCGACTACGCCGACAACCTCGACCTGTTCCACACCATGGAGGCCTACTTCACCTGGTACCCGAACGGGGAAGACGCGTGAGCCGATACGTGCTGAACAAGTTCCTGTTCACCGTCGACCGTGACCCGCAGCTGGTCGAGCGCTACCGCGAGGATCCTGTCGCGACGCTGGCCTGGTGGGAGGCCGAGCGGGCCAACCAGATCCTGAACTGCCATGGGGGCGAAGCGTCGACCTGGCTGAGCTTCACCGACGACGAGCGCCGCGCCCTCGGCAGCCACGATCACGTCGCCCTTTTCGAGTTGGGCGCGCATCCGTTCCTGACCTTGACGCTGTGGATCGCCATGTTCGAACGAGACTTCGACCAGCCGCTGGCGATGCAACTCGACTATGCGGCCCGGCTGGCGCATTTCACGTTGCCGTACCCCGACATCACCACATGAGAGCTGTCGAGGCGGCTGCGCGTGCCGCGCTGTCGTGGGTGTTCATCTTCTCGGGACAGGACGTCCTCCGGCACCCGGAGAAGCCGAGCAAGACGGCAGCGCCGCTGTTGGCGGCGATCCGCTCCCGCGCGCCCGTGCCCATGCCGGACGACGTCGTGCTCGTCCGCGTCAACGCCGCCGTACAGGTCACGGCCGGGATCGCGCTCGCCCTCGGCGTCAAGCCACGCGCAGCCGCGGCGGTGCTGGCTGCGTCGCTGCTGCCGACGACCGCCGGCGGCCACGCATTCTGGACGCATGAGGACCCGGTGCAACGGGTCAACCAGCGCAATCACTTCAACAAGAACCTCGGCCTGCTCGGCGGGCTGCTGTTCATCGTCATCACCGGGAAAGGTGGCCGCTCATGAACCCGGATCAAATCGTGCAGGTCGGGGACGGCTGTCCACTGGTCTTCCGCAACGCCACCGTCCTGACGATGGACGACGCGGGCACGCTGGAGCCGGCGGACGTGCTCGTCACCGGCGACACGATCACCGCGGTCGGACCCGAGCTCGGCGTGCCGGACGGCACGGTCGAGATCGACGCAGCGGCGGGCATCCTGATGCCGGGCATGGTGGACACCCACCGGCACATGTGGCAGACGGCGTTGCGCGGCTACGGCGCCGACTGGACGCTGTCGCAGTACTTCGTCTTCTACTACCTCAACTGGGGCAAGATCTTCCGTCCGCAGGATATCCGCGCCGGCAACCTGCTCTCCGCGGTCGAGGCGCTCGACGCCGGCGTGACCACTACCGTCGACTGGTCGCACGGGTTGCAGACCGTCGAGCACGGCGAGGCGGCGCTCGACGCGCTCTGCTCCGTCCCGGGCCGATTCCGGCTCGCGTACGGCAACCTGCTCGGTGCGCCGTGGGAGTGGACAAACAGTCCGGAGTTCCGTGCGTTCGTCGCCGGCCACACGTGGACGGATCTGCTCGGCCTGCAGCTCGCCTTCGACGTGACCGGCGACCCGGAGTTCCCCGAACGCGCTGCCTTCGAGGCCGCTCGCGAGCTCGGGCTGCCGGTCAGCACCCACGCCGGGGTGTGGGGTGCGACGAACGACGACGGCATCCGGCTCATGTGGGAGCACGGGTTCATGACACCGGACGTCACCTACGTGCATGCCGCCACGCTGACCGAGGACTCCTACCAGCGCATCGCCGCGTCAGGTGGCACCGCGTCGGTGTCAACCGAAAGCGAACAGAGCGCGGGCCAGGGCTACCCGCCCACGTGGGAGCTGCGCAAGCACGGCATCCCGGTCTCGTTGTCGACGGACACCAGCGTGTGGTGGAGCGCCGATCTGTTCTCAGCGATGCGCGCGACGCTGTCGGCGGACCGGTCGCGCGAGCACCTCGAGGCACACGCGCGCGGCGACACCGTCGTGAACAACCAGTTGCGTGCCGAGCACGTCGTGGAGTGGGCGACGATCGGCGGTGCCCGCGCCCTCGGCCTCGCCCACGTCATCGGCAGCGTGACCCCGGGCAAGCGCGCCGACCTGGTGTTGATAAAGAAGGAGGCATCACCGGCACTGTTCCCGATCCTTCATGCCTACGGGACAGTCGCATACCAGGCCGGCCGCGGCGACGTGCATACCGTGCTTATCAACGGCCGGATCGTCAAACACGATCACCAGCTGATAGACGTCGACCTCGACGCAGCCAAGAGTGCAGTCGCCGAGACCGTGGAGTACGCGAAGGCCACGCTGGGCGAGCAGCCCTGGCTGGACGGGATGCGACCGGAGTTGCCGCCGGCCGAGCGTATCCCGAATCCGTACAGGTACACCGACTACCAAGGGACGGAGGTGCGGCACCGCGCTCAGTCCAGCGACAGTGCCGTGCACACCGACTCCGCCCGTTATTCGACCGACCCCTAGCCGGTGCGTCTGACCGGCGCGACGACTACGACCGACGGCGATCCGGCCGCTCGCCATGGCCTACGCGGCGGTTGTCGACGCGGAGGTCGACGCGGCCGGCCAGCGCGTAGTGTTTGCACATGGCAACGACACCCGAGTCCGTTCACTGGCGGGGGGTCAACCACCTCGCCCTCGTCACCCCCGACATGGATGCCACCGTCCGGTTCTGGCACGGCGTCCTCGGCGCACGCTTGGTCGCCACCATCGGCACGCCGGCGTTCCGGCACTACTTCTTCGACATCGGCGCCGGCAACACGGTCGCGTTCTTCGAGTACGCGGGCCAGCATCTGGACATGTATGCGAAGCCGGCCGGTGTCCCCTACGACAAGGCGTCGCAGTTCGATCACCTCTCGCTGAACCTGCCAGACGAGGAGGCCCTGCTGCGGCTGCGCGACCGCCTCAAGAGCCACGACTGCGAGGTCACTGACGTCGTTGACCACGGCTTCATCCGCTCGATCTACTTCAGTGATCCGAACGGGATGGCGCTCGAGGCATCGTGGTGGACGCTCGACGCAACGGGACGACCCGCCGACTACGCCGACGAGCGTCTGTTCGCCGACGCCGACCCGGTCCAGGCCGTCGCCGAGCTGCGCGAGACGGGCGCCCTGGAACACACTGTCTCCACGCGACTCGTTGACGGCATCATCGAGGACATCTACCGCACTGGCGTCTAACCCGATCGTGTGCCGCACGATCCCGCAAGTGCTGTCGGATGCGGCCGCGCGCGATCCGGACGGCACGTGGCTCCGCGCCGACGATGCCGAGGTGACGTTCTCCGCCGCGGCGGCCGCGGTCGGCGCGTGCGCGGCCGTCCTGCGCGCGCACGGTGTGCGCCGCGGCGATCTGGTCGCCATGACGGCGCGTACTACGCCGCCGTACCTGCTCGCCTGGCTGGCGATCACGTCGCTGGGCGCGATCGCGGTGCCGATGAACCCCGCTTTCTCCCGGGCCGAGTTCGCCGGTCTCCTCACCCAGACGCGCCCCAGGGCGGTGATCACGGACGGCAAGCTACGGTCGGATCTCGACGTTGAATCGACGACGTCGGTCTTGGACGTCGATGACCTGTCCGGCGATTCGGGGGCGCTGCCCACCGACGAGGCGACCGCCGAGGATGTTGCATGCCTGATCCCCACGTCGGGCACGACCGGCCGCTCCAAACTCGTTGCGCAGACGCATCGCGCCTACGTGCTGGCCGGCGAGGGATTCCCGTACTGGATGCAGCTGTCCTCGGCCGATCGGCTGATGACCTCGTTACCGCTGTTCCACATCAATGCCCAGGCCTACTCGACCATGGGCTCGCTCGCGTGCGGCGCGGGGCTGGTGCTGCTCCCGCGTTTCTCCGCCTCGGGATTCCTCGACGCTGCCCGTCGCCACGGGGCCACAGAGTTCAATACGATCGGAGCGATGCTCGAGATCCTCATGCGCCAGCCGCGGCGCTCGGACGACGCCGACAATCCGCTGCGGCTGTGCTACACCGGGCCGGCTCCGGAGCGCGAGCGTCAGCTGGAGATCGAGGCACGGTTCGGCATCCGCATCGTCGTCGGCTACGGGATGTCGGAAAGCCCGTACGGCCTGATCTGGCCGCATGGCACGCGGCCGTTCGGCACACTCGGAACGGTCCGCCAGCACCCCGTCCGCCGGGACGTGAACGAGGCTCGTGTCGTTGACGAGGACGGCGAGGACACCGACACCGGTGAGCTGCTGCTGCGCAGCCCCGCGGTGACTCCCGGCTACTGGGGCATGCCCGAGGAGACGACGGCCGCGATCGACGCGGAAGGCTGGCTGCGCACCGGGGACATCGTGAGCCGCGACGGGCAGGGCCTGTTCACCTTCGTATCCCGCAAGAAGGAGGTACTACGCCGACGGGGCGAGAACCTGTCGCCGCTCGAGGTGGAGGAGGCGATCGCGACGCATCCCTCGGTCGTGGAGTGCGCGGTCGTCGGCGTCCCGTCCGAGCTGTCCGAGGACGAGGTCAAAGCCTTTGTCGTGACGAGCGGACCCGCCGACTTCGCAGCCCTGCGCGGCTGGGCGGCCGAGCGACTGGCACGCTTCAAGGTGCCGCGCTACTGGCAGCAGGTGGCGGCGCTCCCCCGCACTCCCACCCAGCGCGTCGCCAAGCACCAGCTGCCCGTGGGCCATCCGCCCGAGGAGTTCGATGCCGAGCAAGGAGCCGCCCGGTGAGCCCGTACCCCACCTCGATCGGCCGCTCGGATGCGGACTCGATCACCCTGCTCGGCCACGACCTCGCCGGCGAGCTGATGGGTCAGGTCGGCTTCGGCGAGCTGGCCTTCTGGCTGGTGGCCCAGCGCCGTCCGAGCGAAGGGGAGCTGCGGGTGTTCGAGGCTGTGCTTGTCGCGCTCGCCGATCACGGCCTGACACCCTCGGCAATCGCCGCCCGGCTGACGCTGACGGGCGCCCCGGAATCCGTGCAGGGCGCGCTCGCCGCGGGCTTGCTCGGCGGCGGTTCGCGCTTCCTCGGGACGACCGAGGACTGCGGTCGCATGTTGGCGGACGCGCTCTCCTCATCGTCCGCATCCCATGGTGCCGTCCCTGCGGACGACGCGGCATATGACCTCTTGGCCACCCGGATTGTCACCGAGGCGCGCGACGCCCGACGCCTGCTCCCCGGCCTCGGGCATCCGGTACACAAGACCGCCGACCCGCGCACCCAGGTGATCATCGGCCTCGCCGCCGAGTCCGGCGTGTACGGCGCGCATCTGCGGCTGTTCGAGGCGGTCGGCCGCGTCCATTCTGCGATCCTCGGCCGCACGCTCCCACTCAACGGCGCGGGGGCGTGCGGTGCGGCACTCGCCGACCTCGGGTTTCCGGTCGACACGCTGCGGGGGTTCGCCCTGCTGGCCAGAACCGCAGGCCTTCTCGGCCACCTCGCCGAGGAACAGCGCCGGCCGATCGGGCCGGCCGTCTACGCCCAGGTCGACCGCTCGACCGACTATCGGACCGACTCCTAGATCCGGAAGAAGAGGTTCCGGAACACGTCGGCGATCGCCGTGTCGCCCCCGCGCTGCCGGTGTTGCATCCGCGGACGCGGTCAGGACTCTGCCGGTCACCCGGATTCCCAGCCCGAACGACGACGTTGCGTACTGGATGCGAGGCGGGCTACGCCGGGACCAGTTCGGGCACCTGCTCGCCCACCACCAGCGGGGCCTTCTTGCTCGCCCGACGGTTCGGGATCGCGAATGCCGCGACGGCGCCCAGGGCGACGACTCCGGCACCGACCAGGATGGCCGGGTTCATGCCGTCCACGAAGGCGGTTCCGCTCTGGTAGCCGCCGAGGCGGGCGAAGACCGATGCGAGCACGGCGACGCCGAACACTCCGCCGAGTTCGCGAATGGCGTTGTTCGCACCGGATGCCTGGCCCTCTTCGGCCGGACGGACGGTGGAGAGCACCACGTTTGCGACCGGCGCGAAGAACAGGCCCATGCCGACACCGGCCAGGATGAACGGGCCGACGAACGCGGAGTAGGCGGTGGTCGGCGTCGAGATCAGGCCGAGCCAGGCGAGCCCGGTCGCTTGCAGGGCAAGCCCGGTACCGATGAGCGTCTTGCCGCCGATTCGGTCAGACATGGCGCCGGCGATCGGTGCGATGAAC
>Ga0136846_1236674_pt1 | contig 17369 bp, 11 predicted proteins | sample HopSoiMetagenom2_FD_96841 | JGI IMG/M metagenome (GOLD analysis project Ga0136846, IMG submission 96841) | Grasslands soil microbial communities from Hopland, California, USA - 2 Assembly 2016 (version 4) | ecosystem: Environmental > Terrestrial > Soil > Grasslands | place: USA: Hopland...
AGGTCACGTTCGAGCAGGGCATCGCGGCTACGGTGCGCTGGTATCTCGATCATCGCGCCTGGTGGGAACCGATTCTTGCAAGACATGGTGCCACGGAGCGACTCGGGCTGAAGGCCTGAACCAGCGATGCGATGGCGTGACAGGGTAAGAGCCGGTGTTGGTTTGACGCTCGCCGGTCTCCGTCTGCCCGCGCAGATGCGTCCGTTACTGAGGCGCGTCGATCCCTATGTCGCCTGGCGCGCGGTCAACAGACTGGGTTCGGCCGCTCAGGCAGACCTTGCCGCCGCGCTTGCGGGCTGCGCAGGCAATATCGCGCGCGTTTCGGTTGTTATGCCCGTTTACCGTCCAAACCGAGAGCATTTCGCGGCGGCGCTCGTTTCGTTACGCGGACAGCTTCATTCCGATTGGCAATTATGCCTGTGCGATGATGGCAGCGACGACCCATTGCTGACGCGAGAACTGGCGGAACTGGCGGCGAACGATCCACGTATCGTGGTAACCTCCTTGCCTGCGAACGCCGGGATTGCTGCGGCGACGAACGCCGCCGCAGCGCTGGCAACTGGTGATTTCCTGCTCTTCATGGACCAGGACGACCGGCTGGCGCTCGATTGCCTGGCAGAATTCGTACTGGCTTTCACCAGTCAGTCTGATCTCGATCTTGCCTATAGCGACGGCGACAAGCTTCATCTGGATGGTACGCATCATGCGCCCGTCTTCAAGCCCGGTTGGTCACCGGCGCTTTTGCTGTCGTATATGTACCTCGGGCATGCGGTGGCGATGCGTCGAGAATTGTTCGAGCAGCTAGGCGGATTGCGTAGCGAATTCAACGGCAGCCAGGACTATGACTTGGTGCTGCGTGCGGCGGAAGCCGCAAGGGCCGTACGACATATTCCGCGCATCTTGTATCATTGGCGCGTCGCGCCTGGTTCGACCGCGCTGTCTGCCAGCGAAAAGCCCGCATCAATTATTGCCGGTCAGCGTGCTGTGGTCGAAGCGACGGTGCGGCGGGGCATTGCGGCCAACGTTGTTCGGCCCGATTGGGCGGAGCGAGCAAACCTCGGTCTCTTTGAGTTGCGCTTTACCACCGTTCCGGTCTCATTGAGCGTGATCATTACGGTTGCTGACGGGGCCGCACCAGATCCGCGACATCTGGACGCGTTGTTGGAAGAAGTTCCGGCGACCGCTCAGATAATCTTGGCATTGCCCGATGGAGCGCCAGATATGTTGCCGCTTTGGACGTCGAGGCAAGGCCGGGTGCTGTTGCTTCGTGCCGAAAAGGGGCAGCCATTGTCCGAACGAATGGCGGCAGCGTCCGAACGGGCCGACGGAACGATGTTGGTGTTCGTTTCCAGCGACCTCTCTCCTACAAACGGCGGCTGGTTAGCTCAGCTGTGCGGTTATGCGAGTCTGCCCGGAATTGGCCTGGCGGGTGCGCGTATCCATGGTTCCGACGGCAAGATTCGTCACGTCGGGCTGGTCTGCCCAACTGGCGGCCTGACCGAAGCCGCCTTTGCGGGCTTATCAGCGGAACGGCCCGGAGCGCTTTATCTGGCTAGGACGAGCCACGAATGCGCGGCGGTGCCGACTGAATGCATAGCATTGTCGCGTGTCGTGCTGAAAAACGCCGGTGGGTTCGCCGATGGATTAGGACAGCACGCCGCAATCGGCATCGCTCTTTCGGAGGCGGTACGCGCCCGAGGCCATGGCGTTATTGCGTGCGCGAGTGCGGAACTGACAGGTCCGGCGAATAGCGCGCTTCCGCCTGGAAAAGCTACGCAAGACCCATGGTACAATCGCAATTTCGGCACTGGGGCAGCCCAGTTCCTTCCTGCGTTGCGCTGCCCTCCGTTGCGCCGACCGGGGATTGTGCGGTTAGCCGTAGTGACACACAATCTTGATCGCGAGGGTGCCCAATCCGTTCTGCTCGATCTAGTGGCTGGGCTGGTTGCCGGCGGGCATGTCGAGGCCTTCGTCATTTCTCCACGTGACGGGATACTGGGCGAGGCGTTCCGTGCTGCTGGGGTGCAAGTCGAAATTCTCCCATCCCCGCCGCGCCGCGCCGGAGGGCGAAGTCTCGCAGCCTATCGCGCTGCCCTGGGACGCCTTTTTTCCAGCGGCGCCGCCGATGCCGTGCTCGTCAATACGCTCGAATGTCACGCCGCTGTCGCGGCAGCGGCCGAGATTGGGCTGGGGGCAATCTGGTGGCAGCATGAAGGCGGGCCGTGGCATCGTTATTACCGACACCTGCGCCCAGCCGTTCGAGCGCGCGCGTTCGCGGCGTTTTCGCAGGCCTATCGAGTCGTTCAAGTCGCTGAAGCCACTCGCCGGGACTGGTTGCCCATCGCTACCCGCGACAATTTTGAGGTTATACGTCACAGTATTCCGCCCAAGAAAATCGCCGCTGCCAAGGCGCGCTGGAGTCGGCGTGAAGCGCGGCGGTCGCTCAATCTCGACGAGGACGAGATTTGCATATTGCTGCTCGGGAGCGTTTCCAAACGCAAGGGACAGGAAGACATTATCTCTGCGTTGCGAAAGGCTCCGCCTCACGAGGCGAAGCGGCTGCGGATAGTCATTGCCGGTGCTTTTGTTGAACCTCCATATCGTGAGCGACTGGAGGCGATGTATTCCGCTTTACCTTCCGTCTGGAAAGCAAAAGTCACCTTGGTTGGAGAGATTGATTCGGATAAATATCTTGCCGCGGCCGACATCTTCGTTTGTTGTTCACGACAAGAAAGCGCGCCGCGTGCTATTGTCGAAGCTATGACCTTCTCTCTTCCGATTATTACGACACCCGTCGATGGAATTCCAGAGTTGGTCATATCTGGAGTAAACGGCCTGTTCTATTCGCCGGGCGATCATGAGTGTTTGCTGAAACTCGTTCTGCAACTCTCCGCTTCCCCGCAAGAGCGACTGCGGCTAGGGCGGGCGGGATTGATGCTTTTGCCGGGGATAAGCGATTACGATGCGATGGTAAATCGCTTCGCGTCGCTTGTGCGCGAGGCGGCTTGGACGGGCGACCGTCCCGCGCCGAAGACCAAATGAACGGAGAGACGGTTTTGGCTTTGGGTTTCACTGGAGAGCGCATTGTGCCGGGCGCGGCGGATTGTGAGCCGACCTTTGCGCAAAAAAGGTATCAGGAGCATCTCGCTCGCTACGCGTTTGCGGCGCAGTTCGCTGCTGGAGCGCAAGACCGCCGACTATGACGCCATGCTATCATCATGGAATGAAATCATCCGGGAATGCGCATGCCTGATATCCGAGTGAAATCCGTCGGGCGTTACGTGGCGCGCCAACTCCGCAGGATGGGGCGACCGATCGGCGGACTGCTGAAACCCCCTGCGGAGCCGGCCTGCGATGTCCTTTTTCTGATCGGATTATGGGAAGGCGAGTCCAAGCGCTACCGGGTCTACAACCTCATCGAGGGGATGGAGGAATGGGGCTATTCCGCACAAGCGTTGGTGCTTGCGGATTGCCGTAAGATCATCGCCCGCAAGATGCGTCCGCGCGTCGTCGTCTTCTTTCGCACGCCCTACGATCCGAAGATGCACATCCCCGAACTGCTCGAATACTGCCGCGCGAACGGCATCACGACGGTCTTTGACGTTGATGATTATGTGTTCGAACCGTCGATCATCGCTGACATCGCCGGCGTGGCCGAGCTCGATGAAGGCCAGAAGGTCGATTATGGAAAGGGTGTTCTGGCGTACCGTACTATGCTGCTGGAGTGCGACCGGGCGACCACCACCACCGAATTCCTGCGCGACAGGATAAAGGCGCTCGGCCGCGATGCCTTTGTCGTGCGGAATACAGTAAATCGGGCGCAGCGCATCTTGGCCGGCGATCTGGTCGCTGGCCGTAAACGTGACGGGGCGGCGATTCGTATCAGCTACTTCTCGGGCTCGAAGACTCATGCACGGGATTTCGCTCAATGCGCGCCGGCGCTGCAGGCCATCATGCGCCGCCATCCGAACGTCCGCTTCCGTCTGGTCGGCCTACTCGACTTGGACGAAAGCTGGGTGCCGTTCGCGGACCGGATCGAACGTGCCGATTTCATGCCGATGCTCGACATGCTGCGCTCTCTGTCGGAGTGCGACATCAACCTGGCTCCGCTCGAAGAGGGCGACCTGTTCTGCGAGGGCAAAAGCGAGCTCAAGTTCTTCGAGGCGGCGGTCGTCGAAGTCCCAACGGTCGCCAGCCGTACGGCACCCTTTGCCGCGGCGATACAGGATGGTGTGACCGGGTTTCTCGCATCCACCGAACGGGAATGGGAGGAGAAGCTCGACCGCCTGGTAAGATCGCCTGCGTTGCGTGAAGCGATCGGCGGCGCGGCCGCTGCTTCTGCCGTCGAGCATTTCTCCACAGCTGTCGCGGCACGCAGTGCCCTAACGGCTTATGGATTGGAAGAGCAGATAGGCGCGCGTGTCCGGCCGGGAGGCGGTGGCATCCGGATCGGTTGGATCGTGCCCGGCCTGATCATCGGAGGCGGCGGGCATCGCAACATCTTGCGCGCAGCCTATCATCTGGAAAAATTCGGACACGACGTGCGTCTCTATTTTTCGGACACGCAAATGTCGAAATCCGAACTGCGTCAGAGTGTGCGCGAACACTTCTATCCGTTCGAAGGCCCGGTGAACCGGTTTACCGGATATGTCGATGGCGAAGATGTGTTGATGGCAACGCACTGGTCGACTGTCGCGCTAGCGGAGTCGGTCAAATCGCAGGTGGGCGAAATCATCTATTTTGTGCAGGATTTCGAACCCGCATTCTATCCCATGGGGTCCGAATATATCCTGGCGGAGAATACATATCGCAGGAATCTCTACGCGATAACGACCGGCCCCTGGTGCGCTGACATTTTGAAGCGCGACTACGGGATGGAAGCGGATTCGTTTCAGTTCCCGATCGACCGCACCATATACATCCCGGAAGCAGCCGGGGAAACGCAGCGGGGCAAAAGGATATTGTTCTTTGCCAAGCCGGAAATGGCGCGCCGCTGTTTCCTGATCGGTACGATGGCATTGCGCGAGTTCCATCGCCTGAAACCTGATTACGAGATCATGTTTTTCGGATCGGATAGTGCACGAAAGCATCCGCAGGATTATCCGGTCACCTATCTCGACAACATCATTAGGCTGGAAGACCTCGCACGCCTGTATGCGAGTTCCGCAGCAGGGCTGGCGTTCTCGACGACCAACCCCAGCTTCGTTCCCTACGAGATGATGGCATGCGGCCTGCCGGTGGTCGATCTCGGTCGCCCGGGCAATGAAGTGAATTATGGCGGGCGCAGGGATCTCGCCTTGCTGGCAGATGCCGATCCGGCCCGAATGGCGCGCGACATGGCCGCGTTGCTGGACGATGCCGGGCAATGTGCTCTGCGGAGCCGGGCGGGGCTCGAATTCATCGCGTCTTTTCCGAGCGAAGAGGCTATGGCAAGGCGCATAGAATTGCTGATCCTCGAACGGATCGGAAAAAGAGCGAGTTCGTCACCGTTAAGTGACGTGGCGCTCGATAGTCGCAACTCCGCTGCCGCTACGGCGGATAGTTTTCACCAGGTCTGAAACGAGGTCCCATACGTGTCCCTTCATCTGATCGCAGGTGGCGCAGGCTTTGTCGGCGTCAACCTCGCCGCGGCTCTGCTTGATCTGGGCCATGAGGTTGTTGTCGTCGACGATCTTTCGCGCGGTACTCTGTCAGCGATGGAGCCGTTGCGTTCTCATATCAGCTTCACTTTTCGGGAGGCCGATTGTTCCGATCCCGAGGCGTTCGATCAGGCGGTGGGCGAGCTTAGGGTTGACGAGATCTGGCACATGGCGGCCAATTCCGACATCCCGGCGGGTGTCGCCGACTATCGGGTCGATCTGCGGCAGACCTTTCTCACGACCGTTTCCATCCTCGACGTGATGAAGCGCAGGTCCATCCCTGTTCTGCATTTTGCGTCGAGTTCGGCGATCTATGGCGATCATGGCGACGACCTGATCCACGAGAATATCGGGCCGCTTCAACCGATCTCGAACTATGGCGCGATGAAGCTCGCGTCAGAAGCTCAAATCCGTGCCGCGCACGAGGCCTATCTCAGCAAGGCGAGCATTTTCCGCTTTCCGAACGTCATCGGTATCCCCGCGACCCATGGCGTGATCCTGGACTTTGTCGGCAAGCTCAAACGAACCCCCGAACGGCTTGAGGTGCTGGGCGATGGATCGCAGCAAAAAGCTTATCTGCACGTCGACGATCTGGTCCGGGCAATGCTGCACATCCGTGACCTTGGCGGGAAATTCGCCGTGTTCAACATCGGCCCGGTCGATGACGGCATTACCGTGCGGGAGATCGCCGAGCGTGTCCGCGATCGTCAGAGTCCGACGGCCGACATCCATTTTGGCGAAGGAAACCGGGGATGGATTGGCGACGTACCGCGCTTCCGCTATTCGGTTGAGCGGCTGCTTGGTACCGGCTGGTCCCCGACCATGGGGTCGCGCGATGCCATGCAGCGTGCCGTTGACGAGATCATCGCCCAAGAGGTTCGGAGATGACCCAGGCGGTCATCCTGGCGGGCGGGAAAGGTACCCGGCTGGCCAGCCGGCTTAACGGGAAGCCGAAGCCGCTCGTCGACGTCGCGGGCATGCCCTTGCTCAAGCGGCAGATCGATGTCCTGGTGCGCGGCGGCGTGGACGACATCGTCCTGTTGGTGAATCATGCCGCCGACCAGATCGAGGCGTTCATCGCCCGAGAGGATTTCCCCTGCCGCATCGAACTGATCGATGACGGATCACCGCGCGGTACGGCTGGGGCTACGCTTGCTTGTCTTGATCGACTCCGGGAACGGTTCGTGGTCGTCTATGGCGACACGCTGTTCGACCTCACCTTAGAGCACATGCTGGATGCCCATGCCGCAGCTGGCGGCGCGGCGACATTGTTGCTGCACCCGAATGATCACCCTGCGGATTCCGACCTGGTCCAGCTTTCCCGCGACGGGTGGATCGAGGAGTTCCATTCCTATCCGCATCCTCCGGGCGCGCATCTGCGTAATCTCGTCAATGCGGCGTTCTACGTAGTGGAGCGCGCGGCGCTCGCGCCATGGGTCGGGCGCATGGAGGTCGGGGATTTTGCCAAGGACCTGTTTCCGGCGATGCTGGCTGACGGCGCGAAATTGCGCGGCTATGTCTCGTATGAATATATCAAGGACATCGGGACGCCGTCCCGGCTCGACAAGGCAGAACGTCACCTGACATCGGGAGTGGTCGAACGGGCGCGGCGCAACCACAAGCAGAAGGCCGTCTTCGTCGATCGCGACGGTACGCTGAACGAATTGAACGGCCACATCGCGCGCGCCGCCGACCTCACACTCTTTCCTTTCGCGGGCGCTGCCTTGAAGCGGCTCAACGATGGCGAATATCGAGTGGTGCTGGTGACGAACCAGCCGGTACTGGCGCGTGGCGAATGCGACGAGAACGGTCTGGCCGACATTCATGCAAAGCTTGAAGCGGAGCTAGGTGAGCACAGCGCTTTTTTCGACGGGCTTTATTATTGTCCGCACCATCCGCATCGCGGCTATGCCGGGGAAGTTCCGGAACTGAAGCGGGACTGCGCTTGTCGCAAGCCCGGCACCGGGATGGTCGAACGGGCCGCCGCCGATCTCAATATCGACCTTTCCCAATCCTGGATGATCGGTGACAGCTCGGCGGACATTGCCATGGCTGAGCGCGCCGGACTACAGTCGATCCTGGTCCGCACGGGTGAAGGCGGAAGGGACGGGAAATGGCCGATGACTCCCGACCATGTCGCCGACTCGATCGCCGAAGCGGTCACCATCATCGTCGGCCCGAGCGTCTGACGGTCGCAACAATCCGGGAATTGCAACTTTGATCATCAGCCAAACCCCCTTGCGCATGAGCTTTGTCGGCGGCGGGAGCGACTTACCGTCGTTCTACCGGCAGTTCGGCGGCGCCGTATTGAGCACAGCGATCGACAAATACGTCTATGTGAGCGTCAATCGGAAGTTCGATGGCGGAATCCGCCTCGCCTATTCGAAGACCGAGGAGGTCGCGTGCCTCGATGAGATCGAGCACGAGCTGGTCCGCGCCGCCTTCGACATGCTTGGGGTGCGCGGCGGTGTAGAGATCACGACCACTGCTGACATTCCGTCGCGCGGAACCGGGCTGGGATCGTCATCGACCTTCACGGTCGGGTTGCTCAATGCCATGTCCGCCTATCTCGGCCGCCACGCCTCGCCCGGCGACCTGGGCGAGCGGAGCTGCCAGGTCGAGATCGAACGCTGTGGTCAGCCGATCGGCAAGCAAGACCAATACGCCGCCGCGTTCGGCGGCTTCAATCTCATCGAATTCCGGCAGGATGACAGCGTCAATGTCACGCCCGTGATCATGCCGCGCGACGTTCAGCAGTTGCTCGAAGATCGCATCATCGTTTTCTACACGGGGATTACGCGTAGCGCGTCGGCAATCCTGGAAGGACAATCGGCGGAATCCGCTACGAACATCGACAAGCAGGCGGCGCTGCGCCGGATGGTCGAACTCGCTTATATCATGCGTGACGAACTCGGCCGCGGCCATATCGACGCATTCGGCGAGATTCTCGATGAGAATTGGGCACTCAAGAAGACGCTGGCCGCAGGCATATCGAGTTCGGCAATCGACGGCTGGTACGACCGGGCCAAGGGGGCGGGGGCGATTGGCGGCAAGCTGCTCGGCGCCGGCCAAGGCGGTTTCATGATGTTCTACGCACCCAAGGAGCGCCACGAGGACATCGCGCAAGCGCTGGAGTTGCGGCAGGTGCGCTTTGGTTTCGAGCGGCTGGGCAGCCGCATACTTTTCTACAATCCCCGCTAAAACCCGAGGACGAGACATGGCTTATTTCCCCGACCACGCGATCCCGGACGCAGGCGACTATGCCAGCGAATATTTCGAGCGGCTCGGCAGGGCAGCTGCCACGGTGGATCGCGCTGCGATCAATGAGGCGAGCCGACTGCTCCTCGAAACCACGCGGGCCGGCAAGCGTATCTATTCGTGCGGCAATGGCGGATCGGCAGCGATTGCGAACCATCTCGTATGCGATTGTCTCAAGGGCATTCGGAGCAACACGAGCCTTCGTCCCAAGGTTCACAGTTTCTCGACTACCGTCGAACTGATCACTGCCATAGTGAACGACATAGGCAGCGAGGAGATGTTCGCATTCCAGCTGGAGTCGATGGCCGAGGCGGGTGACCTGTTGATTGCTATCAGCTCTTCCGGCACCTCGCCTAATATCGTGCGGGCGCTGGAACTTGCCCGTTCGATGGGGGTGCGCACGGTAGCGATGACCGGTTTCACCGGTGGGCGCTCGCGTGAACTCGCGGATGTGAGCCTGCACGTGACGTGCGAGAATTACGGAGTGATCGAAGACGTGCACCAATCGCTGATGCATATTCTTGCCCAGCATGTCCGGCATTTTAATCTCGACGAACCGGCCAGGCTTGGACAACTTAAATTCTGATGCGGTGAGCATTTCTCCGCGTTCACGATTCTGGAACCTGAAGGAACGATCGCTGAAGACATCGGACGCCGTTCTGACTTTTGTGCGCCGGATTCCGCCTGTTCGCAGGCTGATCGATCGTACCGCGGCGATCGAGCGCACGTCATTGCTGTACGACGCGAGGGGTGTCGGCGACTTTGCCTGCACTGCCTGTCGAGAAGAGGTGGCACTGACGCCGTTCGAGCGGCGTACGGACGTCCACGGCCAGGTTTACGACCTGTGGATGTGTTTGCGTTGCCACGCGATCCTGAACGCGACGCATTTGCGCTTGGTGCGGACCGGGGATGATTTCCTGTCGCTGCAGGCGGATGCCTCCGATAATTTCTACGCGGTGGATGATGAATATCTCAGCACCGTTCCCGATCAGATTGATGCTTGTGGTTTCTTCGATTACCTATTCTCGGTCTATCCGAAGCAGCAGCGCGGCGTGATGATCGATTTCGGTGCCGGGCGAGGGATCGTGGCAGGCAGCGGCGCGAAGTTTTTCGAAAAGGTCTATGCCGCAGAGCTCAGCCTGAATGTGCTGCGTCAGGTCCACGCGGTCATGCCGAACCGCGACCGGATTTTTGTCACCGATGACTACCGGAGCATTCCGGACATGTTCGATTGCATCGCTTCGATGCACGTCCTTGAACACCTGCCGAACCTGCGGGACATCCTTGAAGATTTGGTGGCGCGTCTCAACCCGGGGGGATCGTTGTTCTTCCAGGTGCCGATGCTGCTACGCGCGCATTTGGTGTGCGTCCACTATACATTCTTTACCGATGTGTCGGCCCGCTCGCTCTGCCGGCAACTCGGACTCGACGTTATCAGTATTTCCTACGACAACGATCTCGACTTCCTGAACTGCATCGCCAGGAAGCCGAGCTCAGATCGTCGGCCGCGTCCGAACTAATTCAAGCGTTGCCTGCACCGGATGTCTGTGACCGTCTGTTCCGGAAAGGTCGCGACAGGAAGCGAAATGGCTTGGTCAGACGCCATGACATGGACTTGCGGATAGACAGGAGCTGTGCGTGCCAGTCATCCGCGAAGTTTTCCGCGCGCTTCGCACGTTCGCATTGTTCCTCAACCTCTGCCGACAAGCGCTGAACCTCGGCTGATAGGCGCTCAATCCGCTCGACTAGCGGGTTACGAGCCATATGATGCGTCGCGACGGTCCCGAGGAACAGTCGTTCCATGGATTCTACGATATCGCGGTGGCGAGGATCATAGCGCGCCTGGCCGGTATCGACTGGGGTGTCGAGAGCCGCGGCGATGTCGCGCTTCAGCGTTTCCAGTTCCCGCCGCGCCCCGTGCGCCGCATCGCTCGAGACTCTCGCAAAATCATACGCCTCGAGCCGTCTGGCTTCGGCATCGCTCGCCCGCACTGTAAGGGCGTCGATGATTCCGCGGACATCATTCTGTTCCGATTCAAGGTCGGCATATTTCATGTGCAAATCCCCAGTCGGGCGGAAACAATTCACGCACGGGCAATACTTGCTGGCATTCCCCCGTCAATCGCTCGATTCCGGTGTCCCGCGCGGTCGGCACCTCGACGCTTCCGGCCACTTCGTCAGGAACGCCTCGCTTTGGGCGAGAAGATCTCGGCGATCCTTTGCAAGCGGGACCTATTCGCTCGTTCGCGCTGCTCCTCGAGTTCCACCGCAAGCAGACTGACCCGCTCGACCAGCGGGCTACGAGCGATATCGTGCGTCGCGGCGGTCCCGAGGAAAAGTCTCTCCATAGATTCGACGATATCGCGATGGCGCGGATCATACCGCACCTCGCCGGTCTTGCGAGGGTTCTCGATAGCCTCGGCGATATCGCGCTTCAGTGCTTCCAACTCCAGCCGGGCGCCGCGCGCCGCGTCGTTCGAAGCGCGTGCATATTCATAGACTTCGAGCCGTTTCGCTTCCGCCTCGTTCGCGCGAACGGAGAGCGCTTCGATGATCCTGCGGAGATTGTCGCGCTCCGCTTCGTGCCCGGCATATCTCGCCTGCAACTCCTCGATGCGTGTGGCGGCATCCACCACCTCGGCGGAGAGCCTTTCGCGCTCGCCTGCCAATTGCTCGATTTCCGCGTCCTTGGCCGCCAGTGCTTCGAGGCTTCTCCGCTTTTCCTCGGCGAACTCCGCGGAAATACTCTCTGCTTTGCCGAGCAGATCGTTGCAATCCGCCGTCAGGCGCTCGATTTCGGTGTTCTTGAAAAGTGTCACCTGGGCATGATGCTGCTCGAAATCGTTCAGGGACTGCTGAAGGTAATGCGCCTTTGTACGAAGCGCTTCCATCTCGGCATTCAGTTGATTCGCATGCCACAGTTCGCTCGAAAGCTCTTCCGCCCGGGAGAACAGAATGTTGTATTCCCCCGTGATCCGTTGGATTTCGCCGTCCTTGAAGGCGATCGCCTCGATGTGCTGGGCTTCCGTTTTTTTCAGGGCGGCTTTCAGCTCCTCCGCCTCGCCGCGAAGGAAATCCGCCTGCGCGCTGTTCTCCTCCGACTTCCAGAGGCGGTCGGATAAATCGTTCGATTGGGAGAATAGGACTCCGTATTCTCCGGTGATCCTTTCGATCTCCCGATCCTTGAACGCCAGCGCCTCGCTGTTGCTCTTTTCCAGGTAGGTAATCTTCTCCTTGAGGTCGTTTTCCGCCTTGTGGAGAATCTCCACGTCGCGCTCCAGCATGCGCACATACGCATCGTTGTCGATCGAAAGAGCCGGTTCCATCACAGGCAACGGCATGGTCGGCGACGGTGTGGCGACGACGATGAAGACATCAGCGTCCTCCGCGTCGAATTGATCCTTGAGACAGATTATCCGGTCGAGGATAGAGGGACGGCCTTGCGTTACCAGCGAGGAGAAATGGTTGTTCTCGACATAAAACTCAGTCGTGGAAAAATTGCGCTTGAGCAGTGCTTCGAATTCGTCGAGCCCGAATTCGTGCGTGTGGAAGTGCGTCCGCTTCTTCTCGAGCGCGCGTGGCGTAGAGATCACCAATATGCCGTCGGGTTTGAGCGCCCGCTTGATATTCTCCAGCACTTTTTCGGGGTGGTTCACATGCTCGATCAATTCGAAGCAGGTGGCGACGTCGAACTGGGCATCGAACTCGAACGTTTCCGCATTGCCGACATCGAACTGGACGTTGGGGTGACTGTAATGTTGTCGGGCGTGGCGAATGGCGGCATCGGACAAGTCGAATGCCCGCACCGAGGCCGCACCAAGTTCTCCAAGGCGTTGCGATCCGTAACCGACTCCACAGCCGATATCGATGACAGATTTTCCTTCGATGATTTGTGCGGCGAAAAGATAACGGACAATATGTTCCTGGAACATGCGTGACGCGAAGTTCGGTTCGCAATTATCCGCGCCTGGAACGATCCTCTCCCCGGTGAAATTTAGTACCTTTTTACTTGCCATGGTATTCGCGTGCCTTCGGAGCGGGGGGTTGCCCTGTTTCACGAAATCGGTTTTGGCACAAGATCGTTCCAGTGCAAACGAATCCCGCAGATCCAGCGGCTTGCGGATGCATGCGATAGGTTTTTCCGGAGGTTGTGGTGGCAATGTGCAGCCGCCGCGTCTAGAGCCGCGGGCCTATGGGCGAAGCTGGCCGGCGCGGCGTTGCGGCAGCTTTCCGAGCGGAGAAGGTGTGGTTTGAACGTCGACTATCTCATTACGGGCGGCGGCGGATTCATCGGATGCGGGGTCGCGGCCAAACTGTTGGACAAGCAGCCCAGCGCGCTTATCGTCGCGGCCGATTCCCTGCACCCGCAAATCCATCCGGATTCCGCCCGTCCTGCATCCCTGCCGGACTCGGTCGACCTGCGAGTTATGGACATATGCGACGGCAAGGCGTGGCGCGGGCTACTGCGCGACGTACGCCCGAAGACGATCATCCATCTCGCCGCGGAAACCGGCACGGGCCAGTCGCTCGATCTCCCGACGCGCCACACTCATGTCAACGTGACGGGAACCGCCGTCATGCTCGAAGCTCTGGATGAGTCGGGTTCGCTCCCCGATCATGTCCTGCTGGCGTCCAGCCGCGCGGTCTATGGCGAGGGGAAATGGCTCGACCCAGCGGATGGGCGCCCGTTCCTGCCGGATCAGCGCACACCCGAACGACAGCGGCGGGGGGAGTTCGCTGTCGTCGCGCCGTCGGGCGAGACCGCCACGCCGCTACTGCAGGATCATCGTGATACGCCGTCCCGCCCGACCAGTGTCTATGGTGCGACGAAACTCGCGCAGGAACATGTGCTGGCCGCGTGGTGCACGGCCCGAAGTATCCCGCTGTCGGTACTCAGGCTCCAGAACGTCTATGGCGTCGGCCAATCGCCGCATAATTCCTATACGGGAATCATCGGCCTCTTCCATCGGGTCGCGGCGAGCGGCGAACCGATCGAGGTTTACGAAGATGGCCAGATTGGCCGAGACTTCATCTATATCGACGATGTCGCGCGGAGCGTCGTCGCGGCAGTGATCGATCGCCCCGTCCGCTCCCGAACGATCGATATCGGTAGTGGCTGCGCGACGACGATCCTGGAGGCAGCGCGACTGATCGCCGATCTCTACAAGGCTCCTGCTCCCCGTGTCACGGGCGCGTTTCGGTCCGGCGATATTCGCTGGGCGGTCTGTTCTGCGGAAGGCCTCGAAAAACAGCTGGGGGTCGAGCCGATTATCGATTTTGCTGAAGGAAACCGCCGCCTTTCAACGTGGTTGCGCGACATTAAAATCATCGGCTAGATCGGGAAGAATGTGATGCTTTCGATGCGTTTTCCTTTGTCGGCCGCTGCGTTGGTTTCGATGTCATGGGACGGAGGGCGGTCCACTGGCCGTACGTTGGCGGCGACTGCCAAGGAGCGGGGGTTGGAAAGCGATGACTAAGGTCCTGGTCACGGGCGCCGCGGGATATATCGGTGTCCATGTCGTCGACGCGCTTTCGAGCATGGGAGCGGAGGTCGTTGCCGTCCACCGGGGACGGCGACCCTTCGATCGGCAAGTCCGGCAGATCGTCTGCGATTTTGCCGAACTGGATCCCGACCGCCTGGCCGAAGGCGGTGCTCCGGATGTCATCTTGCACCTGGCGTGGAAAAACGGCTTCAACCACAATGCCGCGTCTCATATCGACGATCTGCCCGACCATGCCCGCTTCGTCCGGCACGCGATGGAGGCGGGCACGCGGCGGTTCGTCGGCCTCGGTACGATGCACGAGGTCGGTTATTGGGAAGGCATGATCGACGAGACCACGCCAAATGCTCCGCGGTCGATGTACGGTGTCGCCAAGAATGCGCTGCGCGAAGTCGCGCGCCTGGAAGTGGAGAAAGCGGGCGGTGTTTTCCAGTGGCTGCGCGCTTATTACATCCTGGGTGACGACGAACGGAATCAGTCGCTTTTCACCAAGATTCTTGGCTGGGAGGCCGAAGGGAAGGCAACATTTCCGTTCAACTCCGGCCTCAACAAATATGACTTCATCGACGTCCGCGACCTTGCACGCCAGATCGCTCTGGTCAGCCTGCAAACCAAGGTCGCCGGCGTGATCGATTGTTGCAGCGGGGTACCGATGGCATTGCGCGACAGGGTCGAGGCATTCATCGCCGACAATGGTCTGGCCATTCGTCCGGAATATGGGGCCTTCCCGGATCGCCCCTATGATTCTCCTGCGGTCTGGGGCAGCATCGCGAAGATCAATCGTATATTGGCAGATGCGCCAGGGGCGGGGGCGTAAATTGTAACGGCCGGGTGGGTCGGCCGCAGGCTCTTGAAAATCGTACACTTATCTGGATTGGTAGGGACTAGACGTGTCATTAGACAAAGTGTTGTTCATTCTCGGATGCAATGAAGGACCGAGCGCACGCTATCGCGTTTTCAATCATATCGAAGCTCTGCAGGGCCTGGGTATCAAGGCCGAGTGGATGTGGGATATCCATCCCGAGATCCGCGAGGAATCCTATATGAAGGACTTCTCGATCGTGGTGAATTTCCGCGGCGGTTATTCGGACCGGCTCGAAGAGATGCATAGCCTGCTCAAGCGGCTTTCTATTCCGACCGTCTATGACATCGACGATCTCGTCTTCGATCCGTCGCTCACCGATCAGATCGACGCCTATCGTAAAATGGACGCGCGAGGGCAGGGCGATTATCTCGCGGGCATGCAGAGCATCGAGCGTGCGATGAAGGCGGCGGACTATGTCACCACCTCAACCTCATATCTCGCCGACTATGCCAGCCGGTTCACCGGAAAACCCACCTGGATCATTCCGTTCGGCGTGAACGACCGCCAGGTCGAGATCGCACGGGCCATGTCGGGCTATTCCACCGGCCCACGCTTCATCACCTATCTCAGCGGCACCGCTACTCATGAGCGCGATTTCGCCGAGGCTGTCGACGCGCTGCGCAGGATCCTTGCCGAATATGACGATGTCTATCTGAAGCTTGTCGGTCCACTCGATATCGAGACCCATTTACCGGGCCTGCAGCACAAGGTGATCCGGGTGCCGTTCATGGACTGGAAGAACCTCGTGATGGAGGCTGCCAGCGCTTATGTGAACATCGCGCCTTTCGAGGCCGCCAGCCCGTTCTGCCAGTCCAAGAGCGATCTCAAATATGTCGAACCGGCGCTTTCCGGTGTGCCGACGATCGCGTCGCCGGTCCGTTCGTTTCAGGACAGCATCAGGCATGGCGAGAACGGCATGATCGCCGACACGGCGGACGACTGGTATGCCGCGTTCAAGGCGGTGCTCGATGATCGGCAACTGCGTAGCCGGATGGGCGCGGCGGCAAAGCGCAACGTCGAGCGCGAGCGGTTTCCTGGCTCGATCGGGCGGAAGCTGGTCGAGGTCTATAGCGGCATCGTCGACTCGCATCGCCTGGGATTACAGCGACCGGGAGTGCAGAATGTCCTGGTGTCTGACCCTGCCGGGCTGGAAAGCAAAAAGCGGCTGCGGATCGCGTGGGTGATTCCGCAACCGTTCGAGGCGTCCGGGGGACACCGCAACATTTTTCGGGCGATCCGTTATCTCTCCGAATTCGGGCATTCCTGTTCGCTCCATGTTCTTCCCGATAATCACCGTTTCAACCACGGCGATGAGATCAGGAAGTTCATTGCGGACGAGTTTTTCGACATAATGGCCACCGATGGGGTCTTTCACGGCGTCGACAACATTCCCGAATGCGATGTTCTCGTTTGCACATACTGGACGACTGCTTATGTCGTGAAGGACAATGCCGGTAAGGCTCCGCTGCACGTCTATTTCCTGCAGGATTATGAGCCGATGTTCTTCCCGATGGGGACGGATTATGTCCGTGCCTGCGAGACATATCGTTTTGGGTTCTATCCCATCACGTCGGGACCATGGCCGCTCCGGATGCTGGAGAGGGAATGGGGAGTCGAGCATGGCGCCTTCTTCCGCTTCCCAATCGATCGGGGCATCTATCACCCGCCAATCGCGCCCAGGTCGAATCCGAGCAAGAGGATCGCCTATTTCGCACGTCCGGATATGCCGCGCCGCTGCTATCCGCTCGGCGTTTCCGCGCTCGAGATCGTCAAGCGCGAGCGCCCGGATGTCGAAATCCTGTTCTACGGCGACAAAGCCGAGAAATTCCAGCACCTTCCGTTCGAGTTCACGAATGTCGGAATGACACCGCACATCAGCGACTTGGGTGACCTTTATCGGTCTGTCGATGTCGGGGTTTGTTTCTCGACGACCAACCCTTCGCTAGTGCCATTCGAGATGATGGCGTGCGGGCTTCCCGTCGTCGATCTCGACGTGAACGGCAATGAGGTCAGCTATGGGGGACGGGAAAATTGCATGCTCGCCGCCGCCAGCCCTCGCGATATCGCCGACAAGATCTACGCCATTCTCGATAATCCGGAAAAGGC
>Ga0136846_1238557_pt1 | contig 17368 bp, 14 predicted proteins | sample HopSoiMetagenom2_FD_96841 | JGI IMG/M metagenome (GOLD analysis project Ga0136846, IMG submission 96841) | Grasslands soil microbial communities from Hopland, California, USA - 2 Assembly 2016 (version 4) | ecosystem: Environmental > Terrestrial > Soil > Grasslands | place: USA: Hopland...
ACAGCCTCTCTATCGTTCTCCAACCGGAGCGCCAGGACTACCGCGCCATGCAAGCGGCCCCGGCCTGGGCGGCAGGGCTACCGCCTCAGCGGTTTAGTGCAACCCTGGCTATGGCTGCGCTTTGCGCCTAGAACCTAGATCAGGCGCCTTTTGACGTGCTGCTCGGATACGCTCGAAATACTCTCAGCCTCTCAGGTGTCGAGTTCGTACAAAACCTGCTGCGTCGCCGATTCGGAAATATTGAGCAAAGCCGCAACGTCGCGGATGTCGTCGGGCAAAGCCGCGTTGTCCCAGCCTTTGGCCGTGTGACGCGCCACTCGGATCGCGAGCACGACGCTCTTCGCACTTGGGTGTTCCGCATGCCGATCGTCGGTGATGCGCGTGAGCAGCTCGGGCAGTCGCCACGCGTGCATCAGCGACTGCTGTAATTCCGGCAGCGTCACATTGAGGACGTCCCGCTGGATCGTGCTCGACCTGAGAGTCGGATCCGACTGCTGGGCGCTGCGGATCCGCAAGGCCAGTTCCGGCGCGTGGCACCACAGAAGCATTTCGGAAAAATCATGCAGCAACGCCGCGTGATGGATGACGGCAGCGTCGTGGTCCATGCGCCGCACGGCGAAACCGAGTGCAAAGTTGGCGGCGCGATGCGCCCGCCGCAGCACGTCGCGCAAGCCTTCCAGTGTCTGGGGTTGATTCTGCAGCCGCTCTTCCACCGTGGGCAGCGGGCAGAAAGCGCGAAAGAAGGGGGCAATGCCCATCATCACGACGGCGGCAGTAACCGTTTCCGGATCGGTCAGCATGCGCGAGGGGCGGTGGGCGGCGGAATAGGTCAGCACTCGCAATGTCATCAATGGATCGCCGGAAACTGTCTCCCCGATGAGGTTCGCGTCTACCTCGTCCTCGATCAGGCGGAGCTGTTCCACCGCTTTGGCGGACTGTAGCAAGACGGGTATTTCGGCCGCGCGGAAATGGGCTGTCCAAGCGGCGAGATCGGGCAACGGCTGGGTCAGTTGCATGATGTCCATGATTCGCTCGGATACTGCCCCGCAGGGGGCGTCGTTCTTGTTGTCGGCTTGCCCCGCACAGGCTTGAGAGCGGTTACTTCTACTTCGCCAGCTTGGCTTTGAGGTCGGCTCCAACGTGTTTGTTCACGAACTGGTAAGTGGCGACCCTGGCCAGGTCGACCTCGCCCGGCTTGTACAAACCCGCCTTAACCATCTGCTCGTAGAAGTCCTTCACCCGCGCTTCGCTCATCGCCCCGATGCCGTTCTTCAGCGATTCGCCCGAGTCGACAACCCCTTGCTGCTTCATCAGCGCTACCGATGTTTCCACCTCGTCGAGCGTCATCTCGGGGTTGTCTTTCATCATCATGGCGTTGGCCGCCGTGCGTTCGCCGTAGAGGTAGTTGACCCAGCCCACGGTGGATGCGTCGACGAAGCGCTGCACGAAATCGGGTTTGTTCTTTACCGTCTCGGCACGCGCTTCGATCAAAGTTGAATAGGTCGAAAAACCGTGGTCGGCCAGCAAGTGCACGACTGGCTTGAACTTGCCCTGCTTCTCGACGTAGATCGGCTCAGCCACCGAATACCCCTGCTGGATTGCTTTCGGGGTGGCAAGGAAGGGGCCGAGGTTGTAGTTGTAAGGCTTGAGCGCTTCGTCCTTGAAGCCGTGGGTGACTTTGAGCCACTGCCACCAACTGAATTGTCCGTCCTTTGCGATGAGCGCCACGGGCGCCTTCTTAAGGCTTTCGAAGGTTTCGTAGCCCTGACCTGGGTGGGCGATCAAGGCTTGCGGGTCCTTCTGGAACATCGCGGCAACGACCACGGTCGGCACACCGTTTTTGACATTGTCGAAGCTGTGCAGAAGGTTGCCCGTCATGAGAAAGTCGATGCGCCCCGCCGGCAATAATGGTCGGTTGTTGACCTGCGGCCCGCCTTGCTGGATGGTGACGTCTAGGCCGTACTTCTTATACGTGCCATCGGCCACGGCTTGATAGAAGCCACCGTGCGCGGCTTGCGCTTTCCAGTTGGTGGCGAAAACCACCTTGTCTTGCGCCAGCGCAGCGGTGGAGGCGAATGCGCAGGCGAGGCCCAAGGCATTAATTACAGCGATTCGGCGATTCGGATTCATTCAGATCTTCCCGTGAAGTTTTGAGAATTGCACTACGGCTTTTCCGACGCGTGCCAGCGACCCAGCAGCACGCGCGACAAAGCATTGAAGGTCCAGAAAATGGCGACGCCTGTGATTACCAGCAACAGCAATGCGGCGAACATTTTCGGCGTGTCGGTGCGGAAGCTGGCTTCGAGAATGCGCGAGGCGAGTCCTGTCTCACGCCCCGCTGCGCCCGCCACCATTTCCGCCGTCACGGCGCCGATAAGACTCAAGCCGCCCGAAATTTTGAGACCCGCGATGAAATAGGGCAACGCCGAGGGCACCAGCAGGAGCCGCAGTCGTTGCCAAGGTGTGGCGCGGTACAGCCGGAAGAGATCTCGCAAGTTCGGATCGGCGGCGCGCAGGCCAAGCACGGTATTCGAAAGAATGGGAAAAAAGGCGACGATCCACGCACACAACAGGAGCGCGGCGGTCGTGCTTGCCACGTAAATCAGGATGAGCGGCGCGATCGCCACCACTGGGGTTACTTGCAATACCACGGCGATGGGGAACAGCGCGTGCTCGAGTCTGCGAGACAAAGCGAACATCGACGCGATCCAGACTCCCCCGACGATTGCCAGGATGAGCGCGCCGAAGGTGATTTTGATCGTGAACCACCAGCTTCCCGCCAAGGAAGTGAAGTTGGCGAAAAGTGTCTGCACGACGAGGCTGGGCGCCGGAAGCGTGTAGTGCGGGATGTGGGCGAGTCGGACCAACCCCTCCCAGGTGGCCAGCAGCGCGAGCAGGCTCAAAAGCGGCGAAATCCGATGCAGCATCAGCGTACTACCTGATCGATGGGTGCGTGGAGCTCGGCCAATGCAGCAGTGAGTTCCGCACAGGCGGCGAGATAACTCGGCGAACTGCGGAAGGCGGCACTGCGCGGGTACGGTTCGTCAATCCGCACCTCGGCGACGATGCGGCCCTGGCGCGATCCCATCACCAGCACGCGCTGGCTCAGGAAGACGGATTCGAGAACGCTGTGGGTGACGAAGAGCGCGGCGAACTGCTGCGTCTGCCAGCAGGCGAGCAGGTCGTCGTTGAGCTTGTGGCGCGTGAATTCGTCCAGGGCGGCGAAAGGTTCGTCCATCAGCATCACGCGTGGCCGGGTGATGAGCGCTCGGGCGATGGAGGCGCGCATTCTCATGCCGCCGGACAACTCAGCCGGATACGCATTCTCGAAGCCAGCGAGTCCCACCAGGTGGAGCACGTCTCGAACGCGGGTGTCGCATGCCGCCCGTGTTTCACCCGCGAGGCGCAGCGGCAGCCGCACGTTGTCAAACACCGTGGCCCATGGCATCAGCGTCGCATCCTGGAAGACGAAAGCGGTGTCGGCTGTTCGGGCGGCCGACGCGGCCGGTGAGTCAATCACGCCGGCACTCGCTCGTTCAAGACCCGCCAGCAGTCGCAACACCGTGCTCTTGCCGCAACCCGATGGCCCCAGCAGCGACACGAACTCGCGTTCTGCGACCTGGAGGTCGATGCCTTGCAGCGCCACCACGCCAGTGGGAAAGCGCTTGTCGACGCGTTGCAGGGAAATGAGTGGGCGCCCGGGCATGGGTTCGCAGTGTGCCCGAAGCGACGGTACAGCTATGCAGTGTTCGACGGTATGTTATGTGGAACTTGATATGACCGATGCATGTGACCTGAAGATGGTGCCACCCGGCCAGAATGAAAGGTGGGCCCCGAAGGGCCCACCCCGGCAGGGCTTGGACCAGTCAGCTCTGTCCGGTGCCCGCCATTTCGCCCACTGGGGCGAAACTCTTATTTCTTCTTTTCGACTTCGTGGCCGATCACGCCACCAACTACCGCGCCGCCAACCGCGCCAGCCGCGCTGCCGCTGGTCAGCACAGATCCAGCCACACCGCCGATTGCGGCGCCGGCTGCGGTCGCCTTGTCCTGGCGTGACATGTTCGAACAAGCGCCTAAGCCCGTGGCTAAAGCCACCACCATCACACTGACAGGCAGGTTACGTAAAGAATTCTTCATTCCGCTTCTCCTCAAAAACTGCTCGACGAGATGCGTCCCCAACGGGTGTCCTGCCCGAGCAGAGGGTGGGCCACTTGAAGCGCGTCCGGCCGCTGGCCAGCCACGCATCGGCAAGTCGCGGGTACATGTCCCATGGGATATGTCGCGCCCTTGTCTTGGTGGCTTAAGGATGGGTGAAATGCCGCGAATCGTCAGTCGGAGGGCGCGGCAACATGGTGTCCGTCGTGTCCTACAGCATGGTTGCCGCAGTACCCCGAGTTGCAAGCGGCGGCACTGCTGCGTGCAGCCAAGAGCACGGTGGCAATTCAGCGACTTGCGGGGCCTGACTGCGTCGAACCCCTGCTGCTGGGGCAATAACGCATAAGCGCCGTCGACCAGCCGGACGTGGATTCTTGTTGATCCTAGTCTTCGTCCTTGATCTTGTACTGGCTGGCCAACTGCTGCTGAATGGTTGGCGGCACCGCCTCGTAGTGGCTGAGCTCCAGCGTGTAGCGACCCTGCCCGCCGGTCATGCCATTGAGCCGCGCCTGGTACCCGCTGAGTTCCGACAGCGGCACTTGCCCGCTCACGGTCATGCTGCCTGCCTGCAGCGCGTGGGTGCCGTTCACCTGTCCTCTCTTGGCAGACAGGTCGCCGGTGATGTCGCCCATGGACTGCTCGGGCGCGGTGATCTCCACCTTGACCACGGGCTCCAGGATGATGGGCTTGGCTTTCAGCGCTGCATCGATGAATGCCTTGCGCCCCGCGGTGGCGAAGGCGATGTCCTTCGAGTCGACCGAGTGCGACTTGCCGTCGTAGACAATGACACGCACATCCTTCACCGGATATCCCGCGATGACGCCTGAATCCAGCGCCTGCCGGATTCCTTTTTCGACAGCGGGAATGAACTGCGTCGGAATCGTGCCGCCTTTGACTTGGTCAACGAACTCAAAGCCCGTTCCACGCGGCAAAGGTTCGATCCGCAGAAACACCTCGCCGAACTGCCCCGCGCCGCCGCTCTGCTTCTTGTGGCGATGATGGCCCTCGGCTGGGGCGGTGATCGTCTCTCGATACGCGATGCGCGGCGGGCGTGTGTTGACCTCGCATTTGTATGTCTCGTTCATGCGGTCGAGCAGCGTGCGCAGATGCAGCTCGCCCAACCCGTAGACCACGGTCTCGTTGGTCGTCGCCACATGCTCGACCTTGAGGCACGGGTCTTCATCGACAAGTTTTTGCAGGATCTCCCACATGCGCTGCTCGTCGCCACGCCGTTTGGGTTCGATGGCAAGCCCATGTACCGGCACCGGAAACTCCAGCGGCTTCAGGTGCAGGCGATCGTCCTCCGCCGCGTCGTGCAAGACGGCATCGAAATGCATCTCATCGACCTTGGCCACCGCACACACGTCGCCGGGTATGCCGCGCACGACCTCGATGTGGTCCTTTCCGCGCAGCATGAAGAGATGGCCCACTTTGAAAGCCTTGCGTCCGTCGCCGATGTAGAGCTGGCTTTCCTTGGTGACAGTGCCCTGGTGGATGCGGAAGATGCCCATCTTGCCGACGTACGGATCGACGGTCACCTTGAACACGTGGGCGATCACATGCTTGTTGGCGTCGGGGGTGGCGTGCAATTCCGTCGCGTCTTCGCCCTCGCCCTTGTAGAACTGCGGTGGGTTGCCTTCGGTCGGGTTGGGCAACAACTTTTCGAACACCTCGAGCAGTTCGGCCACGCCCGCACCACTGCGAGACGACACGAAGCAAATCGGAATCAGGTGCCCTTCGCGCAGCGCCTGCTCAAGCGGCGCGTGCAGCTCCTGTGGATCGACGTCGCCATCGTTGAGGTAGCGTTCGACGACATCGGGGTCGACCTCGACCACCTGATCCACCAGCGCCCTATGTGCCTTCTCGACCGACGAGAAGTCCGCCTCGTGGCCCGGGTCTGCGAAGGGTCTGAAGAAGCAATCGACGACTTCGGTGCCCCCGGCGGCAGGCAGGTTGAGCGGCAGGCATTCCTTGCCAAAAGTTGCCTGGATCTGTTCGATCAGGCCAGGCAGATCGAGGCCGAGCGCGTCGATCTTGTTGACGATGATCATGCGGCACAAACGGCGATTTGCCGCCCACTCCATCATCCGCGTGGTCATCATCTCGATGCCCACTTGCGCGTTGATCACAACAGCAGCGGTGTCGACGGCCTCTAGCGCCGTCATCGATTGCCCGACGAAGTCCGCATACCCCGGTGTGTCGATGAGGTGCACGCGCACCTCGCGATAACCGAAGTGCACGACCGACGCATTGAGCGAATGCTGGGCCCGCCGCTCGAGCGGATCAAAGTCACACACTGTCGTGCCACGCTCGAGACTTCCCGGTGCTCCTATCGCCCCCGCCTTCCACAACAGCGACTCGACCAAACTTGTCTTGCCTGCCGTTGTCTGCCCGACGAGGGCGATCGTTCGGATGCCGGCAATGTCCGCATTGGGGGTCGACATGGCGCGCTCTCCTCAAGCTGTCGATAGATATTGAGGGTACGAGATCGCGGGGCGGGGGGCAAGCATGCGTGTCCATATGAATTGCTTCGATGCAGGCAAGGGTTTCACTCGAGACTTCTTCGTTCTTTCGAATCACTTCATCGCCATCAAGGGTTTTCCATCCATCAAGTTGAGGGGGCCCGGAAAGCGCTCAATCGCTGTAGAAGTCGGATGTCGTCCTACACCGTGTCTCAGCACTCGCTTACAGACCCGGATCGAGGCGGCAACGAGACTTGAGTCAAACGGTTCTTCCATTCGGCCATGAACCTTGTCCATCCTCACATGTCGGCTATCGCGCCTTGCCAGTCGCCTTGTCGGTCGCGGTGGGTCCTCGCGACAGCGATGGCAACGGCGATGGTGCCGGCCTGGTGCGCCGAGACCGTGACCGGCATCGTCGGCGAGAACATCGCAGCGCAGCAGCGACGCGCCACACCCTTGACGATCACACCTGAAGTCAGCACCGTTCGCGCGCGCCTGCTGCCGGCTGGCCCTGCGCCCTTGGCATCAGATGGCCGTCTGATGTCCGAACTGGCTGGCGTGAATTACCGCGTATGGGTCTCAAGTGGCCGGGCCGACATGGGTGTGGGGCTGGGTGCCTTGGGCCATGTTGTTCCGCCGCCGTTTAGACGCATCGAAGAGCCGGTCGCGCTTGCAGGTGCGTCGCCCACCCTTAGCGTGGGTCTGCGGTATCGCGTGACGTCAGAATCAGCGGTGTATGCCGACGCGTCCGGTGCGTATGGCATTGGCGCCGATCCGAACGCCAACTACCTCAACACCAAGGTGGGCATGGAATGGAAGCCCGCGAAGCACGGTGTGGGCTTTGAGCGCGGCGCCATCGGCATTCATTTCGATTCCGGTTATCGGCTCTCTGTTAAACCTAGGCATGGCGGCCTGGGCTTGTACCTGCGCGGGCAGTTCTGAGAGGCTGAGAAAAAGGCGCCGGATCTAGGCGCAAAGCGCAGCCATGGCTTGGCTATGGCGAGCATTTGCAACGACGAGCGGGGGGCTTTTGGCGTGATGCGGGCATGATCGAAAAACTCTCAGCCTCTGAGGGATCGCAGATGAGATAACGCCAAGCCAAAGGGCCGCTTCTCCTACTGGAATGCAACCTCCGCGAAGCTTCGCAGCTTGCGGCTGTGAAGCTGATCCACCCCCCCCTGCCTCAGCAGCTCGATCGCGCGGATGCCGATACGCAGGTGCTGGTCGACACGCTCGCGATAGAAGTGATTTGCCATGCCGGGCAGCTTGATTTCGCCGTGCAGCGGCTTGTCTGACACACACAGCAAAGTGCCGTAGGGCACGCGGAAGCGGAAGCCGTTGGCAGCGATGGTGGCCGATTCCATGTCGAGCGCGATCGCGCGGCTTTGGCTGAAGCGCCGTTCCGGCGTGCGCTGCGGCAGCAGCTCCCAATTGCGGTTGTCGGTGCTTGCCACGGTGCCCGTGCGCATGATACGTTTCAGCTCGCGGCCCTTCAACTGCGTGATGTCTGCAACCGCCGCTTCCAGTGCGAGCTGCACTTCGGCCAGCGGCGGCAGCGGCACCCACAGCGGCAGGTCTTCGTCGAGCACATGGTCTTCGCGCACATAGCCGTGGGCCAGCACATAGTCGCCGAGCTGCTGCGTCGTGTGCAGCCCAGCGCAATGACCCAGCATGATCCATGCGTGCGGACGCAGCACGGCGATGTGGTCGGTGATGGTCTTGGCGTTCGCCGGGCCCACGCCGATGTTTACCATCGTGATGCCACCGCGGTCTGCGCGCATGAGGTGGTAGGCCGGCATCTGCGGCAGGCGCGGCGGCGGCGAGCCGAGGTCGTCGCCGGGTCGCATGGGCAGGCCCGAGCGGCGCGTGATGACGTTGCCGGGCTCGACGAAGGCCGTGTAGTCGCCTTCGCTCGAGGTCATGGTTTCATGGCCCAGTCGCACGAACTCGTCGATGTAGAACTGGTAGTTCGTGAACAGCACGAAGTTCTGGAAATGCTCCGGCGCCGTGCCGGTGTAGTGGCGCAGCCGATGCAGTGAGTAGTCCACGCGCTGCGCGGTAAATAGCGACAGCGGCTGTGCCTCGCCGGGACGCGATTCGTGCGTGCCGTTGGCGATACCGTCATCCATGGAGGAGAGGTCGGGCAAGTCGAACATGTCGCGCATCAGCAAGCGGCGATTGGCATCGAGCGAGCCTTCGAGGTGGTCGTTCTCGGCCAGCGAGAAGTGCACTGGAATCGGCTGGTGGCTGGTGCCGATTTCCAGGGAGACATGATGGTTCTGCAGGAGCAGCCTGAACTGCTCGAAGTAGTAGTCACCGAAGAGATCGGGTCGGGTGAGCGTGGTTTCGTACGTGCCGGGCCCCGCGACGAAGCCGTAGCTCAGGCGCGAATCGGCGCGTGCGACGGTGTCGGTGTGAACTCGCACAAAGGGGTAGCAGGCGCGCACGTGTTGGGCGAGCGTCTCGCCGCCCACGAAACGCTGCAGGGCATCGCGCAGGTGAGACACGCTTGCGTCGTAGATGCGACGAAGCTGCGTCAGCGCGGCAGCGGGATCGTCGAAACGGGCGGGGGCAATGAAAGGCGGTAGCGAAGACATGGGCGTCCTTTTGACTTTGGGTCTATTCTGTACCCGGCTTTGAGTCGCAGCATTTTCCGGGCCGTCGCTACACTGGCCCCCACCAGAATCGAGGATCAGGCATGCGAGTGATGGTTCTTGGCAGTGGTGTCATCGGCGTGGCGAGCGCCTATCAACTCGCCATGGCAGGGCACGAGGTGACGGTGATTGACCGGCAACCGGCGCCAGGTCTCGAAACAAGCTTCGCAAACGCGGGCGAGGTGTCGCCGGGATACTCGGCGCCTTGGGCCGGGCCGGGCGTGCCGATCAAGGCGATCAAGTGGCTCCTGATGCAGCACCGGCCGTTGGTGATTCGCCCCCACTTGGACATGGGCCTTGTCCGCTGGGGCTTTGCGATGCTGCGCAACTGCACGCATGCGCGCTACGAGCTCAACAAGAGCCGTATGGTGCGCCTGGCCGAGTACAGCCGAGATCGATTGCGCGAACTGCGCGACGAGACTGGCATTCACTACGACGAGCGCACGCAGGGAACGCTGCAACTGTTCCGGACGCAGCGGCAGCTCGATGGATGCGCCGCGGATATCGCGATCCTTCGTCGCTACGGTGTTCGTTTCGAGGTGCTGGACCGTGCCGGATGCCTGCGACACGAACCGGCGCTGGCGGCAGTGCAGGAAAAGTTCCTCGGCGGCCTGCTTCTGCCCGGCGATGAAACCGGCGACTGCTTCAAGTTCACGCAACGCCTCGCGGAGATGGCCACGCAGCGCGGTGCCACGTTTCGCCAAGGCGTCACCATCCGCAAACTGCTGTCCGATGGCACGCGGCTCACCGGCGTCGAGACCGACGCTGGTACTCTCACAGCCGACGCCTACCTCGTCAGCATGGGAAGCTATTCGCCGCTTTACCTGAAGGGCATCGGCATTCACATTCCGGTGTATCCGGTGAAGGGTTATTCGATCACAGTGCCTATCACCGATGCACGCGGTGCGCCCGAGTCGACCGTGATGGACGAAACCCACAAGGTCGCCGTGACCCGGCTCGGCGACCGCATTCGCGTCGGCGGCACGGCGGAGCTGGCCGGCTACACGCTCGAGCTGCATGATGCGCGCCGGCGAACGCTCGAGCACGTCGTGACCGATCTGTTCCCGAATGGCGGCGATGTGTTGAAAGCCAGCTTCTGGTGCGGCCTGCGCCCGATGACGCCCGACGGCACGCCTGTGGTTGGCGGCACGCGATTACGCAATCTGTTTCTCGCCACGGGGCACGGCACGCTCGGCTGGACCATGGCGGCCGGCACTGGCTGTGTCATGGCCGACCTGATCTCCGGACGCGAGCCGGAGATCGACATGGAGGGTCTCACGGTCGAGCGCTATCAAAGTGCGTACCGTCCCGCCCCGTAGCACGTCGCCCGACCAACGCTCGAAGCGGCGCGAGAAGTTTGAATTGAAGTCTTGGCGGAAATGTCAAAACTCATCCGGTTAGAGGCTAAGCCGAATTCCGGCGATGATGGCGGCCGTGTCCTGTGCGGAGGTGAGCGTCGTGGCCAAGAGTGCAACCCGAATCCGAGTTGGCGTTGGCGGCTGGACTTACGAGCCCTGGCGCAATAACTTCTACCCCAAGGGCTGGCCGCAAAGCCGCGAACTCGAGTACGCCAGCGGCAAGCTGACAGCCATCGAGATCAACGGCACCTACTACGGTTCGCAAAAGCCCGCGACTTTCGCCAAGTGGCGAGACGAAACGCCAGACGACTTTGTCTTCTCGATGAAGGCGACCCGCTATGCCACCAATCGCAAGGTGCTCGCCGAGTCCGGCGATTCGATCGAGCGATTCATCAGCAGCGGGATCAGCGAGATGGGACCGAAGCTCGGTCCCATCGTCTGGCAGTTCATGCCGACCAAGAAGTTCGATGCTGACGACTTCGAGGCCTTCCTGAACTTGCTTCCTGCGAGTGTCGACGGCCTGACATTGCGCCACGTGATGGATGTGCGGCACGACAGCTTCAAGACCGAGTCCTACCTGAGGCTCGCGCGCAAGCACAAGGTGGCGACGGTGTTCACCGACTCCGACGATTACCCGTCCTTCGCGGACATGACTGGCGATTTCGTTTACGCGAGGCTCATGCGGGCCGAGGCCAGTCTGAAAACGGGCTACGAACCAAAGGCGCTCGATCAGTGGGCGCAGACTGTGAAGGTATGGGCGGCAGGTGGCGAGTCTCCTGATTTACCCCGCATGAGCGACAAGCCCGCCGCGAAGACCTCGCGCGATGTCTTCGTCTACTTCATCAACGGGGCGAAAGAGCAGGCGCCAGCGGCGGCGATGGAGCTTCTGAAGCGCTTGGATTGATCAGCGGTGTGCGACTTGCAGCCCCGCCGAGTTGATTCGATATGAATTCATCGCAGCTTTCTCGTTGACGCATGGGCCTGGAGCACTTCGCTCCAGAAGTGCTCGTACAGCGACGGATCGGCGGCTTCGTAGCCGATGAAATCGGCCGCTGCCCGCGACGGGTCCGTGTCGGTTTCCGTGATCGCTGGGCCGGCTTCGGACGTGTTGCGAGTCGGTTCATCCATCGCGTTCGGATCGTGTTCCATGTCGCCTGCTTCCTGGTCCCTTGGTCGGGCCTCACGAAGTTGGAGAAATCGTGAAATGAATGGTGCGCCGGATCCTGGTCGCAGGCCATCAGGTGAGTGGTGAACCTGCTGTAGGAGCGAACCTACAGCTCACCCATGCAACCCGGGGATTTCGTGCTGATCGCAAGGTGGTTGTCGACGGTGCGCGCAAGGCGAGGGCGATGCGCTTGGCGTGGTCCGTTTGGATCACGGGGCGGGAGTGGCGAGCGGCTTGCCTTTCTCGACCACGTACACGCCCACCAGCCTGATTGGCGCGGCGCCGGTGTTGTGCGCGTCGTGAACCACGCCCGCGGGGATCACAAAGGACTCACCGGCCTTCACCGTGCGCGGCGGCTGCCCGTCGATGAGCAGTTGCGCTTCGCCTTCGAGCACGTAGCTGATCTCGTCGCCTGGATGAGTGTGCCGACCAGCTTTGGCACCAGCCGCGACCTCGACGCGCGCGACGACGGCTTCGCGTCCCGGGACCGAAACATCGGATTTCAGCAGCAGGGTGCGGCTGAGTCCGCTCGCCTGCGCGAGCAGCACTGTGGCGGTGCTGGCCAGGGCAAGACCGATGAGCGCGAGGGAGGCTTTGCGTAGAGTTTTCATGATGTCCTTTGTGTCCGCGGACAACGCGCCGCGGGAGCACGCATCGTAGGCAGGCGCAGTGCTGCGTCAATCCAAAAACCAGCGAGTCTGGCGGTGCGTGCCGAGGCATCATTCAGACTCTTCCGTTGTTTGACTTCCATGTCGTCAGTAGTTTCGTTTGCCATCCCCATCGATGCGCCTCAGCAGCACGGTCGTGATCAACCCGCCGGACGGCGGCCTACATCGCGTCGCTGCAATCATTGGCGGTTGAGGCCGATGAGAACATCGACTGGCTCGCGCCAGGTCACGGCTTCCTGATGGGAGCAGCCCAAGCGGGCCTTCGAATGGATCGTGCGGCACCGATTGCAGCGCGAGGTCAAGGTGATCGACGCCTTGGGTGCACATGGTCCGGCGAGCGCGGATGCTCTGCTCGGACCTACATGCTCCGCCGGTACTGTCCGCCCACCTCGAACAGCGCCGATGTGATCTGCCCAAGCGAACACACCCGCACCGCTTCCATCAGCACCTCGAACACATTGCGGTTGTCGATCACCGCCTGCTGCAGTTTCGAAAGCATCGCCGGAGCGTCCTTCGCGTGCAGCGACTGAAATTCCGCCAGCCGCTTCAACTGCGACTGCTTTTCGTCGTCCGTCGACCGCGCCAGTTCAATGTGGTCCATCACCGGATCGCCGTGCGGATTGCGAAAGGTGTTGACGCCGACGATGGGGTACTCGCCGGTGTGCTTCTGCATCTCGTAATGCATGCTTTCTTCCTGGATCTGGCCACGTTGGTAGCCAGTTTCCATCGCGCCGAGTACGCCGCCGCGTTCGGCGATCCTTTCGAATTCTTTTAGCACAGCCTCTTCGACCAGTTCGGTCAGCTCATCGATGATGAACGCGCCCTGATTCGGGTTCTCGTTCTTTGCGAGGCCCCACTCGCGGTTGATGATCAACTGGATCGCCATCGCTCGGCGCACACTGTCCTCGGTGGGCGTGGTGATCGCCTCGTCGAAGGCGTTGGTGTGCAGCGAATTGCAGTTGTCGTAGATCGCAATCAGCGCCTGCAGCGTCGTGCGGATGTCGTTGAACTGGATCTCCTGCGCATGCAATGAGCGACCGCTCGTCTGCACGTGGTATTTGAGTTTTTGCGAGCGTTCGTTTGCGCAGTACTTGTCGCGCATCGCCACCGCCCAGATGCGGCGCGCCACGCGCCCGAGCACGGTGTATTCCGGGTCCATCCCGTTGCTGAAGAAGAAGCTGAGGTTGGGCGCGAAGTCGTCGATGTGCATGCCGCGCGCGAGATACGCTTCCACGAAGGTGAAGCCGTTGCTCAATGTGAACGCGAGTTGCGAGATCGGGTTCGCGCCGGCTTCGGCGATGTGATAGCCCGAGATGCTCACGGAGTAAAAATTGCGCACCTGGTGGTGCACGAAGTATTCGGCGATGTCGCCCATGACCTTCAATGAAAACTCGGTCGAGAAGATGCAGGTGTTTTGGCCCTGGTCTTCCTTCAAGATGTCTGCCTGCACAGTGCCGCGCACGTTCTGCTTCACCCATGCGGCAATCTTCTGCGATTCGTCGTCGGTAGGCTCGCGGCCGTTGTCGATCTTGAACTTGTCCACCTGCTGATCGATGGCGGTGTTCATGAACATCGCGAGGATCGTAGGCGCCGGGCCGTTGATCGTCATGCTCACCGATGTACTTGGGTTGCACAGATCGAAACCGGAGTACAGCACCTTCATGTCGTCGAGGGTCGCGATGCTCACGCCGGAGTTGCCGACCTTGCCGTAGATGTCGGGGCGCACGGCGGGGTCGTTGCCATAGAGCGTGACGCTGTCGAATGCGGTGGACAAGCGCTTCGCCGGCATGCCTTCGGACAGGAGCTTGAACCGGCGATTAGTGCGGAACGCATCGCCTTCGCCAGCGAACATACGGGTGGGATCCTCGCCTTCGCGCTTGAAGGCGAAGGTGCCAGCGGTGTAGGGGAAGCTGCCCGGCACGTTGTCCAGCAACAGCCACTTCAAGACTTCTCCGTCGTCTTCATACTGCGGCAAGGCGACCTTGCGAATCTTGTTGCCCGACAGCGTGGTGTGCGTGAGGGCCGTGCGGATTTCCTTGTCGCGGATTTTCACGATGTACTCGTCGCCCGCGTAAGACTTCTGCATCTGCGGCCACATTGCGAGCAGTTTCTTCGCATGGGTGTCGAGCTGCGATTCGCGTTGCGAGGCGAGATCGGTCAGGGCGCCGACGGCGCTCGTCTTGTCCGCACCCGTCTCGCCGAGCATTCGCGCGCTCTCTCGAAGCTGCTGCACTTGGCGAGCCAGTCGCGCCTGATCGCGCGATCGCTGTTTGTAGCCGCGCACCGCATCGGAAATTTCCGCGAGGTATCGAACCCGTGCACCGGGAACGATGGGAACTTGGTGCGTACTGTGGCGCGTGTCGACCACGGGCAGGCGGCTCTCGCGCGTCCGCAACCCGAGTTCATGCAAGCGCGGCAGCAGGGCCTGATACAGCGCCGTGACGCCATCGTCGTTGAAGCGGCTCGCCATGGTGCCGAACACCGGCATCTCTTCCGGCCGGGTCTTCCACGCTTCCTTGTTTCGCTGCACTTGCTTCGCCACATCGCGAAGCGCGTCGAGCGAGCCTTTGCGGTCGAACTTGTTGATCGCCACGAACTCCGCGAAGTCGAGCATGTCGATTTTCTCGAGCTGGCTCGCGGCGCCGTACTCCGGCGTCATCACGTACATCGGTACATCTACCAGCGGCACGATGGCCGCGTCACCTTGGCCGATGCCAGAAGTCTCGACAACGATGAGATCGAAACCGGCCACTTTGCAGGCGGCCAAGACGTCCGGCAGCGCCTGGCTGATCTCGCTGCCGAAATCGCGGGTGGCAAGGCTGCGCATGAAGACGCGCTGGTCGCGGCGCCATGGGCCGATCGCATTCATCCGAATCCGATCTCCCAGCAACGCACCACCACTCTTGCGGCGCGACGGATCGATGCTGATCACCGCAATGCGAAGCGCATCGTCCTGGTCGAGCCGCAACCGCCGAATCAACTCATCCGTCAACGACGACTTGCCCGCACCGCCCGTGCCCGTGATGCCGAGCACGGGTGTCTTCATCTTCTTCGCTTCATCGTGGAGCGTGCTCTTCATCGTGTCCGATGCACGACCGTTCTCGAGTGACGTGATGAGTTGCGCGAGCGCCCGCCAGTTCGATTCCGACTCTCCGCGAACCGCCGAAAGATCTTTCGGCGAATACACCGACAGGTCTCGATCGCAGCGCATCACCATCTCGCCGATCATTCCTGCGAGACCCATGCGCTGCCCGTCTTCCGGGCTGTAGATACGCGATACGCCATACCCCTGCAGCTCCGCGATCTCCGCTGGCACGATGACGCCGCCGCCGCCGCCGAAGACCTGGATGTGTTCGCCGCCGCGCCCCTTCAGCAAGTCGACCATGTACTTGAAGTACTCGACGTGGCCGCCCTGGTAGGAACTGATCGCGATGCCCTGCACGTCTTCCTGAAGCGCGGCGGTCACCACTTCATCGACCGAGCGGTTGTGCCCGAGGTGGATCACCTCCGCGCCCATGCCCTGCAGGATTCGCCTCATGATGTTGATGGCCGCGTCATGCCCGTCGAAGAGCGAGGCCGCTGTGACGAAGCGCACCTTGTTCGTCGGTCGGTACTCGGCAAGCGCCTTGAATTCGGCGGAGAGGTCGGTCATGCAGTGCTCCTGCTCTTCATTTCACAACGATTTGATTCAGCGCCGGATCGCCCGGCGGGTACTTCAGCTTCAATCCTTCGAGCGCACGCTTCATGACGGTCGCGACCATCAGATTGCGATGTGTCTTCGAATTCGCGGGCACGATGGTCCACGGCGCCCAGGGGGTACCGGTCGCGGCAATGGCATTCGAATAGGCCCTTTGGTAGTCGTCCCATTTCTTGCGGGCATCGAGGTCGCCGCCTTCGAACTTCCAGTGTTTATCCGGGTCGTTCAGCCGCTCTTGCAGGCGCACGCGCTGCTCGTCCTTCGAGATGTGCAGCATGAATTTCAGGATCACCGTTCCCGTTTCCGTGAGCATGCGCTCGAAGTCGTTGATGTGCGCATACCGCTGCTGGGTCTGCGTCTTGGTGAGGACGGCGTTCACGACCGGCACCAGCACATCTTCGTAATGGCTGCGGTTGAAGATGACGATCTCGCCGCTGACGGGCACCCGCTGATGGATGCGCCACAGGTAGTCGCGAGCGCGGGCTTCGTCGTTCGGCGCCTTCCATCCAACGACCTGCACTCCCAGCGCACTCATCTTGCCGAACACGCCACGGATGGTGCCGTCTTTGCCGCTGGTGTCGGTGCCTTGCAGAACGACGAGCAGCCTGAAGCGGCGATCGGCGTAGAAGAGATCTTGAAACCTGTTGAGGTCTTCGGCCAGTTCGTTCACCCGCGCCTTGTCCTCGTCCTTGTCGCCACTCGAAAGGGGCTTCTCCGCCGGATCGAATCGCGACAGATCAAAGCGCAGGGCCTTTGTCGTCAAAGCGCTGCGGTGCTGGAAGGCGGAGATGGATGGAGTGCGTGCCAATCGATCCTCCTGCAGGTGGCTGGTCGCAAAGACGGCGCCCAGCGGGGTCGCTTCCGCTTGCTCGCAAATTGACGTATACGTCAATTGCGGCAGTGTATCGCGCCTTTTCAGCCTGCCCAAATTTCGGCTCGATTTCTGTGCCTCTTCCCCCGGCGCCGCAGCAGCCCGGGGGGGTGACGAAGACCATGCCATGCCCATCACCCCGCCGTCAGATCCAGCCGAAGATGACCCGCTGCACGTAGACATCCCCATCGACGACGAGAAACCGCCCGCCGCGCAGCAGGCGCCGCCGCGTAAGGGTTTGGCCCGGAATAAGTTCCCGTTTTGGGGGCGCTGGGCGGGATGCGATGCAAGGCGCTCCGAGCGCCGTGTGGCGAGCCACACAAGTGAGGAGCAACGCC
>Ga0136846_1221293_pt1 | contig 17367 bp, 20 predicted proteins | sample HopSoiMetagenom2_FD_96841 | JGI IMG/M metagenome (GOLD analysis project Ga0136846, IMG submission 96841) | Grasslands soil microbial communities from Hopland, California, USA - 2 Assembly 2016 (version 4) | ecosystem: Environmental > Terrestrial > Soil > Grasslands | place: USA: Hopland...
AGCGGGATCTTGGGGACGCCGGGAGTGCCGAGCTGGCCGGCCAGCCACGGCAGCGAGGCCTTGAAGACGTCCATCGCGAACGGCCAGTCGTGTTTACCCGGGCTGGCGACGATCGCACAGGCGATGCCGTTGGCTCGGCCCAGCTTGCACAGCGAGTTGGCGGCGTCGGTCTGATCGCCGGGGTTGCCCGCTGCATCCTGACCGCCCAGGCCCACCGCGTTGGGATTGCCGTAGCCGCCTTTGCGCGGCGTCGGGGCATCGGAGGAGATCGCGAACCAGCCGGACACGCCCGCGTACGGCCCGTGATTGGTGATCACGGTGGTGGGGTCGTAGGTCGCCCACTTGGCGGCGTCACCGCCGTAGATCCGGGCGATGGTCTGCTCCTTGGTGCCCGCGTTCGGCCCCATGTCGCCGGCGATGTCGACGAACGTGCTGAACAACTCCGGGTGCATCACTGTCAGGTCCACAGCGCAGGTGCCGCCCATCGACCAGCCCACCACGCCCCAGTTGGCGTTCTGAACTCCAAAGGTGGACACCACATATGGCGGCACGTCTTTGATGAGATGGTCGGCCACGTTGCCGCGCGAGCCGTTGACGCATTCGGTGTCGTTGTTGAACGCCCCAGCGACGTCGACGAAGACGAACACCGGCGCGTTGCCACCGTGTGCTGCGGCGAAGGTATCGAGGGTGGTCATCGCGTTGCCGGTGCGCGGCCAGTCCGCCGGGGTGTTGAACTCTCCGGCGATCATCATGACCACCGGCAGCTTGGGCGCATTTGTGGCGAACCACACCGGCGGTAGATACACGAACTCGGTGCGGTGTTTGAAGTGGGACGCATCGTCCGGGATGCTCACCCGCACGAGCGCCCCGTGCGCGGGAACATCCTTGCCCCGCATCGCCATGACGGTGTCCAGATCGGTCTCGTCGGGCAGTGGCCCTGCGGTCATCTCGTTCCACGCGGCTTGCACCGTCGGGAAGTAGCCGACCCAGAGATTGAGCGCGACGCCCGCACTGAGCAGGCACAGCGGCACGGCCGCCAGCGATACCGTGCGCCGCCGCCACCGGCTGCTGCGCCAACCGAGCACCGTGACGGCCACCGCTATTCCGGTCAAGCCGACCCATATCCAGAGCGACGGCGGCGCGGGATCTCCTGCGAGGCCCTGCGAATCGATGTACCAGTGCGTCCATGCCGCGAGAATCAGGCCGACGACGGCCGCCACCGGCAGCCACACCAGCCGCCACCGTCGCGACCGCCAACCGATCGCCAGCACCAGCACCACCGCGGCAACGGCCTGCACCGTCGGCGGCAGCCATCCGTGCAACAGGGACAGGCCGTGCCGGTATCCCGCTGGCGCCGCCTCGCTTAACACCGTTGTCACACAGACATATTCACCAACGGTCCTGTGAATCCGCTGTCACGAACCTGGTTATCCGGCGTCGGCAGACACCACCGACGTGACGCGGTGGATGGCGAACTCGCGGACCCGTCCCGATGCCGGATCGTACGCCGTCAACTGGCCGCCGCGGATGTTGATCGGCGCCACCACCCGCTGCGTAGCCACCCCCGCTGGGTCGACATAGCCGATCACCACCGACGATTGCATATGCGCGGCCTCTTGCAGTTGCGAGATCGCGACGGAGGGGTCAAGGCGCATGCTTCCGAATGAGGCGGAGTCCACCTTGCGCAACACCGCGACGATCGCGCCGAGCGTCTGGCTGGTTGGAGTTTGCGGCCGGTGGGCACGGCGCCGACCTGATGGTGCTGGCACCCGGGCGCCGCGAGCGCGGATGTCGACGATCGTGCCGGTGGAATCCTCGGCCGCAGGCGCGAAGCCCGCGTCGCGCAGCGCGGCAAGCACCTCGGAGATCGGCGCCTGCGACACCGCGACCGTCGGCGCGAGCAGCCGCATCTCCAGCTGCTCGGCGGCGGGCGCCGCGACGGCTTGCGCCAGCAGGGCTGGATCCTCGCAGCGCACGAACGACTGAGCCATGCCGACCCGCAGCTGCCCATGGCGGCGGGCTACGTCGTCAACTAGATACGTGAGACCTTGCGGCACGGGCGTTTTCGAGTGCCTGCTGAACAACGCGTGCAGCTCACTGGCGGTGCGTCCGGTGTCGAGTGCGCGCCGGATCGAGGCCTCGCTGATGCGGTACACCATCGCCGCGCCCGCCGACTCCACCGTCGCCACGGACGCCAGTTGCTCGGCCAGGTTGCGTTCCAGCGGTCCCGGAACGATGACAGTCAGATCGGCCTGCAGCAGGAAGTGGTCGATGGGCGCGGGCAGCACCTTGTCCATAGCGGTGATGACATCGTCGGGCGGCTCGCCCGCCAGCATCTTGCGCGCCGGCGAAGCAATCGCGCCGCGGCCGACCACACCCAGCGCGTGCGCCTCGGTCAGCAGGTCGCCGACGGGGTCGGGCTGCAGGCGCACGGCCCAGCGGGGGCGCCGCCAGATCATCGCCCGTGCCGCGGAGGTGGAGTCGACGCCGGACCCCGGCGGCAGGTCGGCCAGCACGTCCAGCAGCAACCGTCGGTCCAGCGGGGCTGCCGTCGAGAACAGCGAATCCGACAGCGCCGCATAGGGTTTGCCGTCGGGACCGCGGCTGCCGATCAGACTGGGCCTGCCCGGCAAGTCGAGCCACGTCGACGCGAGCAGGTGCCATTTGGCTGCGGTCGGGGAGTCGACGAACCGGTCAGCAGCCACCGTCGGCGCCCAGTACGGGCCGACGCCGTCGTGCGGACCGTGGTCAGGAAGCCCGGCGGCAATCAGCCCCGCGGCAGCCGACACCTCGAGGATCAGGCCGAGCCGCGACTCGTCGATGCCGGTGACCTTCGTCAGCCGCTTCACGTCACGGACGCCCAACCCGCCGCTGCGAAGCTCGGGAATCGGTGTGGCGCCGAGGGTTTCGAGCACCAAGTCGACCTCGCGCAGTACGTCGATCACCGCACCGGCGGCCACCGCGTCGACGTCGGCGACGGTTGTGGTCGATGCCGTCGGATCGGGTTGCGTCAATTGCACCGGACCTGGCAGCTCGCCGCGCATCACCTGACCGACCAGCCGCGGCAGGATCACGGTTTCGGCGTCCACCTGACGCAGCAGACCTGCGGCCAGCAGCCGCTGCACCGGCCGGTCCGGCGGGGTACCGGGCGCGGCGTCGCGGGTCCGTCCCATCGGCGAGCCCTCGAGCAGCCTCTGCAACAGCTCGAGCTGGGACGAGTCGAGCGCCTCCAGTCTGGGGGCGATGTCCGTCTGCTCGCTGACTTCGATGGTGGCCTGGCCCGGATACCAGGGCACTCCTCCCGCGGCTTCGGCTGCGACCCGCACGGTCGAGTCGCCCCACACGAGCGCCCGCTCACGCAAGTCGTCGATGGCGGCGGTGATTGTCTCTTCGCTCGCCCGGTCGCCGATCAGCGCCAGCAGCTTGGTCGGCGGGACGGCCGCGGTGTCGGCGTGCAGCACCAGCAGTGCGTCGAGCACCGCCAGCCGCAGGAAGTCGAGCTCGTCGGTGGCGGCCTTGACCGATTGGCGGGCCTGAGCCCGGGCCGCGAGCGCCGCGATGCTGCCCGGAGGTGGTTGCGTCAGGTCGGGCCGCAGCTCCAGCAGCCGGACCAGCCGCTCGTCATCAAGCTCGCCCAGCCAGGCGCCGAGGGGAACGCCCGGAGTAGTTTCGGTCATTGCTGACCAGCGTAGGGCAGGCCGCCGGTGTCGCCACTGCTCGCGGCGCCTGCCACAATGTGCAGGTGGCTGAGAACAAGGCGCAGAAGAAGCAGTACGTCGACCCGGGCTGGCCCGAGGTCAACGGCGACGACGATCACGCGGTCAGCGAGCTGGCCACGGACCGCACCGGCGCGCTGTCACCCTTCGGCGAGCTGACGTTCCCGCAGCCGGCCGACGATCTGCCCTACGTCCACCCCGTCACGGTCGTCAACAAGTAACGGTGACCGACAGCGCGCCCAAGCTTTCGCACCTCGACGAGTCGGGCGCGGCGCACATGGTCGACGTGACCGGCAAGGACGCCACCAAGCGCACGGCCGTTGCTGCCGGGACGCTGCACACCACACCCGAGGTCGTCCACCTCATCGCATCGGGCGGGCTGCCCAAGGGCGACGCCTTGGCCACCGCACGCGTCGCCGGCATCCTGGCCGCCAAACGCACCAGTGATCTCATCCCGTTGTGCCACCAGCTGGCGCTGAACGGAGTGGATGTCGAGTTCGAGGTCGGCGACGGCACGGTCGGCGTCACGGCGAGCGTGCGCAGCACCGACCGCACCGGCGTCGAGATGGAGGCACTGACGGCCGTCAGCGTCGCCGCGCTGACGCTCTACGACATGATCAAGGCCGTCGACCCCGCCGCCCGCATCGACGACATCCGGGTGTTGCGCAAAGAGGGTGGCAAGACCGGGCTGTGGACTCGGTGATGAGCGCTTGCGCGAAGAACAGACAATGGTGATGACGCGCTCCGGCCGGGTGGTGATCGCGTCAACGCGGGCGGCCGCCGGTGTGTACGAGGATCGCTGCGGCCCGATCATCGTCGACTGGCTCAACGCGCGCGGGATCTCCGTGCCGGGTGCGACTGTGGTCCCGGACGGCGCCGATGTGAGCCGAGCGTTGTTCGCGGCGATCGGTGAAAACGTCGACGTCGTAATAACTTCCGGCGGTACCGGCATCTCGCCGACGGATTCCACCCCGGAGGCCACCGCGGATATCGTCGACTACCAGATCCCCGGCCTTGCCGACGCAATCCGGCGTTCTGGCCTGCCGCACGTTCCGACGTCCGTGCTGTCGCGTGGCGTATGCGGCGTCAGGGGCCGCACGCTGATCGTGAACCTTCCCGGCTCCACCGGCGGCGTCAAAGACGGCCTCGGAGTGCTCGACGACGTACTCGAGCATGCGCTCGACCAACTCGGCGGCAAGGACCACACGCGATGACCGTCGTCGTGCTGCGCGTCGACCTGACCGAGCAGCCGATCGAGCTGTCCGAGTACGAGGCGCTGGTGGCACACGAATCGGCCGGCGCCGTCGTCGGATTCGCCGGTGTGGTTCGCGATCACGACGACGGGCGCACCGTGATCCGGCTGGAGTATTCCGCGCACCCCTCGGCGCAGCAGACTCTGGCGGATGTGGCGGCCGAGATCGCGGCCGACTGTCACGGTGTGCGGGCCATCGCGGTCAGCCACCGCATCGGCACTCTGCAGATCGGTGACGCGGCGCTGGTGGCCGCGGTCGCCGCGGACCACCGTGGAGCCGCGTTCGAGACCTGCGCGCGACTGGTCGATACCGTCAAGGCTCGGCTACCGGTGTGGAAGCACCAGTTCTTCGCCGACGGCTCCGACGAGTGGGTGAATTCGGCGTGACCCGCTAGGCCGGCGGCAGGATGGGCGGTGCGTCGGGTGCCGGTGGCAGCGGCGCGGCCGGGTCAGCCGGAGGCGCCGGGGTGACCGGCACATTCGGGCCGGGGGCCTGCTCGGGGTACGGCGTGTTCATCCCGCGTTGGGACAGCCCCATGATCAAGGCTTCCTTGCCGCTGATGTCATGGCTCTGGACCGCTTGCCACAGATCCTTGAGGTAACCGACGTTAGGGCTTTCGGTTCGCACCGGATCGTCTGTGGTGCCGGGCGGCAGGTTCTCTGGGCTCGCCAGGTGCGGGACGCCGTCCGGCATCGTTGGCAGGGCGGCGGCGGGATCGGTCATCGCCTGGTTGGCGGTGTCGTAGGCCGGGGCGGGGATGTTGACCGCGTCGAGCGGGGCCATCGGGTCCGGCGCCGGTGCCGCAACGGCGCCCGGCGCGGGCGGCGCCGGGGGAGCCGGTGGGAGCGGCGGCAGTACGGGGTCGAGCGGCGCCGGGGCGTGCAGCGCCCACACTTCCGGCTGGTCGGCCGGGGGCGGTGCGACGTCCCAGTTGTCGGCGAGCGCAACCGGTTCCTCGGCGGGCGCGTCGACGGGTGGCGCGTCGGCGGGCGGCGGAGGTGGCAGCGGCGCGTCGAGCGCGGCGTCGACGATGGGCGCCTCCGGGGCAGGCACCGGCGCATCGAGCGGAGCGGGCGGCGGCGCGTCGGGCAGCTGGGCCGACAGCTCGTCAATAGGGGCCTGCTCGGGAGCGGGCGGGGGAGCGAACGGATCGAGCGGCGGCGGGGGCGGCAGCTCGCCGTTGACGGCGGGGGCGTCGAGGGCCTGCGGCTCCTCGATGACGTTGCGCGGCGTCGAATGCGACAGCGGGCCGCCGCACACCGGCCACGCGCCCTTGCCCTGATTGGCGAGCACGCGCTCAGCGACGGCGATCTGCTCTTCCTTGGTGGCCATGTTGGCGGCCGGCGCGTACTGGCCGCCGCCGTGCGAAGCCCAGGTGCTCTGCGTGAACTGCAGTCCGCCCTGGTAGCCGTTGCCAGTGTTGATGGCCCAGTTGTTGCCTGATTCGCATTTGGCGACCTGGTCCCATTCGCCGTCGGTGGCGGCGCCAGCTTGCCCGGCGAGGGCGAGGCTTCCACTTCCGATGACGGCGCCAGTGAAGGCGATCTTGGCGACGTTTTTGGCCGATGCAGTGGGCTTGCGATGCCGTCCACTCATGGGTGCGATGGTTCCTCTCTTAAGCGCCCGCGAGGTCAGCTGTCGGGTTCGGGCTGGAGAGGTCGCCCGGCCGTCGTCGTCAAGCACGACGGCTTCACCCCAAGGAACCGCAAGCGGTTCCTGGTCCTATCTGTTCGGTGGACCGGTGGGTCCCCCGCCTCCATCCAAGTTGTTTGTCGTTGTCCCGTGCACCGACGGATGGAGCTCGGCGCAGTTGGTGCACGGCGGGCCAGTCAAAATGAGGGGTCGACTGGCTTGGGACTGAACCGTAACGGGTCTCGTTGGTGACGTCATCTTTTGACCCGCTCGGCGATTCGGCGCCAAGCAAATCTTAAAAATCCTCTAAATCCGCAGGACGCCAATGCATTTCCGCAGGTGTTCTTTCACAGGTAACAAGCCGTGGCCAGCTTGTGACCCTTTCGTTATGTGACGTAAATCACGGTTATCCGCCGGCGAACGGGGGAAGAACATCGACGGTCTGAGCGTCGCCCAGCGTCATCCCCAAGTCCCGCACCGCAATTCCGTCGCATAGGTATGAGCATCGGCTCAGGACTTTCGCCAGTTCGGGGTCCCGGTCACCGAGGGTGTGCACGAGCGCGCCGACGGTCGTGCCCGGCGCGACCGCGATGATCTCGTCGTCGAATCCCGCTGCCGCACGTGCGGCAGCGAAATAGCGGACAGTCACCTTCACCGCCGCGTCAGCCGCCGATCGCACTCATCGGGCGGTCCGGCTGCACGAAGTCCGGATCGTTGATGCCATGGCCGGCCGCTTTGACCCACATGTTGGCGCGCCAGGCGGCTGCGAGTGCGTCGTCGTCGGCACCCGCCCGCATGAGGCGTCGCAAGTCCGTTTCGTGCTGGGCAAACAGGCAGTTGCGGATCTGGCCGTCGGCGGTGAGCCGGGTGCGGTCACACGCCGCACAGAACGCGTGCGAGACCGAGGCGATGATGCCGACCTTGCCCACGACTCCAGGACCGTCCACGACCTCCCACAGCTCCGCAGGCGCCGAACCGCGCGGCGCCCGGTCCGGTCGCAGATCGAAATGACGGCGCAGGACGGCCAGCACGTCGTCGGCGGCGATGGCCTCGCCGCGCTTCCACTCGTGGCCGGCGTCCAAGGGCATCTGTTCGATGATGCGCAGGTGGTATCCGTGGTCCAGGCAGAAGCGAAGCAGCGAGAGGGCGTCGTCGAGCCCGGTGACCGGATCCAGCACCGCATTCACCTTCACCGGGTCCAGCCCGGCGGCCTTGGCGGCCTCGAGTCCGTTCAATACGTCGTGCAGCCGGTCGCGGCGGGTGATGCGGGCGAAGCGTGCGGCGTCGACGGTGTCGAGTGAGACGTTGATCCGGTCAAGCCCGGCCCGCCTGAGCTTGGCGGCCCGCCTGTCCAGCCCAATGCCGTTGGTGGTCAACGTGATTTCGGGGCGTGGTCGCAGGGCGGCGGTGGCGGCAACGACGTCTTCGAGGTGCTTGGCCACCAGCGGCTCGCCGCCGGTGAACCGGACGCTGGTGATGCCGAGCCCGGTGACCGCGATGCGCAGCAGCCGGGTCAGCTCGTCGGTGCGCAGCAGCTGGTCGCCGGGCAGCCAGTCCAGCCCTTCGGCGGGCATGCAATAGGTGCAGCGCAAGTTGCAGCGATCGGTCAGCGATACCCGCAGGTCGGTGGCGACACGGCCGAAGGCGTCGACCAACGGTCCATCGGTGGGCATCCCTGCGACAGGGCGCTGCACCGACGGCACGCCGAGCTCGATGATGGTCATGCCGCAGCCTGCACAGGCGTCGTATCTATAGGGACGATCTCCTTGCCGAGCGGAACCAGCGAAACCGGGACCAGCTTGAGGTTGGCCAGCGCCAGCGGGATGCCGATGATCGTGACGGCCATCGCCACGGCGCTGATCACGTGGCCGATGGCCAGCCAGATGCCGAACAGGATAACCCAGATGACGTTGCCGATCAGCGCGCCGGGCCGCGGCCCGGGTTTCTCGACGATGGTGCGGCCGAACGGCCACAGCGCATAGGACGCGATGCGCAGCGCGGCGAATCCGAACGGAATCGTGATGATCAGGATGAAGCAAATCAGGGCTGCCAGCAGGTAACCCAACGCCAGCCATAGGCCGCCGAAGATCAACCAGATGATATTCAGAATCAGGCGCATCTTCCCTCCAGCGGTGGTTTCAGACTACCGAGTTAAGGGGGTGCTGGCGGGGGTGGCCTCCGAGTAGGATCACCTAACACGCGTCCCGGCGCAGGCGGGACGCTTTCGTTATGTGAACTGCCTCGAGAAGACAAGCGGGTGAGACCAGTGCCGACCGGCCGGGTTAAGTGGTACGACGTCGAGAAGGGCTTCGGATTCCTGTCGCAGGAGGACGGCGAGGACGTCTATGTCCGGTCCTCCGCGCTGCCCGCTGGCGTCGAGGGCCTCAAGGCGGGGCAGCGGGTCGAATTCGGCATGGCCGCCGGCCGCCGCGGCCCGCAGGCGTTGAGCCTCAAGATCCTCGACTCGCCGCCGAGCTTGACGCGGACGCGCCGCGAAGCCGCGGCCGCCGAACACAAGCACACACCCGATGAACTACACGGCATGGTCGAGGACATGATCACGCTCCTGGAGGGCGCTGTGCAGCCCGAGCTGCGCAAGGGTCGCTACCCGGACCGCAAGGTCGCCCGCCGGGTCTCCGAGGTGGTGCGGGCCGTCGCCCGCGAACTCGACGCCTAGCGAGCCCGTCGGCGGTCGCGAGGCCGGGGACATATGTCGATTTGCCCGCGTAGCGAGCGACAATCGCCGTTGAGGTCGCACCGCGATGCCGTTGTCGCTCGCTACGCGGGCACTTCTCCCACTATGCGTGCTCCTGCTTCGGTTTCTCCTGCATATATTCAGGTTCGGCGGGTAAACCGAACAAGTGGCATATGTCGCAGGCGGTGGCGAGTTCAACCGCGACACCAACTACATCACCACCCGCATCACGGCCGACGGGCGCGACGGCTATCCCGTCGAACCGGACCGATACCGGCTGATCGTCGCGCGGGCCTGCCCGTGGGCCAACCGCACGATCATCGTGCGACGCCTCCTCGGCCTGGACGACGTGCTCTCCATTGGCTTTTGCGGGCCCACCCATGACGAGGACAGCTGGACCTTCGACCTGGACCCCGGCGGCGTCGACCCGGTGCTGAAGATTCCGCGGCTCAAGGACGCCTACCTCAAGCGTTTCCCCGATTACGAGAAGGGCATCACGGTGCCCGCGGTCGTCGAAGTGCCGACGGGTGAGGTCGTCACCAACGACTTCGCGCAGATAACGCTGGACTTCTCCACCGAGTGGGCCAAGTTTCACCGCGAAGGCGCCCCGCAGCTGTACCCCGAGGAGCTGCGCGACGAGATCGACGAGGTCGCCCAGCGCGTCTACACCGAGGTCAACAACGGTGTGTACCGCTGCGGGTTCGCGGGCTCACAGGAGGCCTACGACAAGGCTTACGACCGGTTGTTCACGGCGCTCGACTGGATCGAGGACCGGCTGGCGAATCAGCGCTATCTGGTCGGCGACACCATCACCGAGGCCGACGTCCGGCTGTTCACCACGCTGGCCCGCTTCGATCCCGTCTACCACGGGCACTTCAAATGCAACCGGCAGAAGCTGTCCGAGATGCCGGTGCTGTGGGCCTATGCGCGCGATCTGTTCCAGACGCCGGGCTTCGGCGACACCATCGATTTCGTGCAGATCAAGCAGCACTACTACATCGTGCACAAGGACATCAATCCGACGCAGATCGTGCCCGATGGGCCCGACCTGTCCAACTGGCTGACGCCACACGGTCGGGAAGCGTTGGGCGGCAAACCTTTTGGGGACGGCACCCCACCGGGTCCGACGCCGGAGGGCGAGCGCGTGCCTGACGGGCACGGGGCAGACTAACGCCAGACCGTCCGCACCGACCACTCCGCGTGCGGCACTGGGAACTCGTTGCCGGCTTCGTCGCGAACCAGTGTCGGCAGTTGGACCGCGACGCCAAACAGCCTGCCCCGGTGCGGATCCACGGTGGGAATGGTGACCGCCAGCTTCGTGTCCGGCCGGAATTCGTCGACGATGTCGGCACTTTCGTAGGACCGCACCAAGATCCATGGCGCGCGGGCTATCGCGGCGGGCACCGACAACTGCACAGGGTGACGCGGGTCGACGGTGAGTTCGCCGTCGGTGCGTGGGGTTTCGCAGTCGGTGGGATTGAGCACCTCGCAGAACCGGTACGGTCCCACCCGCACAAGCTGGCCGTCCGAATAGGCGCTGATCTCAGGATGTTCTGGTCTCGGCTGTTCAGCGAGCCGCCAGATCAGCACGCCTGTCAGTACTGACGTCACGAGGACCACGACCGCCAGTGCGGCGAGGACGCGATTCACTCCGGCGCCACCGCCGCCCTGTCCGCCCTGCCGCCCTCCTGTTCGGCGAGCACCGGCCGGTTGCCGCCGAATCCGGGTATCAGTGACTCGCCGAAGTAGCTCACCACTGTCTGCGCCAGCCCGACGATCAGCACCGCAGTGACCGCCGTGAAGCCAACCCACAGATCGGTGTACACCAGCACGCCGAGGGCACCGCCGGCCACCCAGGCCAACTGCAGCAACGACTCTGAGCGTCCGAACGCCGACGCACGCGACTGCTCCGGCAGGTCGTCCTGCAGCGACGCGTCAAGCGAGGCCTTCGCGATCGCGCTTGCCCCCGAGGTGACCAGTGTGGCAATGGCGGCCACCATCAACTTGCCGGTCAGCGCGGTCAGCAATGCGACGGTGGTGACCGCAACCGTGCACCGCACGACCAGCAGTGCCGGATAGCCGAGCTTCAAACGCGCGGCAGTGAAGTTGCCCGCGAAGTTGCCGATCGCCGCCGCGGCACCGATCACCCCGAGGATGCGCAGCTGCTCCCACCCGCTGGCATCGTGCGACTTGGCCACGAACGCGGGGTACAGGAACAGGAAGCCGACCATCAACTTGACCGTGCAGTTGCCCCACAGAGAGGTAATGATGTTGCGGCCCAAAGGTTGCCGCGCTGAGCCGGACGTCTTGTGCTGTTCGGGGTGACGGCGCAATTCCCCGCTGCGGCCGTGGTAGGACAACGTGGCGGGGACCTCACCCGCGGTCACCTCGACCCACTTCGGGATGTGCATCGACAGGCCCGCGCCGACGAGCGTCACCGCGACGATGACGTACAACGCGCCCGGCAGTCGGAAAACGCCGAACAAATACTCTGCGCCTGCGGCGATCGCGCCGCCAACCATCGTTCCGCCCAGCAACCCGAAGGTCGTCAGCCTCGAGTTCACCCGCACCAGATCGATCGTCGGCGGCAGCACACGCGGCGTGACCGCGCTGCGCAGCACGCTAAATGACTTGGACAGCACCATCATTCCCAGCGCGCACGGGTACAGCACCCACGACGGGTAGCTGCCCGTCGCGCCGTCGTAGTTGGCGATCAGCAGGACCACCAAAACGGTGCGCAAGATGAACGACATGGCAAGCGCGACCCGGCGGCCGTGCTGCAGCCGGTCCAGCGCCGGCCCGATCAGCGGAGCGATGACGGCGAACGGTGCGATGGTGATCAGCAGGTAGAGCGCGACCTTGCCCTTGCTCTCCCCGGAGGCCGCGGCGAAGAACAGCGTGTTGGCCAGCGCGACGGCCATCGCCGCGTCGACGGCGAAGTTGGCCACCACCGGCCACGTCAGCGCGGTGAGACCGGACTTGTCGGCGCCGTCGGCGGTGGCAGCGCGATGCACCAAACCGTACATCTTCGAACCCATTTCGCGGCTGCGTTGCGCGGCCGCCCGGGTGACGGTGACCTTCTGGCCCGCGCCGGCGCCGACGGTTGGTGGGGGAGGGTCGGAGGGATGCTCGCGGGCGGAACGCTCGTCGAGCGGCGGCAGCCATCGGTTGGCACTCGGCGACGAGGGGCGACGGGGCGGCCGGTTGCCGACGCCGACGTCGGGATCGCTCGGGTAGTTCGCCATCCCCGGATGCGCCCCGTCGGCATCCGTGGGTGGACGCGGCGGGAAATAGCGATCCTCACGCCGACCCCGCGGGTCCCCGTGGTCACGCCGCGATCCGGTCACGCCACGATTCTCCCCCATCGCGGCGGTTGCGGGCGTGCAGGCGACCGGTGTGGCTTGACGTTCGCGGCTCAGGCACTATTGATGGCGATGGACACCGTGGACACCGAAGATCGCCCCGACCTGGAGGCGGTGCTGATGGGCGCCGTCGAGCAGGCGCGCGCGGCGATCATCGAGTTCAGCGGTGAGGACACCCTGGGCGAGTACCTCGGCGCCAGCTTCGAGGACCCAACCGCCGCTACGCACCGGTTCCTGGCCGTCATGCCTGGCTACAAAGGCTGGCAGTGGGCCGTCGTCGTCGCAGCCTGCCCCGGCGCGGACCACGCCACGATTAGCGAAGTCGTGTTGGTGCCCGGCCCGACGGCGTTGCTGGCGCCCAAGTGGGTGCCGTGGCACGAGCGCGTCAAGCCCGGCGACCTGAGTCCCGGCGATCTGCTGGCGCCGCCCGCGGACGACCCGCGGCTGGTGCCCGGCTACATGGCCAGCGGTGACCCGCAGGTTGACGAGGTCGCCGTCGAGGTCGGGCTGGGCCGTCGTCAGGTACTCAGCGAGTTGGGCCGCAGCGACGCCGCACAACGCTGGCACGACGGCGATTTCGGTCCCGGGTCGGCGATGGCCCGGTCCACCCGCCGCGTGTGCCGTGACTGCGGCTTCTATGTTCCGCTGGCGGGGGCGCTGGGCGCGATGTTCGGCGTCTGCGCCAACGAGCTGGCCGCCGACGGTCATGTCGTCGAGTCCGAATACGGTTGCGGCGCACACTCGGACACCCCGCAGCCGGCGGGCACAGGGTCTCCGTTATACGACCCGTTCGACGACGGCGTGCTGGACGTGGCAGAGCCGGAGAGCTAGCTTTCCGCGGCGGCCTTGATGCGCGACAGTGTCGCGTTCATCCCGTCGACCAGTTCGCGTTCGAAACTCGGCACACCGCCCATCAAGGCGTTGACCGCCACGTTGGAGATCGGCTTGACGCCGTTTTCGGCGTGGCGGGATTCCACCACACGCGTGCCGGTGTCGGTGGGCTCGAGTTCGTAGCTCCAGATCGTGCCGTTGATGTCCACGCGAAACGCCACCTTTTTCTCCGGAATGACCTCGGTGACCGTGCATGTCGTCGGCCAGAACATCCGGTTGCGACGGTTGAGGTTGATCGTCCTGGTGCCTTGGCGGACGGGGCCGATCGCCTTCATCAGCCGGCATTGCGGACTCCACTGCGGCATCCGGCTGAGATCAGACACCAACGCCCACACCTTGCCCACCGGCGCGTTGATGTCGATCTGTGCTTGTAACAGCGGCGCTGCCATTACTCCTCCTCGGTCGAATTCAGCTGAGCCCGCTTTGGGCTCCGCGCGATCCGCGGCGCACAGCGCGGCGTTGCCACAGCATGATCGACGTGCCGAGCACGCCGATCGCCAGCCCCGCGACCGTGAAGGGCCGCCACTCATGCAGGCCGGGCACCGTGAACGCCAGCACGACGGCGATCATCCAACCCGCCGCGATCACCACGATGACCGGCCAGGGCTTGAGCAAGACGGCCGGCAGGGCGGGCGGTTCCGGTGCCACGCTGACAACGTAACCGAATGGCGGCCGCGTCAGAAATCGACCGAGGGTTCCGCGGTTTTCCCGAGACGCCCTAGGTAGTCTTTGCCTCGTGAAAGACGCCGACGCCCGGCTGGCGAGCGATCTGTCGCTGGCAGTGATCCGTCTGGCTCGCCAATTGCGGTTCCGGCGCCCGGATTCCCCTGTTTCGCTCTCGCAGCTGTCGGCGTTGTCGACGCTTGCCAAGGAGGGCCCGATGACGCCCAGTGCGTTAGCCACGCGCGAGCGGGTCCGGCCGCCGTCGATGACCCGGGTGATCGCCTCGCTGACCGAGCTTGGCTTTATCGCGCGCAGCGCGCATCCGGCCGACGGCCGTCAGGTGCTCGTCAAGGTCTCGCGCGCCGGCACGGACGTGATCGATGCCGAGCGCCGCGCCAGCCAGGAGTGGCTCAACCAACGCCTCAACCGACTCGATCCCGATCAGCGCAAGACGCTCCTGGTCGCTGCCGATCTGATGTCGGGCATGGTCGACGAAAGCGCGTGACTGCGAACGTAATCGACGTCGCCGACCCTGCAGACCGGAGGCTCGACGACTTCCGCGATCTCAACAGCGTGGACCGCAGACCCGACCTGCCTAGCGGAAAGGGTCTGGTTATCGCCGAGGGGGTGCTGGTGGTGCAGCGCATGCTGGCCTCCCGGTTCCGCGCCAGGGCGCTGCTGGGAACCGACCGGCGTCTGCGCGAACTCGCCGGCGACCTGGCCGGTGTCGACGCGCCGTACTACCGGGTGGGCGCCGACGTGATGGCCGAGGTGGTGGGGTTTCACCTCAACCGCGGGGTGCTGGCGACGGCGTCGCGGGCGCCCGAGCTGACCGTGGCGCAGGTGCTCGGGGATGCCCGCACGGTCGCGGTGCTCGAGGGCGTCAACGACCACGAGAATCTCGGGTCGATCTTCCGCAATGCCGCCGGCCTCGGGGTGGACGCGGTGGTGTTCGGCGTGGGCTGTGCCGACCCGCTGTACCGGCGCGCCGTTCGGGTGTCGATGGGCCATGCCCTGCTGGTGCCCTATGCGTGGGCTACATCATGGCCGCATGATCTACAGATATTGCGGGACAACGGATTTCGATTGCTGGCGATGACGCCCGACCCGTCCGCCGGCCCGCTGCCGGAGGCGATGATCGACGTGGCCGACGACAAGGCGGCGATTCTCGTCGGCGCCGAAGGCCCGGGGCTGAGCGAACAAGCGATGCGCGCGAGCGACATGCGGGTGCGGATTCCGATGTCGCGGGGCACCGACTCGCTCAACGTCGCCACCGCAGCCGCGCTGGCCTTCTACGATCGGGCTAGGCTCGCGCCGTGACCGACGACTCCACTCCCTGGGCGATGGGTTTGACGGTGGCCGCGTTCGTCGCGGCGGTAATAGCCGCCGCGGTCATGGTGCTCAGCCTCGGGCTGACACGCGTGCATCCGCTGCTGGCGGTCGGTCTCAACCTGGTTGCCGTCGGCGGTTTGGCGCCGACGGTGTGGGGTTGGCGCAAGCTTCCGGTGTGGCGGTGGTTCGTGCTGGGTTCCGCTGTCGGCGTGGCCGGCGCGTGGCTCGCTCTGCTGGCGATGGCTCTCGGAGACCTCAGCCGATGAGCGCCTGGGCCAGCCTGGCCTGCCATGCCTGCTCGTCGTCGGCGCCAAGCAGCCGCACCACCACCTGATCGGCACCCGCCGCGCGGTACTCGGCGACGCGCGCCGCGATCGTATCGAGTTCACCCGATGCGGTGATGCCCTCCAGCAGCCGGTCACTGACGTCGTCGATGTCGGACTCAGAAAACCCCTGCCGCAACAGGTTTCGGCGGTATCCGCCCACCTTCGTCAGGAAGTCCAGCGGTGTGGCGACTGCCTGGCGCGCGGCCTCGCGGTCGGTTGTCGCAGCGACCATCAACAGCACCGCAATGGTCTTGTCCCCGCCGAGCGCCGCGCGCGCATCCGTCACATACGACGGCGTCACGAGAAAGGGATACGCGCCACTGGCCCGGTCCCGCGCCAGCGCCAGCATGTTGGGGCCGAGCGCGGCCAGCACCCGAGAGTCGGCGGGCAGGCCCGCGGCGTCCAGCGTGTCGAGGTACGCGTTGAGCGTCTTCAGCGGCTGGGCCCCGTGCGCGCCGCCGAGGCCGACGATGAAGCGGCCCGGGTGATCGCGCTGCAGCGATCGATACGTCGCGATGACGTCCGCTGCCGGCACCGAATCCACGGGGATGATGCCGGTCGCGACCGGAATACGCATGGTGGCCCGCACCGCGGCGTCGAGCATCGGCAGGTTGCCGGATCGCCACAGCGTCGAGAATCCCAGGCTCTCAATGCGTTGGGCTTCGTCGGCGACCACGGTCGCGTCGTCGGTGTACGGGTAGCTGCTTGCGAGGCCGACCGGTCCCAGAGTGGTCATGAGGTCGAGGCTATGACCTCAACGGAACTTCAGGTCAAGGCGTCAGCGCTATTGTCGGCTCTTCGCCCAAGCGCTCATCGCTGCCCGCCCGAGCGCACGCCGAGAAGCACGTCCTCCCACGCCGGCACGGGCGGCTTACCCTTGCGGGCGCGCGGCGGCTTCGGCGCGGACGCCGGCTGCGGGGCTTCGATGGGCAACTCCGGCTCTGGCTCTTCGAAGTCAAGTTGCGCAACGGGCGCAAGCGGCCGCAGCGGGCGGGCGAAGTCGGGGTCGATCAGCTCGCATGCCGCGTCGTCGAACGCGGTTACGGTGCCGCCATGCGCGCCCGGCGTGAACCGGAAGTGTGCGATGTTGTCGGACAAGCCGGCCTTCCAGCCCATCTGCACCGTCCAGCGGCCGTCCTCATTGCGCCACGCGTCCCAGTTGGTGGCTTCCGGGTCCAGCCCGCGGGCGACCAGCGCCGACGTCACCGTCTCCAGCAACGTCAGCACCGATGGTCCGTCGGCGAGCACGGGGTGCGCGGCAGTTGCCAGCTCGGCCGCGCGGGTGCGCTCCAGCAGCACCGGGTGGGCAAACCTCTCGACGCGGCCGATATCGACGCCGGCGGCCGAGGCGACCTGTTCGACGGATGCGCCCGCCCGGATCTTGGCCTGAATCTCCTTGGGACGCAGCACGTTTGGGACCTCGGTGTCGGATTGGGGTTGACTCGGGCCGGTCGTGTCGCCGCGGACAGCGGCACGCAACCGGTCATCGGACCGCAG
>Ga0136846_1229082_pt1 | contig 17367 bp, 14 predicted proteins | sample HopSoiMetagenom2_FD_96841 | JGI IMG/M metagenome (GOLD analysis project Ga0136846, IMG submission 96841) | Grasslands soil microbial communities from Hopland, California, USA - 2 Assembly 2016 (version 4) | ecosystem: Environmental > Terrestrial > Soil > Grasslands | place: USA: Hopland...
AACCAGCTTCGGCGTGCTTTTTTGCTGGCCTTTTAGAGAGGCCAGACAAGGCGGGGCTTTCCGAACCGGACCTTAGCGCACCTCAGGTGCGGACCGGCTCATGCCCAGGCGCTCCAGCAGTTTCACATCGGCTTCCGTGTCAGGGTTGCCGGTGGTCAGCAGCTTGTCGCCGTAGAAAATTGAATTGGCGCCGGCGAGGAAGCACAGCGCCTGCACGCCGTCGCCCATTTGCTGGCGGCCGGCAGACAGGCGCACGCGCGCCGTTGGCATGGTGATGCGGGCCACGGCGATCGTGCGCACGAATTCAAACGGGTCCAGGTCGGCCTGGTTGGCCAGCGGCGTGCCCTCAACTTTCACCAGGTTGTTGATGGGCACCGATTCAGGGTAGGGGGTGAGGTTGGCCAGCTCGGCCACCAGGCCGGCGCGCTGGCGGCGTGTCTCGCCCATGCCGACGATGCCGCCGCAGCAGACCTTGACGCCGGCGCTGCGCACGCGCGCCAGCGTGTCCAGTCGGTCCTGGTAGTCGCGCGTGGTGATGATGTCGCCGTAAAAATCGGGCGCGCTGTCCAGGTTGTGGTTGTAGTAGTCCAGGCCCGCGCTTTGCAGCGTTTGCGCATGGCCGTCTTCCAGCATACCCAGCGTGGCGCAGGTCTCCAGGCCCAGTGCCTTCACCGTGCGCACCAGATCGGCGACTTTTTCAATGTCTCGGTCTTTCGGCGAGCGCCACGCAGCGCCCATGCAAAACCGTGTGGCGCCCGCGGCTTGTGCGCGCTGGGCGGCGGCCAGCACTTCGGCCGGCTCCATCAGCTTGCTGGCTTCTACGCCGGTGTCGTAGCGCGCGGCCTGCGGGCAGTAGCCGCAGTCTTCGGCGCAACCGCCGGTTTTGACGGACAGCAGCGTGGCGAACTCGACGCGGGTCGGGTCAAAATTTTCGCGGTGCACGGTTTGTGCGCGGTGCATCAGCTCCGGAAAGGGCAGGTTGAACAAAGCCTCAATGGCGTCCACACTCCAGCGCTGCTCACCCGCTTGTGCCGCCTGTTCGGTTTGCGAAGCCTGGGGGCGTGGGCGGTGGAGCGTGATGGTTTGTTCTGCTACGTGGGACATGGTCTCTTTCCTTTCGGGGACTGGGTTTTTGAGTCTAGCTGAAGCGTTCTCGTGAAGCGCTCAGTACGTGGGTTCTGTTTGCCGCTGTGCTTGTGTGTGCTTCGCTAAAGCCGTCAGGGCCTCGACCAATAGATCGATATCGGCTTCCGTGTGCGCGGCCGACAGCGCGATACGCAGCCGCGCCGTACCTTCAGCCACGGTGGGCGGGCGAATCGCCGGCACCCAGATGCCGCGCGCGCGCAGGGCTTCCATCACAGCCAGGGCCTCGTCGTTGCGGCCGATCAGCAGTGGCTGGATGGCGGTTTGCGAAGGCGGCAACTGCCAGTGGCTGTCTTTGAGGCCCGCAGTGAGGCCGCTGCGCAGACGCGCGATGAGTTTTTGCAAATGCGTGCGGCGCCATTCGTCCTGCTCGATCAATTCAAGGCTGGCGCGCAGCGCGCTGGCCAGCAGCGCCGGCGCGGCGGTGGCAAAAATATAGCTGCGGGTTTTTTGCAGAAGCCATTCAATCAATGCTTCGTCGCCAGCCACAAAAGCTCCGGCCACACCGGCAGCCTTGCCCAGCGTGGCCATGTACAGCACACGGCGCGAAGCCTTGGCGCCATGCAGCCCGGCCGCGGCCAGCGTGCCACGCCCTTGCGGGCCCAGCACGCCAAAACCGTGCGCGTCGTCCAGCAGCAATAGTGCGTCATGGCGCTCGCACACCGCGACAAGGGATGAGATATCGGCAATATCGCCGTCCATGCTGAACACCGCGTCGCTGATGACAAGCTTGCGTGGTGCATCGCTCTGCGCCAGTTCGCGCTCCAATGCGTCCAGGTCGGCGTGGGCGTAGCGGTGAATTTTTGCGCGCGACAGGCGCGCGCCGTCAATCAGGCAGGCATGGTTGAGTGCATCCGAAAAAATCGCGTCGCCCGTGCCCACCAGCGCCGGCACGATGCCGATGTTGGTGGTGTAGCCCGCATAAAAATACAGCGCGCGCGGCAGGCCGACAAACGCCGCCAGTTCGCGCTCCAGCGCTTCGTTGGCGGCGCTGTGGCCGCTGACAAGTGGTGATGCACCGGCCCCGACACCATAGGCCTGTGCACCCGCGCAGGCTGCCTGCACCAGCGCGGGGTGCGCCGCCAGGCCCAGGTAGTCGTTGCTGCAAAAGGCCAGCATGCTGTGCCCGTCGATCGAAAGCCGCGCGCCGCTTTCAGGCACGACCACGCGGCGCTGGCGGCGCAGGTGGGCGCGGTCCAGTTCGGCCACCCGGGCCGGAAATTCGTCAAGCCAGGAAGAAGTGATGTTTATTGCCATTCAGCGGGAAGGTTGAAGGTGATGGGGCCTGCGTCAATGCGGGGCTGCCAGGGAATGCTGGCCAGCAGCGGCGCTTGCAATTGCTTTTGTAGAAAGGCGATGTTGTCCTCCTGCGCCAGCATGTCAGGGTCGACATGATTGGCCACCCAGCCGGCCAGCGTGAGGCCGTGTGCGCGAATCGCTTCAGCCGTAAGCAGTGCGTGGTTCAGGCAACCTAGCCGCAAGCCCACCACCAACACCACGGGCAAGGCCAGCGCCTGGGCCAGGTCGGCGCCGGTTTCAGTCGGCGAGAGCGGCACATGAAAGCCGCCCGCGCCCTCCACCACCACGGCATCGGCCAGCAACAGAAGCTGGCGGTGGCAGGCGACGATGTGGGCGATATCAATGCGCACACCGGCGCGGGCCGCCGCGATGTGCGGCGACACCGGGTCGGGCAACAGCACGGGGTTGTCGAGTTCTGGCGGCACGCGGCAGGTAGAGGCGGCGCGCAGCGCGAGCACGTCTTCATTGGCATCGACGCCATCAACTTCCTCAGTGCCTGCGGCGACCGGCTTCATACCCACCACACGCAGGTGCCGCCGGGCCAGCGCGTGCAGCAATGCGGCGCTGGCCAGCGTCTTGCCCACGCCGGTATCGGTGCCGGTGACGAACAGCGAAACCGTTTTGTGTGCCGCCTCAGCCATTCACGCTGCCTTCTTCGGCCAGCGTGGCCTTGAGCGCCGCCAGCGCGCCGCGTGCAAGATGGTTTACCGCCTCCTCATCCATCGCATACGGCGGCATGGCGTAAATCGTCTGGCCTATCGGCCGCAGCAGCACGCCGTTGGCCATCGCGTGCTGCGTATAGCGGCGGGCGAAATAGGGAGCGGTGCCGGGCTCAATATCCCAGGCCCAGATCATGCCCAGCCTGCGTGCGTTGGACACCGCTGGGTGCTGTGTCAGCGGCGTAAACGCTTCGTCCAGTGTGTTGGCTAGCGCGGCATTGGTGGCCAGCACATCGGTCTGCTCAAACAGCTCCAGCGTGGCCAGCGCCGCGCGGCAGGCCAGCGGGTTGCCGGTGTAAGAGTGCGAATGCAAAAATCCGCGCGCCACATCGTCGTCGTAAAACGCTTCGTACACCGCGTCAGTCGTCAGCACCGCCGACAGCGGCAGCGTGCCGCCCGTGAGGCCTTTGGACAGGCAAATGAAATCCGGCCGTATGCCCGCCTGCTGATGCGCAAACATGGTGCCGGTACGGCCAAAGCCGGTGGCAATTTCATCGGCGATCAGGTGTACGCCGTAGCGGTCGCACAGCGCGCGCGCTTCGCGCAGGTAGGCCGCGTCGTGCATGGCCATGCCGGCGGCGCACTGCACCATGGGCTCGACGATGAGTGCTGCGGTTTGCGCGTGGTGCTGCTCCAGCCAGGCTTGCAGATTCGCAGCGGCACGGTGCGCAACATCTGCGGCATTCTCGCCAGCCTGTGCACCACGCGCATCGGGGCTGGCCACGGTGGCAGCCAGCCGCACCAGTGGCGCATAGGCTTCGCGAAAGAGTGCAATGTCGGTCACGGCCAGCGCGCCCACGGTTTCGCCGTGGTAGCCGCCGGCCAGGCCAATGAAGCGGCTCTTTTCAGGCTTGCCGCTGTTGCGCCAGTAATGCGCACTCATCTTGAGCGCGATCTCTGTGGCGCTGGCGCCGTCGCTGCCGTAAAACGCATGGCCCAGGCCGGTCAGCGCGCCCAGCCGTTCAGACAGTTCCACCACCGGCTGGTGCGTGAAACCGGCCAGCATGACGTGGTCGAGGCTGTCGAGTTGGGCGCGCAGTGCGGCCTTGATGTGCGGATGGCCGTGGCCAAACAGGTTGACCCACCAGGAGCTGATGCCGTCCAGGTAGCGCCGGCCTTCAAAGTCATGCAGCCACACGCCTTCGGCGCGTGCGATGGGCACGGGCGGGTGCGCCTCGTGCAGCTTCATCTGGGTGCAGGGGTGCCACACATGGCGCAGGCTGCGCCGGGTCATCGCTGCGTTGTCCATGAGGCCCTGTGTGAAAGAGAAGGGAAGGAAAACTGCGGCCCGCGCGTTGCTGCGGGGCCAGAGCGGCTCAGAGCTGCTGCACCGGGATGGTGGAGCGCTCTTCCTTGATGCGGTTGTCCGGGTTGACGAACACCAGCTTGGGGCTGAAACCGGCAACGTGTTCTTCATGTACCTGCGCAAAGGCTGCGATGATCACCAGGTCGCCGACGGCCGCGCGGCGAGCTGCCGAGCCGTTCACTGAAATAATGCGGCTGCCGCGCTCGGCGCGGATGGCGTAGGTGATGAAGCGCTCACCATTGTTGATGTTCCAGATATGCACCTGTTCGTTCTCGGCCAGGTTGGCGGCATCCAGCAGGTCTTCGTCGATGGCGCAGGAGCCCTCGTAGTTGAGTTCGCAGTGCGTCACCGCCGCACGGTGGATTTTGGATTTGAGCAGGGTTCTGAACATGGTCGGTGGGATGCAATCACGCAAAAAAAGAAAGCGCCATTTTGAGGGGCCAAGCCGCCGCGCGAGGCCGGTAAGGTAGCCGCTGTAACATTTGCGACAGTTTTTGGGTCTATTTAATAGTTTAGTGCACGGTATCGTGCGGTTTCTTTCTTAGATTGCTTATGAAAAAGTCATTTGATTTCTCTGCCGCGGCGGTGGCAACACTGGCCAAGGCAGACGCGGCGCGGGCGCTTGCGGAGGACGTGGGCGCGGGCGACCTGACAGCCGGGCTGATCGCTTCAGACCGCCAGGCGAGGGCGCAGGTGGTGGCACGTGAAAGCGCCGTGGTGTGCGGCAGCGCCTGGGTGGAGGCCACGGTGCGGCAACTGGACCCGCGCGCCAAGCTGGTCTGGCATGTGAAAGACGGCGAGCGCTGCGAAGCCAACCAGCTGGTGTTTGAGGTGCGTGGTTTGGCGCGGGCGCTGCTCTCGGCCGAGCGCACGGCGTTGAACTTTTTACAGATGCTGAGTGCCGTCGCGACCAAAACGGCGATCTATGTCGATATCGTGAAAGGCACGAAGGCGGTCATTGTCGACACACGCAAGACCTTGCCGGGCCTGCGTCTGGCGCAGAAATACGCCGTCGTCACCGGCGGCGGCACCAACCACCGCGTGGGTTTGTATGACGCTGTGCTCATCAAGGAAAACCATATCGCCGCAGCCGGCGGCATCCGCCAGGTGCTGGCGCGCGCGGCAGAGGTCGCGTCGCAAGCCGACTTTGTGCAGATCGAAGTCGAGAACCTGGACGAGTTGAATGAGGCGCTGGATGCCGGCGCCAAGATGGTTCTGCTGGACAACATGAGCCTGCCGGATTTGAAAGAGTCGGTGCGCATCAACGCCGGGCGGGCTGTACTGGAAATTTCCGGCGGTGTCACCCTGGAAGGTTTGCGTACGCTGGCCGAAATCGGTGTGGACCGCATCTCCATCGGTACGCTGACCAAGGATGTGCGGGCGGTGGATTTTTCAATGCGATTTGATACCGCTGAATAAACGGGGTTAAAGCATGAATGCCGTGATGCCCACCATCCGCGTTGAATACGAGCAGCCTCTTGCCGGGGCCGGAAGTTGCAGCACGCACGAGGCCTGGGCCCGTGTGCCGGCCGAGCCCACGCAGGCAGAGCGTGCGGCACTCAAGGTCCGCATCCGCGAGCTGCTCAAGGCGCGCAATGCCGTCATGGTGTCGCATTATTACGTGCACCCCGACTTGCAGGATCTGGCTGAAGAGACCGGCGGTATGGTGTCGGACTCGCTGGAGATGGCGCGCTTTGGCCGTGACCATGCCGCCAAAACCGTGGTGGTGTGTGGCGTGCGCTTCATGGGCGAGACGGCCAAAATCCTGTCGCCCGAAAAGCGCGTGCTGATGCCCGACCTCGATGCGACCTGCTCGCTGGACCTGGGCTGCCCGCTGGACGCCTTCAGCGCGTTTTGCGACGCCCACCCCGACCGCACGGTGGTGGTGTACGCCAACACCAGCGCCGCCGTGAAGGCGCGCGCCGACTGGGTGGTCACGTCCAGCTGCGCGCTCGACATCGTTCGTGCGCTCAAGGCGCAAGGCCAAAAAATTCTGTGGGCGCCCGACCGGCACCTGGGCGGCTACATCCAGCGCGAGACCGGCGCCGACATGGTGTTCTGGAACGGCGCCTGCATCGTGCACGACGAGTTCAAGGCGTTTGAATTGCAAGCGCTGAAGGACGAACACCCCGGCGCGCGGGTGCTGGTGCATCCCGAATCGCCCGCTGACGTGGTGGCGATGGCCGATGCCGTGGGCTCCACCTCGGGCATCTTGAAAGCCGCGCGCGAGATGGATGCGAAAGAGTTCATCGTCGCCACCGACAACGGCATGCTGCACAAGCTGCGCACATTGAACCCAGGCAAGGTGTTTATCGAAGCACCCACCGCTGGCAACAGCGCCACCTGCAAAAGCTGTGCCCATTGCCCCTGGATGGCTATGAACGGGTTGGCCGGTCTGGCGCATGTGCTGGAGACCGGCGCGAATGAAATCCATGTCGATGCCTCGCTCGGCCTGCGGGCCCGCCTGCCGATTGACCGCATGCTGGCGTTCACCGAAGCCCTGAAGGCAGGCCGGCCGGTGGCGGGCCTGGTGCCGCACATAGGCGCTGCCTGACGGGCGCCGGCCATCGCGCAGCCCGGGCTGACAAACGCGCCGGGAGCAGGAGACAATAGGCTCAGATGTGAATCTGAACTGAAAGGCAAGTGTGCTCGAAAAACTGAAAACCTGGCTTGGGTCCGAACCGGCTGCAATTGCCCCTGAGCTTGCCTTGAAAAAACAGGGCGACCAACATCTGAGCCGGGCCGAATATGACCAGGCCGTTGCTTGCTACCGCCAGGCGATCACTGTTAATCCGGGCTTTGTTGATGTGCATGTGGGCCTGGGGTTTTCTTTGGTGGAACAGCGCAAATTCGCAGAGGCCGTCGCGGCGCTTGAACAGGCGTTGTCGATAGACCCCACACTTGCGGACGTTCACTATCTGCTGGGAACGACGTCAAACGCCCTTGATGACCAGGCTGGAGCGATCGGGCACTTCACCAAAGCCCTGGAACTCAAACCGGAGTTCGAATTTGCCTACCGCGATCTTTTTAATCTGCTGCTTGAATCCGGCAAGACCGAAGACGCCAAGGTACTCATCAAAAAAGCCATCGTTGCGTTTCCCCGGTCGGCGGAGTTTCATTTCTTCCTGGGTAATCTGGTTTTTAATGAGGCGGACTTTTTAGGCGCCATTCTTCATCACGGCAAAGCAGTGGCGCTGGAGCCCACCGCGTCGATGTCTTACAAAATCATGGGTGATGCTCATGCCCGCCTCGAGCATCGTAAAAAGGCCATTGAGTGTTATGAAAAAGCGATTTCCATAGACCCCGCAAATGCTGCGTTCCATGCAGCCCTTGCCGCTGCAATGTATGCCTCGGGGAAAAGCGAAAAAGCCATTGCGTGTTATCGGCGCGCCATTGAACTCAAGCCTGACGATGCCGAGGCAAATCGTTTTCTGGGGAACATTCTCCTGGAGCGCGGGGACAACGAGGGCGCGATTCATTGCTACCGGCGGGTTGTCGAATTGCAACCTGACAGCCCGGTTGCCCATCTGGTTGCTGCCATGTCGGGGGAGAACTCCGACCGTGCTCCCAGCGGATACGTTGCGCAGCTGTTTGACGAGTATGCGCAAACTTTTGATTCGCACCTGGTTCAGACGCTGCGTTACGACGTACCAAAAAAAATGGTTGAGCTTTTAAGTGAAGCATCCCTGCCGGCCACCGGGCAATGGTCTGTACTGGATCTCGGTTGCGGAACGGGTTTGTCCGGTGCGGCGGTGTTCCCGTATGCAAAAGAGCTGGTGGGGGTTGACCTCTCCGGCAACATGCTCGCAAAAGCCCGGGCCCGGGGCATTTACTCCCGTCTTGAGCATATGGATTTACTCACCATGATGCAAAAGGAAACGGCCGGCAGTTACGACATGGCGCTTTCCACAGATGTTTTGGTGTACATGGGAAGGCTTGATGAAGTGTTTGGCCAGGCGCAAAGACTGCTGCGTGCAGGCGGGTTGTTTGCTTTTTCTCTCGAGTCTCTTGACGAGATCACGGATAAAGCCCCGGACTTGCCAGCCGCTCGTGACTTCCGGTTGAACACTTCGGGGCGCTATACGCATGCCCTTGACTATGTGACCCGTACCGGTACAAGCAATGGCTTTGAGATGCTCAGCATGAAAGAAATGCAGGTTCGCGTGGAGCAAGGCAAGGCCGTGCCGGGTTACCTGATGCTGTGGCGGCGAAACGGCGGGCTGGCGCTGCCGGGTTAATCTGACGGCACCTGGCCAAGCGGCGGTGCCAGTACAGTAGGCACGGCAGAGATTGCCATCCCCGGATAGTCCCGGCTGAAATGCAGCCCCCGGCTTTCATGTCTGCCATGGGCCGAGCGCACAATTAAATCGGCCACCTGCACCAGGTTACGCAACTCCAGCAAATCGCGCGTGACGCGGAAGTGGGCATAAAACTCCTGGATCTCCGCGTCCAGCAAGGCAATGCGATGCGCTGCGCGTTCGAGCCGCTTGGTGGTGCGCACGATGCCCACGTAATTCCACATAAAGCGGCGCAGCTCGTCCCAGTTGTGTGAGATCACGACCGCTTCATCCGCATCAGTGACCTGGCTTTCGTCCCAAGCGGGCAGGGCCGGCGCTTTGGTTGTGGCGCCGGCTTCAATCGCCCGTGCCGTGGCGCGCGCCAGCACCACGCATTCAACCAGCGAGTTGCTGGCCAGCCGGTTGGCGCCGTGCAGGCCGGTGCAGGCGGTTTCGCCGATGGCGTACAAGCCCGCGACGTCGGTGCGCCCAGCCAGGTCGGTCATTACACCGCCGCAGGTGTAATGCGCGGCCGGCACCACCGGGATGGGCTGGCGCGTGATGTCGATGCCCAGTTCGGCGCAGCGTTTGAGGATGTTGGGAAAGTGCTCCTGCAAAAAGGCGGGGCTCTGGTGCGAGATGTCCAGGTAGACGCAGTCCACGCCGTGCTTTTTCATCTCGAAGTCGATCGCGCGGGCCACCACGTCGCGCGGTGCGAGTTCGGCACGTGCATCGTGCGCCGGCATAAAGCGCCCGCCGCCGGCCGAAGCCGGCAGCAGCAGCTTGCCGCCTTCGCCGCGCACGGCTTCCGTGATCAGGAACGATTTGGCGTCGGGGTGGTAGAGGCAGGTCGGGTGGAACTGGATGAATTCCATATTGCCCACGCTGCAGCCGGCACGCCAGGCGGCGGCAATGCCGTCACCGGTGGCGGTGTCCGGGTTGGTGGAATAGAGGTAGACCTTGCCCGCGCCGCCGGTGGCCAAAATGGTATGGGTTGCGCTGAAGGTCAGCACTTCGCCGCTGGCGGTGTCGAGCACGTAAGCGCCGTAACAATGGTTGCCGGCTTGCTTCAATTGCCGGTCGGTGATCACATCGACCAGCATGTGGTGCTCAAACAGCGTGATGCCGGGCGTGCTGCGCACCCGGTCGATCAAGGTGCGCTGCACGGCGGCGCCGGTGGCGTCGGCCGCATGCACGATGCGGCGCTGGCTGTGGCCGCCTTCGCGGGTCAGGTGTAGCTCACCCGGGTTCTCACTGTCTTCCGAAAACGCCACGCCCAGCGTGCGCAGCCAGGCAATGGCTTCGGGCGCACCTTCGACCACCGCGCGCGTGGCGGGCACGTCGCACAGTCCCGCGCCCGCGACCAGCGTGTCGTTCACATGCTGCTCCACCGAATCGCCTTCAGCCAGCACCGCGGCCATGCCGCCCTGTGCCCAGGCGCTGGAGCCATCGTTGAGTTCGCGTTTGGTCACCACCGCCACACGGCGGCTTGGCGCCAGCAGCAGCGCAGCCGTCAGGCCCGCCAGGCCGCTGCCGATGATGAGGACATCGAATTGACGAGTACCCGGGCGATCAGAGACCATGGATAAGTCACTCACTTTGGGATGAAAATCGATTTCTGGGGGAGGGCCGGCTGTTCAACCCAAGCAGGGGCCGCGGAACCGGCTTTGCCGGGCCGCAGGCGCAGCGGCCCCCTCCGGGGGGCAGGGAGCTACACGAAGTGAGCGACCGTGGGGGCAATGTTATGCCGGGGTGTACGCGAGGCGCACGTAGATGGGCGCAAAAGCCTCGGCTTGTGTCACTTCCAGCAGGCCTTCTTTCGAAAGCTCCAGCAGCGCGATGAAGGTCACCACCAGCACCGGCATGCCACGCGTGGCGTCGAACAGGTCTTCGAACTCGAGGAACTTGCGGCCCTGCAGCTTGCGCAGCACGATGCTCATGTGCTCACGCACCGAGAGCTCTTCACGGCTGATGACGTGGTGCTGCACCAGGCGGGCGCGCTTGACGATGTCGCGCCAGGCTTCCTGCAGGTCGACCACGTTCACATCCGGAAAGCGCGGCTGCAGCGATTGCTCGACATACACCTGCGCGCGCAGGAAGTCGCGGCCGAACTGGGGCACTTCGTTGAGCTTATGGGCGGCCAGCTTGATCTGCTCGTACTCGAGCAGGCGGCGTACCAGTTCGGCGCGCGGGTCTTCGGGCTCCTGGCCCTCGGCGACCTTTTTAGGCGGCAGCAGCATGCGTGACTTGATCTCGATCAGCATGGCGGCCATCAGCAGGTATTCGGCTGCCAGTTCCAGGTTGGTGCTGCGGATTTCGTCGACATAGGTGAGGTACTGGCGCGTGACCGCCGCCATCGGGATGTCGAGGATATTGAAGTTCTGCTTGCGGATCAGGTACAGCAGCAAGTCCAGCGGGCCCTCAAACGCCTCCAGAAACACCTGCAATGCATCCGGCGGGATGTACAGGTCTTGCGGCATGGCAAACAGCGGCTCGCCATACAGGCGCGCCAGCGCGACCTGGTCGATCACGGCGGGCATGTCCGGGCTCGGCGCAGTCGACAGCGCCTGGCCGTCTGCCGGCGGCAGCTCCTGGGGGGACGGAGGAAAGGAGGTTTGGGACATGAAAGGCCGTTGCAAAAGCCGTCAAGAGGGGTTGTGATGGGTGATTTGCTATGAAATATATAGCTGCTAACCCACGTCCCGCCTGGGCTGGATGCTTGTTTGGCTCTTATTTTCCGTTGGGGTGGCTGCTGGTGCCGTAGACGTACGGCTGCTGCGCCACGCTAGCCTCGCCGAATTCAGCCTGCTCGGCGCGGTTCAGTTTTTTGTCCCACCAGATGGCTCGCCCGGCGCGCTGCTCGGCTTCCAGCGTGGGCTTTTCTGCCTTGAGCTGGTCGATAAACTGCGTCGTATCGGAGGTGTAGTCGGAGCGGCGGAAGAAGTTGAGGAGGGACATGGGTCTAAACTGCCTGAATCGTGTAGTTGCCTGATTTTACCGGGGTCTGCCTTGCGTCCACCATTACCAGCCTCGCGGGGCTTTTCATCACCTGTTTCCTCCTTCTCCATAAGGACGATTGCCTGTATGGGTCTGCTGTCATTTGTATTGGGCCTGGTGGGCTGTGACCCGCAGCGCATCGCCGAACTGGAAGAAGGCGTGGCGACTGAAGCCGATGTGCGCGCCCGCTTCGGCGAGCCTGAAAAGATCTGGGAGGCGGCGGACATGGCCGAGACACCCCTGGCCGGCGCCGCAGCCGCGCCCGGTGCCCGCACCTTTGAATACAACCGCCAGCCGCAAGGCAACGTCAACTACATGATCACCATAGGCGCCGACGGCAAGATGAGCGCGCTGCGGCAGGTGCTGACGCCGCAGAATTTTGAGAAAGTGCTGCCCGGCATGCGCATGGAACAGGTGCGCAAAATGCTGGGCAAGCCGATGAAAGTCACGCCGTATGCGCTGAAGCAGGAAACGCATTACGACTGGCGCTACCTGAACCCGCCGTCGACGGCGCGTATCTTTACCGTGGTGTTTGACGCCGACCTGAAGGTCAAGGGCACGACTTCTGTCGACGAAGAAAACATCAACCCCAGCGGCGGGACGCGATAGGGGCTGATTTAAGTCAAATCGGCCTCTAGCCCAGACAGTGCATAGGTTTATAGCTATTCTTTTTATAGCGATTCGACTTTCTCCAGAAAGCCCGACCGCTCCATCACCGCCCGCGGCTGGGCGTTCAGCCCTGCCAGCACCAGCCGGCCGCCGCGCAGCACGATGGCCTTGTGCAATTGCTCCAGCACGTCCAGGCCCGAGGTGTCCAGCGATTGCAGCGACTGCACGTCCAGCCGCACCACCAGCCCCTTGGGCGCGCTTTCCACCACGTTCAGGATGGGGTCCAGCTTGGCCACCGCCCCGAAAAACAGCGAGCCATAGAGTTGAAAGCCCGCCGAATCGGCGTCGCGTGATACCTCCACCACCTGAAAGAGGCTGCTCATGCGTTTGACGAACAGCACGCAGGCCAGGATGAGGCCGACTTGCAGTGCCACCGTCAGGTCAAAAATCACCGTGAGCAAAAAAGTGCCCAGCATGATGAGCCGGTAATGGCTGCTGGCATGGCGCAGGCGGGCGAATTCGCGCCACTCGCCCATGTTCCAGGCCACATAGAGCAGGATGCCCGCGAGCACGGCCAGCGGCACGTGCACCGCCAGCGGGGCGGCCGCCAGCACGATGGCGATCAGCGTGACGGCATGCACGATGCCAGAAACCGGCGAGGTGGCGCCCGAGCGCACATTGGTCACGGTGCGGGCAATCGTGCCGGTGGCCGGCATGCCGCCAAAAAAAGGCGCGACGAAATTGGCTACGCCCTGGGCCATCAGCTCCTGGTTGGGGTCATGGCGCGGCAGGCCCGAGATCTGGTCGGCCACACGCGCGCACAGCAGCGACTCCACCGCCCCCAGCAGGGCAATGGTGATGGTGGGCGCCACCAGCAGGCGCACCGTTTCCCACGAGAAGTCGGGCAGGGCAAACACCGGCAGCGCGCGCGGGATGCCGCCAAAACGCGTGCCTATGGTTTCCACCGGCAGACTCAGAAGATAAGCAAACGCCGTGAGCGTCACCAGCGCCACGATGGGTCCCGGCATGCGCGAGGCCATGCGCGTGGCCCGCTTGAGCTGCACGCCCTCGACCGCCTGCATCATCCGGATCAGGCGCGTGGTGAAACCACCCGCGCTGCGGTTTTGCGTGTCAAACAGCCTGGGCCATACAAAGAGGCCCAGCAGGCAGGCCAGGCCCAGCCCGAGCGCGAAGGGGTTGAAGCTGTCCAGGTGCTGGCCTATCACCTTGATCTGCGAGAAAAAATCCGCCGGCATCTTGGGCACCACCAGCCCCAGCAGGTCCCTGATTTGCGACAGCACAATCAGCACCGCGATGCCGTTGGTAAAACCCACCACGATGCTCACCGGCACATAGCGCACCAGCGTGCCCAGCTTGAAGAAACCCAGCAAAAAAAGCAGCACGCCGGCGCAGGCGGTGGAGATCAGCAGGTTGGCCAGGCCATAGCGCTCAAGAATGCCGTAGACGATGACGATAAAGGCGCCTGCCGGCCCACCGATCTGCACTGCCGAGCCGCCCAGCGCCGAAATCAGCGCCCCCGCAATGATGGCCGTCCAGATGCCGGCTTCCGGCTTCAGGCCCGAAGCAATCGCAAACGCCATTGCCAGCGGCAGCGCCACAATTCCCACGGTGACGCCCGAGCCGGCATCCTTGAAAAACCGCTCCCGGGTGTAGCCGGCCAGTGCTGAAAAAATGCGCGGGCGAAACGGTGCGAGATAGCTGGGCAGATGCATGTGTCCCCGATTGTGGCGCTGCGCACTTTCGGGCGGCGAATCCTTTGCGTGACTTTTTTCCATTGTCGTCAATGTAAAGATTAGTTACATTAAAGGTGAAAATTAGGTCTAATTAGTTACTTTTAGGGTGCTTCACTGACGCAAAGCTTGCCGTGCATGGGTCAGGATACGCCTCAGCATGTGTTCGGCATGTATTCGGCACGTTTTTCCTGGGGGAGTGATTGCCTGCATTTTTTGTTTCTTCGTTGGGGCTGCTGCGGCGGCGGCGGCAGCGTTTGCCATTCCTTGCCGTCTGCCTGGCTGCTTTGCTGCTGACCCACGCCGTGGCCGTGGCGCAGGAGACCCCAACCTCCCCGCCGGCGCAAACCCCGGCAGAACCGGCCGCTGCAGCCTCCGCATCCGGCCTGCCGGGTCCTTTTAAAGCCGGGCGCGGTGTCGTGGGTGAGGGCGAGGTGCTCGTCGACAGTTCAGGCTCGCTGACTTTTGAGCAGGTGCGCAGCAAGTTTGATGCCGGTGAAGGCCAAGCCATCGAGCCGCAGCGCATCATGCCCATGGGCGGCGGAGGCGCGCTCTGGTACCGCCTGGCGCTGCCGGCGGTCAGTGCGCCCACGCCACTCATGCTCACCGTTCCCCACCCCAACATGGACAGCGTGGACTTGTACCGCCCTTCGGCCGCGGCGCTCGGCGGCCCCTGGGAGCTGCTGCGTTCAGGCGACCAGATTCCGGTGGCCCAGTGGCCCGTGCGCCACCTGACGCCGGCATTCGAGCTGTCGCTTCAGCCCGGCGAACCCCGGCGAACCTACCTGCGGGTGGCGCACAACTACCCCATCAGCGTGCCCTGGCAGCTGTCAGATCCGCAGAGCTTTCACGAACAGTCCAAAGAGTCGCACCTGCTGCTCGGGGTATACATCGGGCTGGTCCTGCTGATCGCGATGATGAGTGCGATGCATGCCGTGTCCTGGCGTGACAGCATCCATCTGTTTTTTGCCGGCTATGTGCTGGTGGTGGCTGCCGGCCAGCTGGCGCTCACCGGGCTCGGGGGTGAGTTTCTCTGGCCCGGCAGCGCATGGTGGAACGACACCGCGCCTGTCGCCCTCACGATGACCACCGCCGCGCTCTTGCATCTCTTTTTGCGGCAGATGGTGGTGGACCGCGACGCGCCCTGGCTGACGCGCGGCCTGCTGGCGATGACGCTGATAGGCGCCGGCATCCTGGCAGTTTTCCTGGTAATCGGCAACAAGTCTTCCTTCAATCTGGCCACCCCTTATTACGTGGGCAGCATGGCCGTCTACCTCAGCGTGGCGGGCTGGTATGTCTGGCGCCGGCCCATGGTCGGGGTGTGGGTGCTGGCCGCCATGGCCTGCCTGACGGTGGGCTCGGTCTTCCCCATCCTGCGCACGCAGGGCCTGTTGCCGCTGGGCGTGGCCACGCAGTACGGTGCACAGATCGGCGCGGCGTTCGAGATCCCACTCTTGCTGGTGGCCCTGTACCTGCGAAGCCGCGAAAAGCGCGACAACCAGGCCCGCGTCGGCGCCCTGACCCGCGCGGACCCATTGACGGGCGTGGGCAACCACCGGGTGCTGCTCCAGCGCCTGGACAGCCTGCTGCTGCGCCAGCAGCGCGACCCCGGCGCTGGCGCCGTGGTGCGTGTGCGGCTGGGCAACGCGATCGATATCCGCCAGGAGTACGGCATGGAAACGGCACAAAGCGCGGTGGTTCAGGCCGGCGCCTGCATCACCAGCGTCGCGCAAGAGGGCGACACCGTGGCCCGGCATCGTGACGGGGATTTTGTGCTGGTCCTGCAAGGGCACCTCACGCGTGAGCAACTCACCGACATCGGCCAGCGCCTGATTGCCCGGGGGTTGTCAGAAAGCCCGGGCCTGCCTCCCAACACCGTGCTGCAGCTCAAGGTTGCGGTGGCCGTAGCGCCCTTCCAGGTAGCGGACGCCACGCTGCTGCTGCATTCGCTGGGCGCCGTGCTCGGGGAACTGGCGGGCCGCTCGGGCACCGCGATGCGTTTTGTGAATGCAGTGAATGGGGCCGAAACGCGCAGCGCACCGGCCGCCGCCTCTGCCCCTCAGCAGCGTGCCGACGAGGCTGAGACCGTCATCGAGGCTTAGTGAATCCGCATGCCGGGCGTCGCGCCTGGCAGGGGCTCCAGCACATAAATGCCGGGTTGCGCTTTTTCATCGGCGTGGCTCGCCGCCAGCACCATACCTTCGCTGATGCCGAACTTCATCTTGCGCGGCGCCAGGTTGGCCACCAGCACCGTGAGCTTGCCGACCAGGTCTTCCGGCTTGTAGGCCGACGCAATGCCGCTGAACACATTGCGCATGCGGCCTTCGCCGGCGTCCAGCGTCAGGCGCAGCAGCTTGGTCGAGCCTTCCACGGGTTCGCAATTGACGATCTTGGCGATGCGCAGATCGACCTTGGCGAAGTCGTCGATGGTGATGACGGGCGCGATGGCTTCGCCGCCGGGCAATGTCGCGTCTGCTATCGAATCAGGAGCGGCTTGCCCAGACTCCGCCTGGGCTGGAGGCTCAAACAATGCTTCAAGTTGCTTGATGTCGACGCGCTGCATCAGGTGCTTGTAGTCGCCGATCAGATGGCCGGCGCCCAGGCTTTTGCCGGCATCGGCAAAGGTCAGCGGGTTCACGTTCAGGAATTCCTCCACTTGCGCCGCCAGGCCTGGCAGCACGGGCTTGAGGTAAATCGTGAGCAGGCGGAAAGCCTCGATGCACACCGTGCAGACATCCTGCAGGCGCGCGTCCATGCCTTGCTGCTTGGCCAGCTCCCAGGGCTTGTTCTGGTCCACATAGGCATTCACCCGGTCCGTCAACAGCATGGCTTCACGGAGGGCTTTGGCAAACTCGCGGCTTTCATACAGCGGCTCAATCGTCTCTTTCGCGGCGCGCAGCACCTCCAGCAGCGCCGTGCCGTCAGCTGACACTTCGCCCAGTTTGCCGGCAAAGCGCTTGGCGACAAAACCCGCGGCGCGGCTGGCGATGTTGATGTACTTGCCCACCAGGTCGCTGTTGACCCGCGCCATGAAGTCATCGGCATTGAAGTCGATGTCTTCATTCTTCGCATTGAGCTTGGCGGCCAGGTAGTAGCGCAGCCACTCCGGGTTCATGCCCAGGCTCAGGTACTTGAGCGGGTCCAGCCCCGTGCCGCGGCTCTTGCTCATCTTCTCGCCGTTGTTCACGGTGAGGAAGCCGTGCACAAACACGTTGTCGGGCGTCTTGCGGCCGCTGAAGTGCAGCATCGCGGGCCAGAACAGCGTG
>Ga0136846_1229355_pt1 | contig 17367 bp, 13 predicted proteins | sample HopSoiMetagenom2_FD_96841 | JGI IMG/M metagenome (GOLD analysis project Ga0136846, IMG submission 96841) | Grasslands soil microbial communities from Hopland, California, USA - 2 Assembly 2016 (version 4) | ecosystem: Environmental > Terrestrial > Soil > Grasslands | place: USA: Hopland...
GTCACCCCGCACGGCGGGCGGGCGACGGCTACTTGCGCTCGGTTCGGCCCTTCTCGTCGTGGCCGGCGGCGCTAGCGCTTGGCGGTCGGTCGATGCCGCCCGGACGACGGCGGTCGCGCCGGCCACGGCCACACCGGTAACGGCCGCGACGACGAACGTTCCGTTCCACCAACCCGGTGGATCGCTATCGCCGGCCGTCGCGGGCGCCGCCCGCCGGCCACGGCCGGGCGTACCGGTCGCGGTGGAGATCCCCATCGCGAGCAGCCATCACCGCACCGGCGTGGCCGCTGCGGTATCGAGTCACCGGCTCAATGCCGACGGCTCGCTCTTCGTCCCGCCCGACCCGCGAGCGGTCGCGTGGTCGAGCGAGGACGTGGCGCCGGGTGCCGACCGGGGGACGGCGATCCTCGTCAGCCATGTCAACTACGTCGTGGCTGGGCGCACCGTGCCCGGCGCCTTCGCCGACCTCGCCGAGTACGCCCGCCGCGACGTGGGTCGTCCGCTCTTCGTGCGGCTCACGGACGGCCGGGTGCTGCGCTACCGCATAGTGCGCGGTGTCGAGTACGCCAAGACCGAGCTGGCGGCGCACCCGGCGCTTCGGCGCTCGCTGTTCGACCAGAGCTCGACCTTCGGCCAGGGGACCGGTCGGCTACTGCTCGTCTCGTGCGGGGGCGAGTTCGATCCGGTCACCGGCGAGTACGCCGACAACGTGTTCCTGTACGCGCTCCCGGCCGGCTGATACCGCCGCCGGTGGTCAGCGGCTCGGCGAACCCGACGGTGTGGTGGGCGACGCGGAGCCCGGCGCCGGCTGGTTCGGGCCGACCGGCGTCTGGCCCTGGCCCGGAGCACCGGGCGGGAACTGGCCGCGCGGGAACCGGCCCCGCTGTTCGGGCTGCTGCGGCCCGCCGCGCATCATCGGTCCCATCATCCCGCCCGGGTAGCCGCGTTCCATGCGATGGCCGTCCCGGCCGTGGTGCGACGGCGCCACGGCGTAGCCGACACCGAAGCCGAGCGCGAGGGCGACCACGGCCGCCGCGGCGGCGATGCCGGCGACGGTCCCGCGGCGTTGCGGGTTCACCAGCGGCATGCGCACGACCGGCGCGAACGGGTGGGGAGCGAAGCCGGGCGGCGGCGGGGGCGGCGTTCGGTACCCACCGTGCGGGACGGACGGCGGGGCGGGCGCGGTCGTCGCCTGCTCGGCCGTTGTCTCGGTGGACGGGTCCCCGGGCGGGTCCGTGGGCGTCTCGTTCGGGCGCGCGTCGTCCTCGGGCGGTGGCGTCGTCGACATGGGCCGTCCTCTCATTCTCGACCGGACGGTAGCCCGCCCGCGTAGGCGCCCGCTGTGCCTGCCCGCTGGGTTTGCGCTGGCGAACGCCGCTCCAGCAGCGGGCGAACGGTCAGTACGTGACGAGGACGCCCGCCTCAGCCAGCTGCCGCAGCTCCGTCTCGATGACGCCGTTCTTCGCTCGCGCGCCGGTGAGGTTGACCGCGGCCGGCGTGCCCTTGGGCAGGACGCCGAGCGCTCGGTGCAGGTACCCGACGGCGATGTCGTCGATGTCGCCTTCGAGGCACAGCCCGGCGGTGTCGACGAACAGTCGGAACTGCGGGACCGGGGCAGCGGCCGACGACAGCGGGTGCAGCGTGACGAGATGCCGCAGCGTGTCCACGTTCACCGCGGTGCGGTCGAAGCCACACAGGCCGGTGACCCGGTTCGCCGACATGAACTCGTCCGCGACCAGCTCCCAGTGCATCCACGCCTTGAAGCGCTCAGGCGTCTGCACCAATGGCGTGTTGTCGGCCGCGACGCGGATGCCCGTGTACCCGTCGGCGAGCGCCTGGTCCAGGACGCCGCGAAAGGTCGCCCGCTGGGCGGCGGCGTCAACGATGCCGGACGCGCCGTAGACGTCGGCGATGCTGGCCACGCCCAGCTCGGACGCACCGAAGGAGGCAATCAGCCGCGCGTAGGCCTCTTGGCTCGGCTCGGCGGCGACGAACATCAGCAGTTCGCCGCGGTCGCGCCCCTCGCGCAGGAAGTCGCCGGCCACGTCGGCGAACTCGTCCGGTCCGGCGAACGCCCAGCCGATGTGGTCGTGCGGGCGCATCCACACCAGTTCGACGCGGGTGCCTCGACTGCGCATGCGGTTTCCTCGGCTCGGGTGGCGGTCGCCTGAGTGTAATGCCCGTGTGAGTTTTACGCGACCCCGCGCCGTCATGCCGTCAGCCGGTTGGTGGCGGCCGCTGCCCCGCCACGACCAGCAGCTCGCCCGGCCCGACGAACCCCTCGGGCCCGTCGTAGTCGGCGAGTCGCTCCCCGATCTCGGCCCACGCCGCCTCGCGCTCGGCGTCGTCCACGCCCGCGAGCATCGCGTGCAGCGCTCCGAACGACTCCTGCTCGAAGCGCAGGCACTCGGCCGCCGACGCCATGCGAAGCGGCGCGGCGATCGTCTGGACGGTGACGTCCACGAACCCGGCGCGGAGGAACACCTGCTCGGCGACGCCGGGGGCGCCGAGGCTGAACGGCCCCGGCTGACCCGGGAGCGGCGCCGGAAGCGCGGCCCGGCGCCGAATAATCGCGGCCGGCACCGCGAAGAACGGGTTGGCCTCCGGCGTCGAATACACGACGCCGGCAAGGCGTCCGCCCGGTCGCAGCGCGCGCCGCATGCTCGCGAACGCTGCGGCCTGATCGGGGAAGTAGATGAACCCGACCCGCGAGATGACCGCGTCGTAGGCGGCCGGCTCGACGTCGAGCGCCTCGCCGTCGAGCGTGCGGACCGACACCCACGACAAGCCCGCGTCGTGCGCGCCCCGCTCGGCGCGCGCGAGGATCTCGGCCGAGATGTCCGTGGCCAGGACGTGCCCGTTCGGGCCGACGCGCCGGGCGGCCGCGAGGGTCTGCCAGCCGGCGCCGGCCGCGACGTCGAGCACGCGGGCGCCCGGGCCGACGCCGGCCGCGTCGAGCATGGCCTCGGTGGCCGGCCCGAGCCACCGCTCGAGCGTCGGGCCCCATCGCTGCCAAGCCTCGGCGGCTTCGTCCCACTGAGCTCGGGTCGTCGCCTTGTATGCCTCGGGGTCGAACGTCGGCTGCGTCATTGCGCCATTCTGAGCGCGTTTCGGCGCCGGCGGCCCATTTACCGCGGCTCGGTTACCGGCCGAGCTCGGGATCGCTGACGCTGGGCCGGCCGGTCTCGACGTGGCCGGCCAGCCGCTGGGCGAACCGCCCGTCAGCGCCGGCGACGGTCAGGTCGTACCAGCCGTGCCGGTCGCGGCCGACGGTGAACTCGACGCGATCGTGGCGACCGAGGTCGGCGTGACGCACCCGCCCGTCGACGTGGTCGGTGATCGTGAGTCGAAGCTCCGTCCCGTCATTGCGCACCCGCACGAGCAGTCCGCCGCCGGCGCCGGCGGTGTCGACGCTCACCCGCGGCGCGTCCGCGCTGCGCTTCAGGTGTCGATAGAAGCCGTTCGGGCCGTGCACCTCGACGTCGTAGGCGGCGGCGAGCGCCGCGGTCAGCGAACGGCCGGCGCCGACGGTGAACGACTGCGGCTGGACGTCGACGCCCATGCGGGTGCGGACGTGGAACACCGCGGCGGCGCGGCCACGGTTCACCAGCCGGAGTTCGCCGGCGGCGGCGACGGCATCGAGGTCGTAGGGCAACGGACGGGCCGGGCGCACCCCACGCTCCTGCCGTGGCAGCGCCGGCTGAGCGGGCGGTACCGGGTCGACGTCCGGGTGCCGGTCACGGTCGGGTGGCTCGTAGCCGGCGGTGTCCGGCAGGGCGGGCACTCGTGCGTCCTTGCTGTGGAAGTCGAACGCCGACGTGAGGTCGCCGCAGACCGCCCGCCGCCACGGCGAGATGTTCGGTTCGACGACGCCGAACCGCCGTTCGAGGAAGCGGATCACCGACGTGTGGTCGAACACCTCGCTGTCGACCCAGCCCCCCTTGCTCCACGGCGACACGACGAGCATGGGGACGCGTTGGCCGAGGCCGTACGGGCCGGGGACGCCGTTGCTGCCACCAGGCGTGCCGCCGGTGCCGTCGAAGATCTCCTGGGCGGTGTCGACGGTCGAGGCGCCGTCGGCCGCGGTCATCGGCGCGTACGGCGGCACGACGTGATCGAAGAAGCCGTCGTTCTCGTCGTAGGTGATGAACAGCGCGGTCTTGCTCCAGACCTCGGGGTGGGCCGTGAGGGTGTCGAGGATCTGCGCGACGTACCAGGCGCCGTAGTTGGCCGGCCAGTTCGGGTGTTCGGTGTACGCCTCCGGCGCGACGACCCACGAGACCGCCGGCAGGTTCCCGGTCGCGACGTCGTGGGCGAAGATCTCGAAGAGGTCCTGCCCGGCCTTCGCGTTCGTGCCGGTACGGGCCTTCTCGTACAGCGGGCTACCGGGCGCCGCGTTCTGGTACTGCTTGAAGTACAGCAACGAGTTGTCGCCGTAGTTGCCGATGTACGGGTCGCCCGTCCAGCCCCAGTAGCCGGCGCCGTCGAGGCCGTCCCCGGCGTCTTGGTAGACCTTCCAGCTCACGCCGGCCTGCTCGAGGCGCTCGGGGTAGGTCGTCCAGGAGTAACCGATCTCGTCGTTGGCGATCACCGGTCCGCCGCCGGTGCCCTGCCCGCCGCTGCTGCCCGTCCAGAGGTAATACCGGTTCGGGTCGGTCGGGCCGAGCAGCGAGCAGTGGTAGGCGTCGCAGACGGTGAACGCGTCGGCCAGCGCGTAGTGGAACGGGATGTCGTCGCGGGTCAGGTAGGCCATCGTCGCCGGCGTCTTGACCGGCACCCACTTGTCGTACCGGCCGCCGTTGAGCGCAGCGTGGCCGCCGTCCCAGCCGTGGTCGAGATCTCTGAGGAAGGCCAACCCGGCGTCCGGCACGTCCGGGTGGAACGGCAGCACCTCGGCGCTGCCGTCGGGCTGGTGGAAGACGTCCTTGCCGGTCGGCAGCGTGACGGGGTGCGGGTCACCGTAGCCCCGGACGCCGCGCAGCGTGCCGAAGTAGTGGTCGAAGGACCGGTTCTCCTGCATGAGGACGACGACGTGCTCGACGTCCTCGAGCGACCGCGTGCGGTGATTGCCCTCGATCGCGGCGGCGCGGGCGATGCTGGAGCTCAGCATGGACGCAGCGGTGGCGCCCAGCCCGATTTGCAGGAAGCGGCGGCGGCTCGGGTTCGACATGCTTCGCAGTCTCTGGGCCCGGGGTGCTTTCCGGGCGAACGGCGCGTGACGGCCGGGCGACGAGGACGCTATGCGCGATCGACGTTGCCAGCGTTCGTTCCCCGTTCAGTTCCCGTGCACCTGCCCGGACGGCGGCTGATTGATCATTCAGCCGTGCTCGCGCGCCGGCTCCTTCCGCTGATCCCGCTCGTCCTCGTCGCCGCCCTCGTGCCGGCGGCCGGGTCGGCCGGCGCCGCGCTGGTGCACGCCCTCATCCAAGGCTCGGGTTCGACCTGGGCGGCGAACGCGGTCAACCAATGGGTCGCGGACGTTCAGCCCGCGCCCAAGTCCCTTCAGGTCGTGTACACCGCATCCGGCTCCGCGCAGGGACGCAAGGACTTCGCCGACGGCACCGTCGACTATGCCGTCAGCGACCTGCCGTTCCTCGGTACCGATCCGATCACCGGCATCACCGACGACAGCAACGGTCGCACGTACTCATACGTGCCGATGGTCGGTGGCGGCTTGGCGCTGACCTACCAGCTCAGCGTTCAGGGGCACCTGCTCACCGGTCTGCGGCTCTCCGCCTCGACATTGCTCGGCATCTTCACCGGCACGATCCGCTACTGGGACGACCCGGCGCTCGTCGCCGACAACGGCCCGACACTTGCGCTGCCGCATCTCGCGATCACGCCCGTGGTGCGCGGTGACGGCTCGGCCGACAGTTACGTTCTCTCGGGCTACCTCGGTCATCGGTCCCCATCCCAGTGGCAAGCGTTCGCCGGTGCGGCCGGCCCGTCCCCGTACTTCCCGGCCGCCGCCGACGCAGTCACGCAGCACGGCCCCAGCGCCGTCATGAACTACGTGGCCTCGAGCGCCGGCAACGGCTCGATCGGCTACGTCCAGAACAGCTACGCCTTCGCGCGAAACTATCCGGTCGCTTCCGTCGAGAACGCCGCTCACGACTTCGTGCCGCCGGCCGCCCACGCCGTGGCGGTCGCGCTGGAGGCGGCGACCACCACGTCGGATCCGACGGCCGCCAGCGACTTCACGCCCGCCTACGACTCGACCGACGCCCGGGCCTACCCGCTGTCGACCTACGCCTACGCGATCGTGCCCACCGGCGCCGCGGACGCGCACGAGACCACCGCGCGACGCCAGACGCTGGTCGACTTCTTCGCCTACGCGCTGTGCGCCGGCCAGGCTTCCTTGGCGACGTACGGGTACGCGCCGCTGCCGCGATCGACCGTGGCCACCGCGTACGGCCGGCTCGCCGCACTTCACGCGGCCGACCCCAACGTCGATGTCAGTGGCCTCGATGCGAGCCAGTGCCCGGACGAACCGGCCGCCGTCGACCCGACGCAGCTTTCCGCCTCGCGCGGCCAAACCATCCGGTTCGGCGCGACCGCGCGGCTGGCCACCGTGTTGACGGACACCCCGATCAACGCGGTGCTCGCCGGCCGTCCGGTGCAACTGCAGGCGCGGCCGGCCGGCGCCACCGCGTGGCGGGTCGAGCGCAGCGGCACCACGAACCGGTTCGGCGCGCTGGCGATCCGCGTCTCACCCCACATCACCACCGCCTACCGGTTCGGCTATCCCGGCGACGCCCACCACCACCGTGCGAGCAGCTCCGTCACCACCGTGCGGGTCGCTCGGGCCGTCACGATCCACGCGACGCACCGGGTCGCGAACCACGTGGTCGTGTGGGGTTCCGTCCAGCCCGGCCGCGCCGGCGGCCAGGTCCTGCTCCAGCAACGCGTCGGGTCGCGGTGGCCGACTGTCGGGCGGCTGGTGCTGCGGCGGCAACTCATGCCGAACGGCCAGCGGTTGCTCGGCTTCCACGTGCGGCTGACGGCCCATGGTTCGGGTGCCCGGCGGCTGCGCGCGTGGGCGCCGGCGACGGCCACCAATGTCGGCGCCGCATCGGTTTCGATTCGCGTCCTCCGCTGAGCGTGCCCAAGATCGGACGGCGCCGCGCGGCCGGCCGATGAACGCACGGTGAATGCGTGCCCCGGCCGGCGTCGCCGCGCGTTCACCGAACGCAACTAGCGTCCGACCGATGTTGGACGACGTTCGTGAGTACATCGACCGATTGCAGATCGACGGCCACACCATCGCCGGCGACCACGACGACGACCCGGAGCTGATCGACCCGACCGGCCGGGCCGTGGACACCTGGCGGGAGAACTACCCGTACGACACCCGCCTCGACCGCGAGACCTACGACGAGCAGAAGTACCTGCTCCAGGTCGAGCTGCTGAAGTTCCAGACCTGGGCCATCGAAGTCGGCGGCAAGCACGTCGTCCTGTTCGAGGGCCGCGACGCCGCCGGCAAGGGCGGCACCATCAAGCGCTTCATGGAGCACCTGAACCCGCGTTACGCCCGGGTCGTCGCGCTCGCGAAGCCGACCGAGCGCGAACAGCACCAGTGGTACTTCCAGCGCTACGTCCACCACCTGCCGACGGCGGGCGAGATCGTGCTGTTCGACCGCAGCTGGTACAACCGGGCCGGCGTCGAACGGGTGATGGGATTCGCCGACGATGCGGACTACGAGCGTTTCATGAGGCAGGCGCCGCAGTTCGAGCAGATGCTCGTCGACAGCGGCATCCAACTCACGAAGCTGTGGTTCTCGGTAACCCGGTCGGAGCAGCGAACCCGGTTCATCATCCGGCAGGTCGACCCCGTCCGGCAGTGGAAGCTCTCGCCGATCGACGTGGAATCGCTCGACAAGTGGGATGCCTACACCGCGGCCAAGGAGGAGATGTTTCGCCGCACGGACACCGACGTCGCACCGTGGATCACGATCAAGTCCAACGACAAGAAGCGCGCCCGGCTCAACGCCATGCGGTACTTCCTCAGTCAGGTCGACTACGCGGGCAAGGATGTCAACGTCGTCGGCCGTCCGGACCCGTTGCTGGTCAAGCGCGGCATCGACGCCGTCGGCGACTGAGCGGACGGCCGGGTCACCTCGGCGAAACGTCGGGCTTGTACTCTCGGCCGCGATCAGGCGGAGGTTGTCGATGGTGCAGATCGAGGTGGACGACCTCAGCCGTCCATCGGTGCGGCGGCTCGTCGCCGAGCACCTCACGGACATGTACGACACGTCGCCGGCCGACAGCGTCCACGCCCTCGACCTCGAGGCGTTGCGCAAGCCCGACGTCACGTTCTGGACGGCGTGGTCCGGGCCGGAGCTGCTCGCCTGCGGCGCGCTGAAGGAACTGAACCCGCGCGAGGGCGAGCTCAAGACGATGCGGACGACGGCCGGGGCCCGCGGTCGCGGCGTCGGCGCGACCATGCTCACCCACCTGCTGGACGAGGCGAGGGCGCGCGGCTACGAGCGGATCAGCCTGGAGACGGGCACCCAGCCCTACTTCGCCGCCGCCCGGCGTCTCTACGCCCGGCACGGGTTCGTGGAGTGCGGCCCGTTCGTCGGCTACGTCGAGGATCCGTACAGCGTGTTCATGACGCGGCGGCTCTAGGAAATCTTCAGCGCACCCTTGTGCGTCGATACGCCGAAGGTGCCGACCAGGGCGATCACGTCGCCGTTGTCGATGACGCCGCCGCACCCCGACACCCGGGACGCGCGCAACGAGTGACCGCTTCCGGCACGGGTCTTCACCGTGAGTCGCCGCGTCGAATTCGAGTAGGAGCCGTCGGTGGTGCCGCTGACCGTGAACGAGCACGCGGCAGAAGAGACGGTCACCGTGACGCCGCGTAGGGACAGGGCGGTGACCCCGTGGGCGGTCCGGCTGATCCCGACGAGGTTCCACGTACCGTGCCCTTTCGGCGTCAGGGTCACGTAGCCGTCGAAGGCCGTGCACCGTGATGCGCTCAGCGCCGTGACGGTGCCGATGCGCGCGGTGTGGGTCCGGCCGAGAGTGACGCTGCCGTGGACGCGGCCGACCGTGCACCCCACGCGGGTACGCGTGCGGGCGTCGGTGAAGCTCATCGAGGGCGCGTCGTGCGTCCCCGTTGCGGTCTTCGCGCTGAAACCGACGGTGCCGGAGGTCGTCCGGCCGGCGGCCACACGGTAGGTGAGCGCGGCGGCACCGAACGAGCTCGGGGCGCCGACGAAGACCACGGCGAGGAAGACCGCCGCGACGAACTTCGATGCGGGCATGTGTCGCTTCCCATCCTCGCGGGCGCGGTGACGTGCCGAAGCGCGCTGGGGCCACGCGGTCATTTGGCGCTGAATGAAACCAGGGAGGTGGAGGAACCCGATCCGGTGACCGCGTTACCACTGATGATCTTCTGGCCGCCGCTGTCCTCTTTGACATCCACGACGGCGAACGTGGCGTGGCCGACGCCGAGAGTCGTCGTCAGGATGCCGTCACCGGCGCCGTCCGCCGGGAAATACTTCCCCGCGGAGTTGATGAAATAGGTGTGGAGCGATCCGGACGCGAAGTAGGCCCACGTGCTGTTGACGTGCCCGAGGCCGAAGTACGGGACGATGTAGCCGAGGGCATCCGTGGTCAGCGTCAGCGTTCCGTTCACGGGCGGGTAGAAGGCGCCGACGGTGGACGCCCCCAACGTAACGGTGAGCGGCGGGCGGGCTGTCCAGGCGTGGCCGGTGTAGAGAATCGTTGCGATCTTGGCGCCCGCCCCGTACTTCGCCGGTACGTGGCTGGTAAACGTCCCGCCGACATGGAAGGACATCGGTCCGTTGCGGGTGTCGATCCGGTAGTCACCGGTGATGCCTGTGGGCTGGATCCCCGTTGCGGAGGCCCAGAACACTTTCGCGCCGTCCAGATCGTCGACGAAGGTGCCGACGTAGTGCACGCCGCCGTCGTTCGACGTGAGGGACAGGTGCCCTTCGGCCGCCACCGACGTGAACGTGGACCCGTTGGTCACGTAGACCGCCAGGTCGGAAGTGATCAGGGCATTGGTCGTCGTGGCCGGAAGTGCCGACGGCGCCGCGACGCGGGAGGTGCTCGCCCGGAAGATCCCGCGTGGCAGCACGCTCGGAAGGTGGCGCGGATCCAAGGTGCCGGCGGCGAGCCGCTGGGACGCCAGGGTTGGCCGAGTCGGGTGGCTCGCCAGCCGGCCACCGCTGCTCGATGCGAGGAGAGCCAGCGCGCCGGCGCCTACTGCGAAGCCGATCCCCATCGTCTTCAGCGCCCTCATGACCGCCCCCGCTCCCCGGCCGGCGTTGCCGGATCCGGCTTGGAGGCAGACGCTAGTCGTAATCTCGGCCCGCGGGCCCGGGTGCGGCAAGATTTTTCAACTCGCGGCGCGCCCGGTCAGCGGCCAAACGCGACGGCCCGCCGGGACGAACCCGGCGGGCCGTTGCGCGTCGTTCAGTTCGGGTCGGAGCTGGGGACGTACGCGCCCGGCACCTGCGCCGGCGTGTAGATCCGTGCGTCGCCCGGGTACGGCACCTTCCACTCGTGTGTCTGGTACCAGGTGTAGCGGTTCATCTGCTCGGGGTTCGCGTAGTCGGGCACGGCCGCCGCACCCCGGAAGCGCTGCTTCTGCCGCCACGCCTGCCACTGGCGGGCGACGTCCTGTTCCGCGGCCGGGACGGCGACCTTCTGGGCCTCCTTGGCCTGCAACTTCTTGGCCGCCGTACCGGTGAGCCCAAGAGTATCCGGACCGCAGTCCGGAACCGTGATCACGCCCTCGGTCAGTGGCACCTGGTTGGCGACCGCGGTGAATGGCGTGAGGTCCGCGTGGTTGGTGAAGGCATCGGCCATCGGCGTCGCCGCCGCCAGCTTCTGGTTCAGCGGCTGCGCCCCGAGGATCTGCTCGATGGTGCGGACCATCGTGATCTGCGAGTAGTAGGTGCTGTCGACCTGCCCGTGCACCGCCCAGGGGCTGATGATCTGGATCGGCGCCCGGTGGCCGTCGACGTGGTCGGCGCCGTCCTGGCTGTCGTCCTCGACCACGAAGATCGCCGAGTTCTTCCAGTACTTGCTGTGCGAGATCTCCTGGACGATCTTGCCGACCGCGAGATCCCCGTCGGCGACCTGCGCCTCCGGGTCCGGGGTACCGCCGGTGTGGTCGCTGGAGAGCCAGAACATGTTGAGGTTCGCCGGCCCGTTCTTCTCGAAGTCCTGCTTCCAGATCTGGTACCGGTACTGGTCCGGGATGTCGGTGTCGAACTTCGGGTAGTCGTGGTTGGTCACCGCGTTGAGCGACGGGATCGGCGATTCGGTGTCCTGCCGCACCGACGGGTCGGTCAGTGCGCTCGGATCCGCGCCGGCGTCGACGCTGCGCGCGACGCAGTAGTACTTCTGCCACGTCGCGTCGGCCGGCTTGGTCTCGAACTGGGTGAACTCGCCGAAGTTGCGGACGGTGTTGCCGGCCGACTCCGCAGCGGTCCAGAGGAAGCCCGACCGCTGGTGGCCCAGGACGTCGTCCTCGGTGTCGTAGCTGCGCACGTATTCACCGGCCGACGACTCCGTGTACTCCGGGTTGTCGCCCTGCATCAGCCAGTTGTGGCCCTCGGCCGAGTTGGTGCCGATGTCGTACACGTTGTCGTAGAGCCCGAACTGCTGGGCCAGCGCGTGCTGGTTCGGGGTGACCTTCGCGCCGAACTGGGCCAGCGAGGCGTCACCGTTGCCGCGGGTGTCGTCGCCGTACACCTGGTCGTAGGTGCGGTTCTCCTTCACCAGCAGGAAGACGTGCTTGATCGTCGACGGGTCACCGAGTCGCGCCGGAACCGGAACCGGACGCGCGGTCTGGCCGCCGGCCAGCGTGACGTCGTCACGTCCCCAACCGTTCTGCGCGAAGACGGTGCTGGTGTAGCCCGCGATGTGCCGATCGCTCGGAAGCTGGAAGCGGGTGAGCGAACCGGTGGTCGAGTGCGTGCCGTGTCCGGTCGCCGGGAGGGTGCCGGTGCCCTTGTTGAACGTGAGCGCCGGCCCGCGGGCGTCGATGCCGCGCGTGTTGGTCACGATGACCTGCTCGTCGGCGCCCTCACCGACGGTGGCGACACCGGCCGGGTAGTAGTCGGTCGGCAGCAGTCCGAGGTAACTCACCGGCTCCTGCGGGTGGCCGTAGTAGCGGTAGACCGCGATGGCATTGGCCCGGCCGAGCGAGACGAGCAGGTGCCCGTCGCCGGTGAGCGTGACGGCATCGGGTTGGTAGCCGACCTTGGCCGCCGGCCACGGTCGGGTCGCGATGGTCTGGACGACGCGATCGCGCGACGTGTCGACGACCGACACGCTGTCTCCGTTGGTGTTCACGACGAACAGCGCGTGCCCCGCTGCGTACAGCGCGGTCGGGTGCAGCCCGACGCGGATGGACGTCACGGCGGCCGACGGGTGGGCGGCGTCGATCACGCTGACCCGGCCGTTGGTCGAGGTGCCGAGGTAGGCATTGGCCGGCACGTCGGTGCCGTAGGAGTTGATCGTCGTATCGCCGGCGCGAGCGGTTCGTCCACCCTCGTCGCTCACGTACAGCTTGCCGCCGACGACCGCGATCTGGCGCGGTGCGATGCCGACCGGCCAGGTCTGCTGGATCGCTCCGCTGGCCGGGTCAAGGGCGACGACCGTGTTCTGCCCGTTGACCGGCACGTACAGCGTCGAGCCGTCGGCCGAGTAGACCGACCGTCCGGGCAGCGGGGACGCCCCGTTGACCGTGGGTAGCGGGACGGTCGTCGGCGCGCCGAGCGTGCCGTCCGCGTTGACCGGGAAGCGAGTAAGACCGTTCACCTGCGACAGCCAGAGGAACTTGCCGTCGGGCGAGTACGTCGGTCCCTCCTGACCCACGGTGCCGTCCGAGAGCTTCTCGTCGACCCCGGCCGCCTTGCCGACGCGCCAGATGAGCTTGTAGGTCGACAGGTCGAAGACCTGCAGCGCGACCGACTTGTCGGCGCTGGAGGCGGCGAGGAAGCGACCGTCCGGACTCACCGTCGAGCCCATGAACTTGCCGTAGTTCGTGACGAGCCGATCGCCGATCGGCTTGATGAGCTGATCGGCCGACACCTGGATGCCGTTCGGATATTCGGTGCCGACCTGGTTGTCCCCGAAGCCGTTGGTCGACGCGTAGGCGGCGCCGGCGCCGGCCGCAACGACCGTCACCGCACCCGCGGCGACCATGGCCCGGCGCCGGAGTGGCCTTCGGGCCGGACGGCGGTTTCTCGTGACCTGCATACCTATCCCTTCACAGTGGCGCTGAGCAGGTCGACATCGCCGTCGAACTGCCAGAGCGGGTTGGGGGCGTCGCCGGTGGGCGTGCGCACCTGGAAGAAGCCGTTCACCGACTGCGGCCCGTCGCCGTCGGCCACGTAGCGGCCGTCGGCGGTGACGTCCAGCTGGTAGATGGCGGAGCCGGTCGCGGTGGCGCCCGGGATGTGCCACGTCACGACGCAGCGCCAGTCGTTGCCGGCACCCGTGTCGTCCACCAACGACCCGCCCTTGTCACACGTGGCGCCGGTGCGCAGCGCGCGCTCGGTGACGTCCGGCCGATTCAGTTCGTGGGCCTGCAGCCGGTACAGGTGCGCATACGCGGCGGCGAGGGAGGTCTCGAGCTTCGGCCGGTCGATACCCGAGCCGGCGGCCGGCGTTGCAACGGCGACGACGCCCACCCCGAGAGCGAGCACGGCCGCGAGCGGCGCGCCCACCTGCAGGACGAGGCGGCGCCCGGCCCCGTCGTAGGCGACGTCGGTGAAGTTGCGCCGGACGAAGATCCAGTAGGCGAGCCCGGCGGCCACGGCGGCCCAGGCGAGGCTCACGAGAATGCCCACCACGACCGTTCGGCCCTGAACGGATTCGGTGAACAGCCCGCGCCAGGAGAGGAAGGCGAAGCTCGGCAGGGCGGCCCGCACGACCGCCGGCATGGGCAGCATCTGCGCGAGCTGCAGCAGCAGACCGAGGACGGCCGGGGCCAGCAACCCCATCGGTGAGCGGCCGAGAGCGACCGACCCCAGTAGCCCGACGGCGGCGAAGGTCAACGTCGGAGCGAGCGCGACCGCCCAGGCCAGCAGCACGGCGCCGGCCGCGGATCCGGGTGCCATCGACTGCCCGTCCAGACCGACCAGCGTCCGGTTGCCGGCCGCGGCCAACCCACCGACGATGCCCGAGGCGGCGAGCCCGGCCACGAGAGCACCGATCACGGTCAGGCTCGCAGCGGCCTTGGCGAGGAAGATCCGCCGGGGCGAGCGGACGGCGACGAGCAGATGCCGCCACGTGCCCAGCCGGTCTTCGACGGCGAACACGTCGCCGGCGACGAGCGAGGTCAGGAACGGCAGCACCCAACTGCAGCAGAACGAGAGGACGACCAGCGACCCGGCCCAGCCGCTCTGACCCATCCAACGCCCGAACACGGTGTCCGACGGCAGCGAGCTCTGCTTGCTCACGACGGCGACGAAGCCGGCCGGCCCGAGCCAGCACGCGAGCAGCAGCAGCCGGATGCGCCACTGAGCGAGCAGCTTGACGAGTTCGAACCGGTAGGTCCGGCGCGCCGGCGCCGGTCGGCTGGCAGCGACCGGCGCGGGGGCCGGTGCGGTGATCGTGGCCGCGGTCATCGGGTCGGCGCCGGCTCGGTCAACGCCAGGAACGCTGCTTCCAGTGGGGCGACCACCGGGGCGAGCTCGCGCACGGCCACGCCGGCCCGGACGAGCCCGGCCACGAGCTCGTCCATCGCCGCCGTCCCACCGCGCACGAGCAGGGCGTTCGCGTCCTGTCGCTGGAGCAGTTCGTCGTCAGGTAGCAGACGCAGGCCGGGTACTGACGCGGCAACGGTGCGGGCGCGCACAGCGTCCGAGGTCAGGAGGCGGTAGTCGAGCTCGCCGATCTCGGTCGCCAGCTTGGCCACCGGACCGCTGAACACGACGCGGCCGGTCGCCAGGATGGTCACCTCGCTGCACAACGCGGCGAGGTCGTCCATGCGATGGCTGGACAGCACCACCGCCGTGCCCTCGGCCGCGACGGCGGTGAGCACCCGGTGGACGTGCCGGGTACCGGCCGGGTCGAGGCCGTTGGCCGGTTCGTCCAGCACGAGCAGTCTGGGCCGGGTGAGCAGGGCGGCAGCCAGACCGAGGCGCTGCCGCATGCCGAGGGAGAAACCGCGCACGCGGTCGTCCGCGACGTCGGTGAGCCCGACCCGGTCCAGCGCGCCGGCGACATCGTCCTTGCCCTCGCCGCGCAACGCGGCCAGGGCGGCCAGGTTCTGCCGGGCCGTGAGCGACGGGTAGAGGCCCGGGCCGTCGACGAAGCCGGCGACGCCGTCGGGCAGCGCGAGCGTGCGCTGCAGCGGAACACCGAGGATCTCGAGCGAGCCCGCGTCGGGCACGGCCAGGCCGAGCAGGAGGCCGAGCAGTGTCGTCTTGCCGGCGCCGTTCGGCCCGACCAGCCCGTGCACCTGACCCGCGGGGAGGTCGAGATCGACGCCGTCGAGCGCGACGACCTCGCCGAACGCCTTGCCGATCCCGCGCGCCCGAACGGCGGGCAGCCTGTCCTGTTGGGTGTCCATTTGCGTCCTCTGACGTCGTTTGCGACGAAGCGGACGCTATGGAGCGTCTCTGGACGAGACGGGACGTCAGATCGAACGGTTCGTGAAGCGTCGGCAACCGGCCGACGGTCGAGGGCCGGTCAGCGGCGCCTTCGGGTCAGCCGGGTAGGGCACCGCCTTGGCGCGGCCGACGAAGACGCCGCAACCGCGCCTCCAGTCCGGGGTGTTGCGTGAGGATCGCCCACCCGCGGCCGGTGTTGCGCTTCGTGTCGTTGAGTTGGCCGATGTGCTCGAGTGCGTCGGCAAGTTCGCCGGCCCCGACCAGTTCGACCGCCTCGTCGTCGGCGGCTCGCTCGAGCCGGATGCCGACCAGACCTTGCGTGAGCACGATCCCGAGCGGGATGGCGACGAAGATGGGCGCGACGAGCAGCGCTCCGGGCCCGTGCCCGACGGCCGCCTTGATGGCGAACACGGCGACCTCGAGCACGACCCACACGGCGGCCACGGCGGCGAGCTTCGCGGCGATGTGATGGCGTCGGGCGTGACCCAGCTCGTGCGCGACCACGGCGTCTACCTCGCGGGGCGGGAGGTGGTCGAGCAGGTAGTCGGTCAACAGCACGTAGCGCAGCCCGGGCAACGTCCCCAGCTGCGCCGCGTTGGCGACCTTCTGGCCGCGGCTGTCCAGCACGCGGAAGGCGCGCACGCGTACGCCGGCCGCGGTGGCCAGCCGCGTCAAGCGGCGCGCGGTACCCGCGTCGAGGGGCCGGCTGGAGATGTGCACGATCAGCAGCGGCGCCACGACAGACGACAGCACGAAGAGACCGACGACGTAGACGAGGACGAGTCCGACGGCGTGTCCCAATCCGTGCCGGGGGAGGAGGAGGTTGGCGACCGCGATCGCGACGCCCCAGGTGAGGCCGATGACGAGGCCGGCAACCACCTGCCGGCGGCGGGCTGGGTGTTTTGCGGGCGTGCCGCGCACCGCAGCCATGGTGTGGCGGATCGTCCGCCCGCCGACCACCAGCGCGAGCAACACCGCCACGAAGCCGGCGACGCCGGGCGGCGCCGCCCATACCGGATTCTCGTGCCGGTGGCGGACGAACGCGGCCAGGGCGCCGACGAGACCGCCCAGCGCGGCGAAGCCGGCGAAGCAGCCCGCGAACACGGTGACGAGCAGGCGCTGCAACCGGTGCACCCGCTCCGGCCGATCGGCGTCGGCAGCCCGGATGCGCTCGGCCCGGTTCGTGATCACGCGGGCCACGCCGGCCCCCGCGAGCAGCACGACCACGGTGAGGACGATCGACAACGCCACGACCATGAGACCAACCCCCGATGTTGGACAGCCCGTTGCGTGATCCATACCCATTTCCGGCGCCCCATCGGCGACAAGATCTCGAGCCGTCGACGCGTTCCGCCCTCCGGCGGGCGCTGCCATAGTGACGGCATGGCACTGCACCGCGGGTCCACGCATCACCGTCCGGCCGCTCACTCCGATGCGAACCCGTTCGTCGGGACGGCGAACCCCGCCCGCGGCGAGGCGCTGTCGACACCGCACACCCGGCTGCTCGACGATCCGGTCGACGCCGAGGTCGCCTACCAGCTGATCCACGACGAGCTACTGCTGGACGGCAGCGCCCGGCTCAACCTGGCCACGTTCGTGACGACGTGGATGGAGCCGCAGGCCCGCCTGCTGATGGCCGAGTGCGTCGACAAGAACATGATCGACAAGGACGAGTACCCGGTCACGGCCGACATCGAGGACCGCTGCTGGAAGATCCTCGCGCGCCTGTGGCACGCGCCCGACCCGACGGCGACGATCGGCA
>Ga0136846_1227888_pt1 | contig 17366 bp, 11 predicted proteins | sample HopSoiMetagenom2_FD_96841 | JGI IMG/M metagenome (GOLD analysis project Ga0136846, IMG submission 96841) | Grasslands soil microbial communities from Hopland, California, USA - 2 Assembly 2016 (version 4) | ecosystem: Environmental > Terrestrial > Soil > Grasslands | place: USA: Hopland...
ATACGACAGACACCATCGGTGGTAGAAGCGTTTTCTTATACTCTTTTTAAGGGCTCGTATGGATGAGGAAGAAGTGCGTATGTGAGAAACGAGAACTTCCCGCCTATACCAATACCATTAAGCATTTCGGTACATTCACTTTCTTATCTCACCGGGGGATAGCCGTCAGTACTATTCATCGGCAAATGCAATTGCCTGCGAGGCTTTCTACAACTACAAGATATGTAGCCAACAATGTGATCCACAGTCCTTGTTCGAGTCCTGGTACAGGCACTGCAGATGCTAGTAAGAACCAGAATTGCGTAGTAAATGCTCTTGTTCGTTTATCTCTGAGCGGCAGGTAAAACTATGTACGGCAAAACACCTCGATCTATTCACTTTAAGCACGGCTTTCTAACCGCAAACAGAACAAGGCACAGACAGGTTTAGAAAAAAAGGGGGTACAAAGATACCGCTAGCCTGTTCATATTCTGCCTGTTTGGAATAGATTCCCCAAGTGGTAACAAAGTCTCTCTCGCCTGGTGGATAAGGCACCGCATCCCTAACCCCACAGCACCCAAGGGCTGATCGTTTAACGGCAGGCGGCTGATCGCGTCTATCATAATGGAGCTACTAAATAAAGGACTCCCTTGCTTGTACCTCATCCTACTAAAAGAAAACTCACCTTCGAGTCTTTTGAAATCGCTGATTCAAGTATCCGCGCTGATACCGCTAGAGATGCTTATGAGGGTTGGGAGAGTGAGTAGCATCCTGGATGACACCTACGTGGCAACTTGTTCTCTTCAGATCAATCACTTGAAAGATTTGTATCCATTTAAGCGAAAAAAAGTCCATTTCTAAATAAAGGATTGAAGTACCTTACCTATAGAAGACGAATCGCAGGGAGAGAAAGCCCAACGTGCTCAGATGCATGCAAGGAGACGCTGGCACACCGCTAAGTTTGATCCTTCAGTGGACTATGACCAAATGTTTGTTTTTCTTTTCTGCAGTACTGCATAGATAGAAGTAATGTGGCATTCTTGAGAGCCAGCCGTTCGTCGAGTAGGCGTGGTCTAGTGTCCCCAGAGCACAATCAATAAAATAGTAGATCTGACGTTGACGTTCGGTATTTACCCCCAGTTAAGACTTTTTATACTCAATAGCACTAAGCCGGCGCAATTGACCCTCTTCTATTCTTGAATAGATGTCACATTGTTCATTTATCCAATCGGTACTCTTTATTTGATCTTTCCATTTATTGGGAATTCGTTCGACGACCGTCTGATTCTAATTCACTTCCATCCTTTAGCCATGTCTCTTTTTCCATTTCCTGGGCCCCTCCCAGAGGGTGTTGATGATCGAGTGAGGTCTGACCAGCATGTTTATCCCGAATCTCTAGAGAGAGAAGACGGCAGGGCACGCTCAAGTAAGTCAGCTTCGTCCGAGCAGCAGGGCATCAAAAGGACTTCGGTCATGAAATCCCCTACTGTACGGGACCTTTCCAGATTGATCATTTTTTAGCAGTCTCATCCCGAGAATCATCTTATTCAAGTATCTGTTGATACTGATATTTCATCCTGATTTGACTCTTGTTTTTGCTTGACAGAAAGAAAGAGCATTCAATCGATTCATTGAAAGGGTCGACCTGAGACGGAGCATCGGAAGCGAATCGAAGTAATCTGGTTGGGATTGAACGGCAATAGAGGAGGGTTGGGGTTGCTCGAGTCACCTTACTCCAGGTGGGATGCCGCTCTTATCTTAAGGGTAGGAAAGCTTTTCTCTTATGGGAATGAAGGCAAGAGAAATTCAAGTATAAGCAAGGTCGAAGCTCTTGTGAGTGAGAAATAGGTAGCTGGTAGGAAGCCTGGGAGTTTATTTCGTTGCGTATAGTGCGGGTCATGGAAATTGAGAATAATTATCATTCTGATTGAAGACCCTACTTTTCATTTTCTTTGCACGATGTTGTGCCTGTGTACCGGTCTGTCCTCCCTACTCTACTTTTTGTTATTTCTCTTTATAGACGTTGGGTCGGAATGCCCTTAGCTCTCTGTAAAGAACAAACAATAGGTTTGGTTTCTGTAGGCAGAGCGCTATCCATTTGCTTATTATTGAAGCAGCCAGGCAGCATCTTATGCACGGGACAGCTATTATTTATAGGTTTGCCATCTCAAAATGGAGACTCAGATCAAGAGAAAGCACCCCACCATATCTAGCTAGCAGGGGGACCCCCCTTTTCAATGTGGAGACGCGGAAAGGGAAAGGATTGAGTAGGCCGGTATTGCATTTTCAAATAGGAAAAAAAGGGTGTTTCGATCGGAAAGCATTGTTGTTTACCTAGGATTCTTTTCTCCTTCCCCTGGGGACCATTTGCCTAAATGCTTCGCCAGGCTGACCAGATAGATTACTTCTTTCTGCTAGCTTGCCCTAAGAAAAACAACAGTTCCACAGATATCTCCAGTGCTTTTCTATTCGAAACACAAGGGCGCTAAGCAAAGAGAATTTCAATTAACGAACTGTAGGTGCTTTTTCTTCCTTGGCCCATCTCAGTGATATGTAGGCTCTCAGCCCTTACTTGAATCATCCGTCCTCCCTACAGAAAGAAAGCGATTTTATGCCCTCCCGAAGGAAAACGTTTGGGCCGGCTGGAGCTCGACACGGAGCAAAATGTAGATGATCTCCGCAAATGGGCGAGGTAGGAGGACGTGGTTGGAAGTTTTTTGACACGAGGCCTTGCGCAAAAGACGAGTACTTCAGAGCCCACCAGGAAAAGAATATTGGTTCGCATCTCTATATTGATCCGCGGCGCTTCTATGAAGTTTTCCTTGTCTCCGATTTCAAAGCTGAATGGATGATCTGTCGAAGCATCATTCGATATTTGCAGATTGACGTAATGCTATGAGGAGTTAGAGTCTTCTGCGGGAAAGACATTTCTTGTAGAGTTTTTTAGATCTTTTTGCTCTACTTTTTCTAGTATTCCTTACATAAGATCTCGGAAGAGCCGATGTTTCCTTCCGTTCCCGGTAAATAGGAATTCTATATCCTCTAGCTCTTCGTGACCTGTTGTGTCTGCCCTCGACTTAGCCGTCATAGAATAGAAAGGTTTCTAACCGTTGAAAAGGATACTTCTAAACGTTAAGGGGCGCTCAACCTTCCACTCAAATCCTTTTTACCAGAAGGGAGCTCGCCTGCCACGACATATAAGGGAAAAGGCAATGTGTGGAACTAGATCAAGTTTGATCTGCCACTTACACTGGAAGGGCAAGAACTAATGCTTATGCGTATTCTTCCACGGCATATAGAAGGTTAACTACTCCAACTCGATGGCTGAGAGAAAAGTGAAATCCTAGCTTTCCCTAGAATCAGCTCTTTACTATCCTGCCCCAGGGGGTTTTTCGGGGACATTGAACCCTAGATTTAGAAGCTTTCCCAAACAAACCTTTTGACCAGGAAAAGGCATACCAAAGATTTTTGGAAAGACACATTGAAATGGAAGCTCTCGAACCTATTCCGAAGTAAGTTTAGGATGAGGTTTCCGATCCGGTTGGTGTTCCGACATCCCGAATCGAGGTGGCTCTAAACTCAGGTTTGCCTACCTCTCTAGTTACAGAGAGAGGAGAGGGGCTTCGTCTTTTTAGGTCTCTGAAAAGCCAGTTGACATGCGATCCAATCAAGGAGGCAGTACTTCTGCCTGAGTTCCTCTAGATCCTACTCGTCGGGATTACCGTGCTCCCGCAGGTTGTTCACCATGCGTTCCATAGCACTTTGACTTTCTATCTTTTACCATCTTGGAATCATGTAGATGTAGATTGCTTTCATCGCGGGGTCATTCCTGAAGGTGGCTTGTACCAGCTCTTCGTCATCATAAATAGCAAGCCACTCCTTGTTTATTACTCCGCTTTTTCACTCTCTCATTCTTAGTTAACCATTTCATTCTATTTCTTCTGTGGTACTTTGAGTTTTGAACAATAGTTAGCATTTTTGATTAAGTGATTCCCCGGTTTTTGATCTTCTTTTAGCACATACATGCATACAGTAGGCCATGAATTCCTATTTGTGACATCTAACTTAGTACCATCAAACTAAGGGAACTTCGAATTTCCTCTTCTTTCCTTGACTTGCTTGCCAAAGCCAATACTCCTGCATGGAAATTCAATCCCTCACTCTTATGGTTTTCCTTAACAATATCAACCGCTTTCTTTGCTTTATCAAACAACTCCTCAACCTGTTTATAGCTTCCTCCCAGCTACAACCTGCTTCTTGCACCCGATCCCCGAGTCCTACTTCCTTGTTCCCATTAACAAAACCCTTTTTCTTCTTGTTCTTTGTCATAACGCCTATTCCGGGGCGAGTACTACTTTTTTTTACAAAATGAATTTACAAGCAGATGATTTTCCGACCCTGACTACCAATTCCCCGACTACCTCTCTGGCTTATCAATCTAGCAAGCATAGGAAATCCTATTTCGGTAATCTTACCAAACAAGCAACGGATTGAGCAACTAGCGCGAAAGCCGTTGCGCGTTAGCGCATCCGTTTTCTTGCTTGGATTCAAAAAGAAAAGGAAGGTTGATTGGAACTGAAAAGAACAAACAGGCAGGCATGCTTTCAATCTGTTGGCTAGAATTTGAGAAATGCACTTGTCAAGAGTACTCTAACAATCGACGTCTCCCATCTTCTCAGGATTAAGCACTTATCTATTATGGAAATTGTCCGCTATCTGCACCTTACTCTTACTTTACTATTACGGATTTGGAAGTGGGAAAGCCAACCTGGGCTTTTAAAGATCACTCTTGCCCGTTCCGTTCATAATTGCTTAAAAGGAGAAGTCCAAATAGTGGCTGCGGAAAAGTAAATTCTATCATTTTTAGAAAGTTCGAGAAAGGTCATGCACGAAAAGAAAGAATCAAGGAAAGAACTGACTTTGATACGAAAGAAAGACTGAATCTGACTATCCCAATTCAGGAAGACGGAAATTGCCGGTTGGGTTAGTCCAACCAAGAAAGAAATGGGATTCTTTGGGCATTGCTTGGGCCGACTTCAGTATGGCTATCTCTAAAGATCTATCACTGCACACTTGAGAGATCTCTGTCTCCAGCCAATCAAAGCGTCTATAGCAGCTCCGCCGCTTTCTTTTTATGAAGCGGCTTTCTCAATACGAAAGAAAAGGCCTAGCTTGCATACAAGTTTATGCAAATAGCATGACATTGGATGTTGCTTGCCATATTGGACTGATGCAGCAAACAAAAAGGAAGACTAGTTTCAGCGAAGGCAGGATGTTTTCCAATGTGCCAGTTCCTTCCCAATCGTCACTCCAAAAAGTAGAGTCACCAACACGCCAGTCCCCTACGTAGTGGAGGATAGGCCGTTTCGGAAAGTGACCGATCCCTTTTTTTGCGGTGGAGACAGATTCTCTATGTATTCATAGTCCTGTGTTGCTTCAAGATAGATGGTTGGCTAAGCCATTAGGTTGGATTATTCCCAACTTTCTGCCATCCTTCCTTTTGCTTTGATTAGCTGTTGTCATGCAAGAAGTTGTGAGTGGTTCGAATGGTTCTCGACATGAACCCTAAGGCGTAAGCCCGCTGTTTTGATAGGATAGGATGGTGCTGGAACTGGATTCTTGCAGCGTCAGTAGGCTCAAAGGGAAGAATTCAAATAAATAGAGATAGAGGTCTCGGAAGTAGGGCCTATGAAAAGTACAGTGCCTTCTTGTTCTTGTTCTTCTGATCGATTGATTCAATTGGATGAAAGGGAAGAGAACACCAAAACTACTAGCGAAAAGCACTTTCACCTGGCTAGCACTTAGCAAGGTTAGTTTGCTTGGAAGGGGAACTAATGACTAAAGCAAGAGCAATACATCGATATTGATTGGATTCTGTGCAACCACTGCTTGATACGCATCAGAAGTATGCTTTATTAGCTTATTGAATCAAATCATCAGGGAAAGATAGACTGTCTATCATATAGAATAGTGGATTCAGCTGTTTTCATAGGTCAGTAGCAGTCTTGTAAGCAAGCCCCATATGTTCAATCTATACAAGAAAGAAGAAGGAATTACAGCTTTTAGCGAATCACTTCAAATGCAAAGTAGCTAGAGGGAGGTTTTAAACACCGCCACCTGCGGCTAATTGACAGGTGATATACATACAAATAATCATAGCTGATAAAAAGCCAGCAACACATTTTTGATGTTTCTCATCTCCCTGTAATTTCTCTTGGTCATAATCATTTAGATCTGCTACACGTCTAAAGGTTTCATCGTTTGCAAATAAGTCAAATACAAATGGATGTATATCTTTTGTATAGAGGAATGAGATATGTTGATAACCTTCCACAACTGCTGCATGATTATAGAATTGATTAATTGATAATGATCTAACGGCGTCTGGTATGATCATAGGGTCAGCCCCACAAGGTACCATCTTATACCATACTGAGCACGCTACCCCTGTGCTTATTAGTGCAACAAACGAGCAGTATACATATGCTGCCTTTTCTGTGGAATAAAATAGACTGGTTAATTCCAGGTTCTCTTCATATATGTTCTCAACATTCAATAGAGATTTAATACCACCACCTATGTATGTCTTTGGTATTAAGTACTTTTCCCAAGTATCCATACTAAATCTGCGCTTTAGAGCTAACAAACCTAGTGAATTATATATAGATTGCAACATGGATTCATTTCGTACATAAAACGGTTTCTTATTGAGCGCTGTGTAAAACTCCCATCTTCTAGTAGGATCATGTATCTCAACTGGATGGGCATAATTTGTATGTGGCCTATTTCTATGTGATATCCAAAACTTCTTTGGTCCTCGAAAATAGATGCATTTGCAGATCGGAATTGTTAGACTAATGTGTTCTCGCATCTTTTGTATCAGAGGAAAAAACTCCTTACTCGTAGATGTTGCACACACTTCTCCACTATCACAGGGGTCATCTCCACGATCACAGGGGTCATCCCTTCCTCTTTCTTGATCTTTCTCATTTGGATTCGTTGTTTGGTCATTTCTAGTTGGAGTACCTTGATTGGTTTTGTCATTTGACAACATGAATCTGTCAAGAGAATCAGAACAGTGACTTGAGAACACATCATTGATCTCATAGTGAAGTGCTTTCATAAATGCTGTAATATACGATTTCATAATTGATTTCTATGCATTATTTGGGATTGCAATGGTTTTAGGATTTGGATTATAGGATTTTAGGGATATCATAACCTAGATCTATGTGATATCCGTGTAGTCATTACCTTGCTTGTAGTCAATAGACTTACTACCTCTAGTTCTTTTTCTAGAGAAATGACATATAATAAACAACTAGCACATAATAAATAAACAACTAACACAGCAACCGGAATCCAAAATTGGACTCAGAATTCCAACTATTTGAAAGGCGAAAAGCAGAAATCGAGGAAAGAAAAGAAATCTTCTCCGGGTGACTGGATCGCCCCGGCAAGCGTGGTTTAATGAGCGGAAAACCACAAAAAGCACAGGCTCTGTGCAGGAAATAGCGGTCCTAAAAACTGTCACGATCACGATGTTTAATAGGAGAAGCCCTAACCGGGTATTGGAATTTGACCAAGCAAGCGCTGGATCAGCTGAAAGTACCGCGCAGAATCTCCCAAGGGAGCGTCGTATCTTTCAGTTTGATGAAGCGAGTTTGAATTCCACGGATAGTTCTTCGATTCCTACCACCACAGCAAGTTCTGTCAGAACTATGACTGACAGATCCAATGGTAGTGTAGTTGAAGACCATCCAGGTCTTAACCCGACCGATGAAAGGGTGGTTGATTTACAGGGGGCTATCCACGAGGAAATGCAGAGATTGATGATTGGTAGGGATCCCCACGAAGTTCTGGCTGCGGCCGAACGTGTACATGGGGAAAGCAATGATCCAGAATTTCTGGAATCGCAGTTGGCTGATTTAAGGGAAAATGGGACTGAAAGTCAGGCCTTCCAGATAGGAGGGGAAGCAGTCCCAGCCAATCCTGGAGAAGCAGTCCCAGCCGATGGGGATTTCTTGGGCGGGATTGGAGACTTTTTTTAAAGCCCCCTCGATCATGAAAGAATGTTCGTTGGAAAAACCAACGCCGACGTCAAGATCAGTCTCCCCTTTATTTTCTCGGGAGCAGAGCTGAAAAAGATGGAGTTACCTTACGAAATGAACAACCAATTAGCACAACAAGTGGTAGCCGGCCCCCATTCTAGGGTTTGGGATTTTTTCCATCGTGGGTTGGATCCTCAAAGGGTTTTCGAACTTCTACCTCAAGGGGAAGTGCCCGACTGGATTACCAACCCTTCTTATTACGGGATTGAACTCCCCAACTGGATTCCCAACCCCGGGGTTCCACTGCCCGAGCCGCTTGCCAGCCTTTTCAGATTTTATGGCATTTCGTTTGATAATAGAAAGCCCTCGGCGGCTGACATCATAGACTTTGCTTTTTGGGAGGCACAATTGCGTTTGCCGGAGGCCTATACTGTAACCGATTTTACCGATCAGTTTCTAGGGCATGACGATTGCCACAGTCTACTGAACACTTTCCTGGATTTATTATCATAGGTAGTGTTCGAGATCGCCTCTGTGCGGTGAACGCTCGAATGTAGCTAACATCAGTTTTGGCCTTTAAGGTAGACGCGCGGAGATGCATTTTGAGTACTGGTGGTACTGGACAAGCTCTAGGGGAATAATCTCTTTCTTATTTATTTCTTATTTCTTTCCCATGACGACTAGGAACGGGCAAATCAAGAATTTCACTTCGAATTCCGGACCTCAACATCCTGCTGCTCATGGTGTTTCACGATCAGTATTGGAAATGAACGGAGAAGTGGTGGAACGTGCGGAACCACATATTGGATCACTCCAGTGCGGCACGAAGCCGCTGACGCTGAGTAGGCTCCTATGCCGCTAGCACGGTGGAGGTTCCGTAGCGCGTCATGAGCACCGGGCAAAGGGACGGTTGAGCAACTCAAGCGAACCGCCCTACCTGACTTTGGATAAAGATAGAAGGGAGAAGGTTGTGAAGGTGGCCTCGTTATCCACACATCTGGTCGGAGGACCGACCTGGGTTTTCACGAGCGTAGGCGGGTCCTGGAGTGCCCGTCAAGGGCGCTAGCGCATACCCCGGGGTGATCATCACCACCTGCACCTCACATCTCGGCACAGTGGAACGTGTAACCCGCCTGCTGTCCAAGTCAACCACTGAATTTCCTGTAATTCATAGCGCCTAACAGAACGTAGCAGCAAGGGACAACCCACCCATACAGACAGCCTGCGGGGAGGATGGCACTACTGGCAAAGACCGTCTGGCGAAAACGCCGCAGGCGCGAAGCGTGGTGGGCCTGCGCCGGGGGAGCATAGGGAGGAAAGGGAGCCCGGACGGTGGAAGAGCCAGGGGAAGCCGGGTCATTTGACGGAAATGGAAGGCGGCTCATTCATTCTTGAAAAAAGAGGGGGGGAGCGAGCCAATGTATCAATGAATAGATACAGTCAACGGTAGACAGACAGCGCTGCCTACACGCGAATTAGCTTCCGAGGTCGAGCAGTCTCAATTTCACTACAGGATTTGCGAATGAATGCTGGGCTGGGCCACCTCAAATGGCGTGAGCCGCATGCGGGGAGACCCGCACGTACGGTTTTCAGGGGGATCCGGCCGGCGCCCACCCGACTAGAGGGACTGAGAAATTAATCGAGTACAAAACTTATCTTCAAGCTTTACCTTATTTTGATCGTTCAGAGGGCGATCGCGGAGTCACTGAATGAAGTCCTCCCTCCCTTTCTTTCGGAGGTGCTGACCCGCTGCGAGGCAGATATGACTAAGTGACATATTGAATATGGCGACGACTACAGCATGTCGTAGAAGGAGATAAGAGGTGGAGCCAACGACCCACTAAGACTCACGTATCTACAACTACATTCCCGAGCGGCAGTCAAACGGAGGCGTGAATGCAAGATGCCAGCGGAATGATCGACCGGACAGAGGCTAGGGCAGCTTTCTTCCCACCGCGTCCTTCCTTGTGTGTCGGAGATACAAAGCGAGTGCACCGGAAAAGAAGGGGAACTGAGTCGATCTATTCCATGGCGAAGCATCCGAAGCATAACTGCACACTCACACGATCTTTGCCGAGAGATAGGAGCATTCGGTGGAACCGGTGAACTACACTTGCTTCTTGATAGATGTGTGGGACAGAGGGCTCGTGGTACCTGCTGCCCGCCCTTCCTCCGCTTTGATAACCGTGTGAACGGAGAGTGGGCAGAGCAAAAGGGAAGGAGGTCCTCATACGGAGTCGCACACTTGAGCAGTGCGGGAGACTGGAGAATGGGTCGAGTAAACTCCCTTAGGGCCGATTAAATCACAGACGAGGAACTTTTCTTTCTTTTTTGATTTTGGATTGGAAGGGTATGTTCTAAAAAAAGAAAGGCAGAGGTAAATACTTCGAAGAGGCGGCTCGGTAGGGATGGAATGGTCAATCGTCAAGTCAAGGATGACTTCTTTATTGGCGAAACGATGGGGGAGAGAAAGCACGCCAGTGATTCTCTGAGCCGGTCTTCATTTCCAACGCCTCGGTCGAGATAGATGACAGCACCTTTTTATCCTCTTCCTTACCGGGAAGGCGCACTTCTCTTCTTCTTCTGGCCTTCACCTCCTGCCCGGCCCGGAAATAGAACCCAGCCCCCTTTCTGATCCATTCATTTCTGCAAGCAGGCGGGATCCAGAGCTAAGCCCCCCTCCTATTCGAAGCCGGGTGTGGCCTCGCCCTTTTGCTCTTCCTTCGGTTTGGCTCCACGAAGGCGCCGCCTAGACTAGGAGCCCCACTCATATTCAAAAGGCGCCCAGCTTTCAAGACGATGATAATAATTAGGCTGCCTTTTTCCAATATCATGGAATAGCATGGCCCGGGGCTAAGGTAACTCCAGTGGGAGAGCCGTGTTATGGGTGACCTTATTGCACGGTTCAGAGAGCACTTGTGTATGTGATGCAAGTGAACGTGTACGAAAAAGCTGTCGTAAAGTTTCGTTGTTCGTTCCGTCGTTGACCCTATCTATGTTTCTACGATGGCCCAAGAACACGCTCATTCTTCAGCCGTAGAGAGACTTTTGAATTGTGAGGTACCATTACGAGCTCAATATATAAGAGTGTTATTCTGTGAAATAACTCGAATTTCAAATCATTCACTTGCTTCAACTACTCATGCTATGGATGTGGGAGCATCAACTCCGTTCCTTTGGGCTTTTGAGGAGCGGGAGAAATTGTTGGAATTCTATGAAAGAGTCCCGGGAGCCAGGATGCATGCCAGTTTCATACGACCTGGTGGAGTGGCACAAGATCTGCCTCTTGGCTTATGTCGAGATATTGATTCCTCCACACAACAATTTGCTTCTCGTATCGACGAATTAGAAGAGATGTCAACCGGCAACCGTATCTGGAAACAACGATTAGTGGATATTGGTACTGTCACTGCACAGCAAGCAAAGGATTGGGGATTCAGTGGTGTAATGTTAAGAGGTCGTGCGACATGAAGACATTGATAGCAATATGGGGGAAGTTCCCATCAGGCAACAACGGTTCTGCCTGACCCTACAAAAGCATGCATATGTTGTCAGTGAAGATTTTGTGTGAAGCCTTGGAGACGACGTACCCGGGGCTAGGGTGAGCTGAGGGGGGACAGCGTAAGTGAGCGAATGTGTGTAAGCCCAGTCAAAGATTCCTATTCTAGGCGGGGCGGGCCATCAACCTTCGAATGGTGTTGGTCCTACGGACCGTGAACGGATTCGCCTCTGGCCTCTGGGCACGTCGGAACCGCATGAGTTCACCGGGGTGGAGCACGGTCCGCCAAAATCGGCATAGGTTAGGTGCTATTGATGGAACATGGTAAGCCCATCTTTCTCCATATGAAAGTGCTGCGGGCACATAGAGATGTGGGTAGAGGAAGTCTCAAAAAGCGAAGGCCGAGCTGTAGGTCACGTGACCTGCACCGAAAAGGTGGCTGACTGGGCTTTCTCCTGGATCAAAGCGGATCAGCTCGCCAAATTCGTCGATCGAATCGGGCGCCCCGGAACGTCGAATGAAAGTGGTCTTTCTACAACCCTATTTATATGATAGGCCCGGCCCCTTTCCCCCTATCCCTCCCTTATGTTTAGGAGCGGGATCTGCCCAAGAACGACCTGTGGTGGTACGGAAGGCACGGACTCCGCAAGCGTCCCGCACCCTCTGAGAAAGAAACTCCTCAACCATCACAAGATAAAGAAGTATGACGCTCTGTGTCTGACTCTATTGGTCATAGTTCCTTGCTGTTGCGGCCGGTGCTCGTTTGCGCGCGTGTGAACCACCAGATCATAAGGAAAGATGCCTCTCGGGGCATCTGAGAATGATTCGAGCCGTATGAAGGGAAACTCCCACGTACAGTTTGTTTTGGGGGGGAAGGAGCCCGACAGGGTCCCCCCACTGACTTGGCCCGGGCCTAAGTGAAAGTGAAGTGGTGGGCCTACCCATCCCAACCTGGGGTATGCTGGGATTCGCGAAGAGCAGCACCTTACGATGTTCATGACCAATCGGATCTTGACGTACCAGTAGGTACCAGAGGAGATCGCTATGATCGTTACTGTATCCGTATCGAAGAGATGCGACAAAGTGTTCGGATCATTGTGCAATGTCCTAATCAAATGCCTAGTGGCATGATCAAAGCCGATGATCGTAAGCTATGTCCCCCATCACGATCTCGAATGAAACTATCCATGGAATCGTGCGCCGTGTGAAACGTAGATCATCGCCGTTCTTAACCGAGACTCAGGTTAAGCTCCGTCTCGGAACCGCCGTGGGGTTAGGAGTAAAGCATCCCGAGGTTGGCGCATCTCGTTGGGCGTGGAGAAGCATTGGGAACCCCAATATCTTTCTTCGGAGCTGTTTCTTTTCCCGTCCCCTCGCCCCGGCATAGCGCTTCGCTTCCGGTTCTTCGGAAGAATCAACTGACTTCTCCCTTCTTCATTGATCCGGGGGAAAGGGAACCGTCTACCAGTTGGGAAGCTAGACATCAAGGTTGTGGCTTGATGAGGATAACTAAGCTGACACGCCGGAGTTGGCTGCTGGCACAACAGGGTGGTGCCTTACCGCACCGCAGGCGCACGCGCGGTAGCGTTCGTGGTGGTGCTTCAGGATTCCAATGTACTGCGTCCAAGATCAGAACGAGCTTGCCGGCGGACCACTGCCGTCCCATTCTTTAGTGAGCTGGAGCGCTGCCATCTTATCCACGGAAAACGCGTCAAGCTATCGCTTCGGGTCGAAGCACTAAAAGAAAAGGACCGGGAAACGCGGCGGCATAGGAACCACGGGAACCCAGGAGGGAGAAAGACGATGTACGGGATACGGGATCCTCGCAGTAGGCTGGACCAAAATCCAGCCGAGAGAGGGCAGCCTTTAGAAGCAACAGGTTGGGAAACCAAGAGAAGGCTTCGCCTTTTCTTATCTTCTTCCCGGCACAAAAAGAGGGATTAGCATTATTGACCCCATGAGAAAGCACTAACACCTTCCTCATTGGGGCTCCGCGCACTGGGAAAAGGCTTCCGCGACAGGAAACCGGCTACTAGTTAGGAAGTGAACATAAGGTATCAAGAGGTCCCTCACAGTCAGGTGCAATGCAATTGCCCCTATTAGTCAAGTACCCCTCTTCCTATTTAGTTTAGGGGTTAAGGCGAGAAATGGCTTGATGAACCCTTCCGTTCACCACGCACCGGCCCCATTCACTTGCAACTCGTAGAGGCTGTAAGTAAACAGTGCCCCACTAAATTCAAAGTGACGGTGGGGTTGAAAGACGAGAGTGCCTACCTCCGAGCCGAGAGTGCCCGCCCTTTCTGTCAAGTAGGCTACTTTTTCCGGAACGCAGTCCGGAATAAGCGTTCCTGTGTATATAGATATCTTCGATGCTGTCATTTCGACATGTCCGCTTCAACCCCTCTTTCACCTCCCAAATAAGTTGGCTTGACGAGCGCAGATGAGGAAGCGGGAGCAATAAAACCAAGAATCTCTTTCTTTTCTTTCCAAATACTTTATTAAGTTAAGGGGCAAAGAGAAGCGCTTTCGCTACTGAGAAAGCGAATGGTCAGCGCGAGGGTTCTCGACTTAGCCGAGCGTTAGCGACGCGTCATTCTCATAGCGAGGCGCTTCGAGTTAGCGAAGCGCTGTAGTAGCGTCGGAGACTATGTGCTATAATGCTGAACTAAGGACGTTCCGCCTTATCTATAGAAGCAGTCGACTGAGTTCTGAACGAATGGGATCCTTGGTGGGTAATGGCTCAATCTATAGATGGAAAGCCTTATGATGGGAAACTACCACGTTAGGTTTGGAGAGAGATGGGACCTGTTATAGTTTAGGGGGAGCAGATGCAAGCTTTTTCTTTCCATAGCCGGCCAAATGACTACCGGATCATCGGTCTACTCTACCTCAATTCACCATTTCGAACTTTATACAGAAGGTTTTTCCGTACCAGCTCCTTCTACCTATACCGCAGTTGAAGCACCTAAAGGTGAATTTGGTGTCTTTCTTGTCAGTAATGGGAGTAATCGTCCCTACCGTTGTAAAATAAGAGCACCTGGCTTTGCCCATTCACAAGGACTCGATTCTATGTCCAAACATCACATGCCAGCAGATGTAGTCACCATCATAGGTACTCAAGATATTGTGTTTGGAGAGGTAGATAGATAGGACGTAGTCTTGCTCGATCAGGACCCTAGCTTTATTGCGAGCCAAAAGTAAGAAAGCCAGAAGAAGGGAAAAGGATGCAAAATGCAATGGGATTCCTGATCCAATAAGAAATCCCAATTCGGAGTTTGTTTTGCTAAAATTCCTATGTTATACTATGAAATTCTCGATGATGAATCGATTTGATAGATCAGATATTGTTATTCCAAATATTGATCCGATTCAGTATCATCAGGATGCAAAAGTCATCCCGTTGAATTTACAGAAGTCCAATTTGGCATATCTATGGGATTACATCCCGAAAAAAAAAGAAAGAATTCGATTATGGAAGTCAATATTATAGCATTTATTGCTACTAGTCGGCTTCAGATGAAGGAGTGGAAGAAAAAAGGGAGCTTTCACCTCATGTGGGTCAGCCTCTAACTCTCTCTCGTATTCTTTCTGCGCGTGCATATGGCGGGAGACCAGCGCTCTTGCTTTGCTCCTCTCCAAATAAATGAAGGAAGAGAGCAGAAAAGAATCCTAGGTAAACAGTAATGCTATCCAGTTCTTCCATATTCTTCATCCTCTTGTTGAGGCTGGGTCAGTGGCCCCTATCCTCGGGTAAGATAATTCCAATGCGGCAATAGTAACGTTTTCCTAGATTCTAAAGCGGATGGGCGGTTCAAGCTGTAAAGCATAAGACAATAGGAGTCGTATTTTCGTACTACCTACCTTCAGTTCTGTCCCGCTATTACGGGTAATAAGGCTTTCGGCCGGCGAAGGGCTTGCCCAGATTGTACTTGTTCAGAAAAAGATCGATTGTTTTGATCAACTTGATTGGGATTATCCAGGCTAGTTAGTAAAGGGCCTAGTTTTTTTGTTCAACTGAGCCAGCACTCTGTTTGTTAGTTGTTGTCTTTTTCCTTCTGTCAGCTTCTCCGTGAGCTGCTTGATTTCCTTTCGGACACTACCGAAAGTCTCCTTCCCCAGACATCAAGCGCGCCCGAAAGGGACGCCAACTTGCGCTGTATATCCGGCAACGTAGTTGCTCCTGGTTCTCCTTGCCAAGCCTGTTTCAGCATGGAAGTAAACCCATTGTGAGATTCCCACATGATCTCGTACCTGAATATTTTCTCACCCGTCGCCGGAAGCCGTCGGCGAGGGCCCCCATCCCACCGAAGTAGAATAGGGCAGTGGCCGGACGACGCTGCGGCACCTCACCGAAGTGGACCGGAGTAGTATCAACATATCTTCCCGTCTTATCAGTTAAGATTTTGCGTTTGGAAGAGAGAATCCAGAGGGTCGTAGTGGTCTTTCTGACTTCGATATCCAGCGTTTACCAATTCCTCCTGAAATACCACTCAAAAACAAGGGAAACTCCAAAGGAAAAGTACAGCTAAAGCTGATTGATTCACCCTTGCATTGTTCCTGTATCAGATTAGGAAACCCTCAAACTAGTAGGCTGGGGCTGAAGCAGTGGAAGAAGAGCAGGAAGTGTAGTCTTCCCGGGACTTGGACTCGCATAACTACTAGCAATCATACCTATTATCGAGGGAGTCATTAACCTTATAGATAACCATGATTCTGATACCATTTATGTACCTTCGCCCTAATCTTACCCTCCTTAAATAGAATTAATCCATCCTGGCTCTCATCCTGCCGAGCAGTTGCAAGCGCAGGTTCACAAGACCATTTTCCATTCACTTTTAGTACGAAGTGCCAACCAGGTTCTCTTTGAGAAAATACCACGCTTCTGTGCTCTATGTGGTATGATGGGGCATGAGCACCTTGAAAGGGGTGCATGCCGAGAAGGATTTGCATTGGGGGGGAGTGGATGCTGGCGCCGCGACCGGATCAAGCTAATGAGACCGTGGCCCTGTTACGGAGAAATAAGTTTCTACTGGCGACTACATACAAGAATTTGCATCTTGGATAGGGTCAACCTGCGCAGCATAAAAAACTTCTATAGAAAAGGAAATCTATATAGTTGATTTTTTCATTATGTTTGCCTTCTAGTTTTTATACATTTTTAGTGGATACTCCAAGGTAGAAAAAGCAAGATTTGTGCATTAGTGACATGAATTGATACCGGAATTGCCACCTGGAGCTGTACCAACCAAAGCTGGAAAAGGAAGAAAGCTTGGGAAGCATGGACTTTTTTTAAGTCGAGTCGTCAGGAAAGAACGAAAGATAGCCGGTATCACTGCCTTCGCCCGGGGGCCAATACCAAAATCTCTGCTGAACAGAGTAGATCCGGGGCCTTCGCTACTTCCCCTTTCCCGAAGATGACGCAGTCGGAGGTGAACTAACAATGGCACCGCAAGATGTTTCATCAGATAGTGCCAGCCTGCGAAACAAAATAGGTATCCTTCTTTTTCATAAAATGGGTGGTTTGGTTGTTGATCCATTAATCAAATAAATTAGGTCGTAAGATCGAATCAAGAATTTCATTATATCCCTTTCTTATACCTTCTATTTTATATGATATTTTTTCTTAAGGATAAACCATAGGGATAGGGTCTAGAATAGAAGTAATAAAGTGAATAAAAAGAAAAAAGAGTAGCAATCTAAATATTGCTAATATATCAGGACTGTCTTATTAATAATTATAATGAGTTATCTTGGAATTTAGAATAAAATAAAAAACCCTATATTATGCTCAAGGAAAGTAGATGTATATAGGAGCTTATACCTTCAAAAAAAATACA